>ENA-UOOK01000347-UOOK01000347.1-fermentation-metagenome-genome-assembly--contig:-NODE-347-length-60635-cov-6.465451_pt1 | contig 60635 bp, 61 predicted proteins | sample MGYA00245777_ERZ724023 | MGnify/ENA primary metagenome ERZ724023 (study PRJEB28704, sample SAMN03018312) | fermentation metagenome | biome: anthropogenic terrestrial biome; feature: soil; material... | reverse complement strand
GCGACTATGTTTCTGACCGAAAGGGTCGTTGGTTCGAGCCCAACACGGGGAGCCAAGGGAGTAGGGCTCGTGCGTAGCATGGGCCCTACTCCCTTTCCCTTTGGGTGGGGTTTGCCGGCGGCCCTGTGTTTCAGCAGCCGGATCGGCTGTTAACTGGGCCGGGCGCTGCCGCCGCCGGTGGCGGAGGAAGGCAGCGTCCGGGCAGGAAGAAACAAGGAGCGAGACGCCCGCTACAAGGGCGAATCGCGACTATGTTTCTGACCGAAAGGGTCGTTGGTTCGAGCCCAACACGGGGAGCCAAGGGAGTAGGGCTCGTGCGTAGCATGGGCCCTACTCCCTTTCCCTTTGGGTGGGGTTTGCCGGCGGCCCTGTGTTTCAGCAGCCGGATCGGCTGTTAACTGGGCCGGACGCTGCCGCCGCCGGTGGCGGAGGAAGGCGACTCCTTGCCTTAAGCGTGCTGAGGACTTTCTGGTTTCTGCGGCAAATGCTTCACGCTTCTATTTCCTCTGTCTACAAAGCAAGCAGTCCTGCGCTTGGGTCAACGGCCAGAATCTTTTGCATGACATAAAATTAACGCCGCGCATTCGCGCGGCGTCGATGAGAAAGCGGAGTTATTCGGCTTTACCAACCATTTGGCGAATTTCTTCTTTTTCTTCCAACTCTTTTTCCAGTTTCTGTTCGGAATGCATGCGGTTGTCACTGTTATCCCAGATCTCTTTGGAAACAACCGCCCACGCTTTGGCGGCCGGCACGCATTTCTGGCTCAGCGACTCCACATCTTCCGGGTGGGTGAGGTCTGTGGAGCGTGCTCCGGATTTCTTGATAATCTGCGTCAGACGGCCAGGATTGTCGAGAAGCGGGCACGGACGCAGCATATTCTTGTTAAACGGCTGATTGCGGCGATATTGCATGAAGAGCGGGGACTGGTAAGCTTCCAACAGCGTCTTGTCCTTGATATTTGAGTCGGCATAATGAATGAATGCGCACGGCTCGATATCGCCGTTTGCGTTGATGTGCAGGTAATCGCGTCCGCCGGCGATGCATCCGTTCACGTATTCACCGTCGTTCCAGAAGTCCATCGTGAAGATCGGCTTTGTGGCGCGGAATTTGCGGATCTGCTCATACATGAATTTACGCTGCTCCGCGCTCACCATAAGTTCCGGCACGGCGTCGACGCCGACCGGCATATAGGTGAACAGCCAGGCAAATTTGCAGCCCTGCGCAATCAGAAAATCGAAATACTCGTCGCTTCCGATGTTTTCAGCATTTTTGCTGGTGTAGCAGAGAGAAGCGCCGAACGGAAGCTTCTTCTCGCGCAGAATGCGCATGGCGTCCAAAACCTTTTGGTAAGTACCCTCACCGCGGCGGGAATCTGTCTGTTCCTCATAGCCTTCGATGCTGATGGCAGGAACGAAATTCTTTACGCGCAGCATCTCGTCGGCAAATTTCTCGTCGATCAGCGTGCCGTTTGTGAAAGCAAGGAATTCGCAGTCCTGGTGCGCCTCGCACAGCTTAATGATGTCATCCTTACGGACGAGCGGCTCGCCGCCGGAAAAAATGTACATGTATGTACCAAGCTCGCACCCCTGGGTGACGACGCTGTCAAGCTGATCGTAGGCAAGGTTCATTTTGTTTCCGTAATCGGCGGCCCAGCAGCCGATGCAGTGCAGGTTGCAGGCGGAGGTCGGATCCATCAGGATCGCCCACGGGATATTGCAGTCGTATTTTGCAGAGAGCCTGTTCTTGCGCTGTGTGCCGATGATGGCGGAATTCACGATGAAGTTTTCAAACATTTTATGGCGGACGTCGGGATCGATGCTGGCGTAAATATCAGTGATGAGCTTGTTCCAGTTGTTGTTGGGGTCACGCATGATCTCGTCGAACATGTTGTAGGCGTTTGTATACAGGCCGTCTTTGTCCAGCTTCCGGAGCCAGGAAATGATCTTCGGCACATTTTCCTGAGGATTGCTGTCGAGATATTTCAGGGCCTGCTTTAAACCGAAAGCCTCCAACTTTTCACTGATTGTTGTACCCATAACATTCTCTCCTTTTTTCAGCCTGCCGATTCTACGCAGAACCGCTGCAAACATTACTACGGTTACAATACCATTTATGAAAAAAATTGTATCTATACAGAAAACAAAATATGTCATAAAATTAAACATAAAATCAATAATGTATGATAAATTTAATTTCTCTTAATGATTTGTTTCCATCATTTTTCTAAAGTATAGACTTGAGGTTCTGCGCATCTCCGATTGACACATTTTCTATTCTATTGTATCATCGTACGCGGGATCCGTCGGGTGCGGTCCGCACCTCCGAAATCCCGGGAATGGAGGGCTATCCATGAGACTGAAGGACTTGCTCAAAGAGATTTTCTATACCTGCGAGGGTTCGGCGGACGTTGAAATAAAAAACATTACATGCGATTCGCGAAAGGTGACGAATGGGAGCCTGTTTGTCTGCCTCTGCGGCTCCAATGTGGACAGTCACGCGTTCGCCGGGCAGGCCGCGGGAGCGGGCGCGGCGGCTATCGTGGCGCAGAAACCGGTGGAACACGGCGGCGCTTCGCTGGTGATGGTTCAGGATACCCGCGAGGCCCTTGCGCTGATTGCCTGCGCGTGGTTTGACCATCCTGCCCGCCGGATGACTATGATCGGCATTACGGGCACTAAGGGGAAAACAACGACCTCCTATATGGTCCGTTCCATCCTGGAGGCGGGCGGCGTGAAGACCGGCGTCATCGGCACCATCGGCGCCGTCGTCGGAGACAGGGTCTACCGCACGGACAATACGACGCCCGACTCCTACGACGTGCAGAAATTTCTGCGACGGATGGCGGACGAAGGCTGCAAAGCCGCCGTGCTGGAGGCTTCGTCCATCGGCCTGCGCGACCACAGATTGGACGGCATTTCTTTCGACTACGGCGTGTTCACTAATTTTTCGCCGGATCACATCGGCGGCAAAGAGCATAAAAGCGTGGAAGAATATATGGCCTGCAAGAGCCTGCTCTTCCGCCGCTGCAAAACCGGAATCTTCAATCTCGACGATCCCAATTGGCGGGGCGTCGCCGCGGGCCATACCTGCGACGTGGAGACCTACGGTTTCCGGCCGGAGGCGCAGCTGCGCGCAACAGGGGAAAAGCTGATTACCCGCCCGGGTTACCTGGGCGTGCATTTTGATCTTTCCGGGCGCGCTTCGTACGGCGTCGACGTCCGCATCCCGGGGCGCTTCAGCGTATACAACGCGCTGGCGGCGATCGCCGTCAGCCTGCATCTTCCGGTCGGTGAAGACGCCGTGCGGCGGGGCCTTGACGCCGTCAAGGTAAAAGGCAGGGTGGAGCCGGTGAATGTGCCGGGGAACTACACCCTGCTGATCGATTACGCCCACAACGCGCTCTCCATGGAGAATATTCTGTCCACCCTGCGCGAGTATCATCCGCACCGCCTGGTCTGCATGTTCGGCGCGGGCGGAAACCGCGACCGCGCCCGCCGGTTTGAGATGGGCGAGGCAAGCGGTCGCCTGGCGGATCTTTCCGTTATCACGGCGGATAATTCCCGCTATGAAGACGTGATGGACATCATTGCGGACATTCTTGTGGGGATCAAAAAAACCTCCGGAAAATATGTCGTGATTCCGGACAGAAAGCAGGCGATCAAGTACTGCATGGAGAATGCCGAAGACGGCGATATTGTCGTCCTCGCGGGCAAGGGGCATGAGGACTATCAGGAGATCCGGGGCGTGAAGCACCACCTGGACGAACGGGAAGTCGTAGCCGACGTCCTGGCGGGGAAAATCTGAACCCCGGTCGTCCGCAAATGAATTGAAAAGGCGGCTTGCAATCATGAAAATTACGGTGGAGGAAGCTGCGCGCGCCTGCGGGGGCGCGATCCTGCGCGGCGATCCCCGAGCGGAGATCACTTCTGTTTCCACGGACAGCCGGCAAATTGCTCCGGGCGCTCTGTTTGTTCCGCTCGTCGGGGAAAATACCGACGCGCATCGTTATATCGGCAAAGCGTTCGCGTCGGGCGCTTCCGTTTCCCTGACGCAGGAGCCTGCGGCGGAAAACGGCGGCGGTGCGCTCATCGCCGTGCAGGACACGCGGGAGGCGCTCCAGAAGATCGCGGCGGCGTGGCGCGCGCGTTTCAGCGGCCCCGTCGTCGGCATTACAGGAAGCGTCGGCAAGACCACGACGAAGGAAATGACGGCCCTTGCGCTTTCCGCGGGAATGCGTGTGATGAAGACCGAGGGAAACCAGAACAGCCAGGTCGGTCTGCCGCTGACCATGTTCCGCCTTTCGCCGGAATACGACGCCGCCGTGGTGGAGATGGGCATGAGCGAGTTCGGCGAAATGGGCCGGATCGCCGCCGTCGCCGCGCCGAATTACGCGGTTTTGACCAATATCGGCCTTTCTCATATCGGGAATCTCGGTTCGCAGGAAAATATCCGGAAGGAAAAGCTCCACATCGCGGACCGGTTCCGCGAGGGGTCGGCGTTGTTCCTGAACGGCGACGATCCGCTGCTTGCGCCGCTGCGCGGGAACCTGCCGTACCGGACGGTGTTTTACGGCACACAGCCCTGGTGCGATTACCGTGCGGTAGATGTTCGCGCCGGGGAGGAACGCTCCGAATTTCGCTGCTCCGCCCCGGGCGGACGCTCGGTGGCGCTGTGCCTGCCGGTGCCCGGGATGCACTGCGTGCTGGACGCGCTGGCCGGCCTTTCCGTGGCGGACGGGCTTGGCGTTCCTCTCGAAAAAGCCGCCGCCGCGCTTGGCGGTTACCGTTCCCCTGCCATGAGGATGCAGATCCGGAAGGCGGGGGGGATCACCGTGATCGACGATTCGTATAATTCCAGCCCGGACGCGGCGAAGAGCAGCATTTCGGTTCTGTGCGGTTTCCGCGGAGGCCGCCGCGTGGCCGTCCTTGCGGATATGCTGGAGCTCGGCTCCTTCTCGCGCATGGGACACTTCAGCGTTGGGGCGTTCGCGGCCGAAGCCGGCGTCGATCTCCTCGTTACAGTCGGCAGCGAGGCGAAGGCCATTGCGGAAGGCGCGCTTTCCGTCAAACCGGGGCTGGCGTGCCATGTCTGCGACGGCAATGCGCAGGCATTGCGGGTCCTGCGGACGATTCTAGTCCCCGGCGATACGGTGTTGGTCAAAGGCTCCCGCGGAATGAAGACCGAAGAAATTGTGAAATCGCTCCTTCTTCCCAGATAAAAAGGATTTTTCCACTTTAGATAACTGTATAAGCTGCATAATATAAATCATACAAAACTATGCAAATAGTTTAATTTGGAGATTATTCCCGTTTACCTCCTTGTATTGATTACAAATATGTGATAAGATGTTACCAATTTGTAACAATTGCTTTTGTGAATGCTGCGGAGGTGCGGAATGAAAAAAGGTCGAGTTGCTCTTCTGGCGGCAGGCTTGGTCGCCTGCTTCACATCCATCCTGGTGTTTGGGTTTTCCGGTACAAGCCTGGCCGCCCCGGCGGATGCGGGGGTGGCGCATACGGGTGTCGGCCTTGCGGAACACGCGCTGAAGGCTTACCGGCAGGGCTGGAAATACCAGTACGGATGCTATGGGCAGTTTGTCGGCGGCGTCCGCCGCACCGATTGCTCCGGACTGATTAAGTCCTACCTCTGGTGGACGGGCGAGAAAACGAATCCAAAACCCGGTCTTGTAAGCGTGGCGGGCGGCGCGGGCGGAATGCTCGCCTCCGCAACGGCGCGGGGCAACATCAATCTTTCCAATTCCTCCACGCTGCCGCGCATTCACGGGCTTTGCCTCTACAGTCCCGGCCATGCGGGCGTCTATGTCGGCAGCAACTATTCGGTCGACAACCGCTGCGACGGCGAGAACGTCAAGTACGGCCCGGTCATCGGCGGAAGGTACCACTGGACGACGTGGTTCAAGCTTCCGCAGATTCAGTACCCCTCGAACGGATTCGTTTCCTGCGACGGGAACCTGTTTTATTATGAGAACGGACAGTATGTCGTCAGTACTAGCCGGACCGTAAACGGCACGGCTTATCACTTCGACGCCGCCGGGAAAGTGATCAAGAGCGACACCGCCTCTGCGGAAAAAGCGCTGCAAGCCGCGATGAACAGTCAATCGCCGCGCGTGATGCAGCTTGGCATGAGCGGAAGCGACGTCCTGGCCGTTCAGAAGAAGCTCTGCGCCCTCGGGTACATTTCCACCGGCGACTGTACCGGTTATTACGGCCCCGTTACCCGCAGCGCCGTGCTTACTTATCAGAGATTCGACGTGATTCCGCAGACGGGCGTGGTCGATGCGAAGACACGGCATGACCTGAGAGTCTGAACGGATTCACGGCAGAGAAAGTCGACGGGAAAGCGGCGCAGTCGAAAGACTGCGCCGCTTTCCCGTTATATCAAAGGAGAAACCACTCCGGCGCCGGCACCGAATTATCCCCCGAAGAACATATGTTCGATGAAAATGCGAAGCCCGATTGCGATCAGCACGATCCCGCCGGCCATTTCCGCGCGCCCGGAGCAGACCGTGCCGAATTTTTTTCCGATGAAGACGCCGGCGTAGCAGATCACGAAGGTGATGAGTCCGATCAAGAGCACGGAAACGGCCATCAGCCGGGCGGTGGAAGCGCCTACCGCGGAGGGAAGGATCACTCCCGCGGCAAGCGCGTCGATGCTGGTGGCGACCGACAGCGTGAGCAGCGTTTTCGGCGGAATGTCTTTCTGATAGGCGCAAATCTTGTTTCCCTTCTTTTTCCGGCATTCGGCGATCATCCCAATGCCGATGTAGGAAAGCAGGATCAGCGCGATCCAGTGGTCCACAGACCGGATGAAGGCTTCCCCCGCCTTGCCGATGAACCAGCCGACGGTCGGCATGGCGGACTGAAACAGCCCGAAGCAGAACGCGATCTTCAGCGCGAAGCGCGGCGTTACACGGCGGGTGATCGCGCCGTTTGTCACGCTGACGGCGAACGCATCCATCGCAAGCCCGACGGCAATACCGCAGAGAGATACATAATCCATTTTATCCTCCGAAAATACTTTTTCATACAAAAAATAATTATGTATATCATATCCGCCTGTCGGGGAGATGTCAAGAAATCGCGGCGGAGCATACCGTCCCTGTTGCCTGTCCGATGGGTTTATGCTATACTGTGGTAAATCGAAAAAGCGAAGGGGGATTTGCCTTGATCGCCGTTCTTGATTACGGGGCGGGGAATCTGCTCAGCGTGGAAAAGGCTCTGCGCTTTCTCGGGTGCGAAGCCGTTGCCACGGCAAACCCGGATACGCTGCGGGAGGCTTCCGCCGCCGTCCTTCCGGGCGTGGGCGCCTTTGGCGACGCCATGGCGTGCATGAGCAGGTCCGGGCTTGTGCGGCCGGTGCAGGACTACATCCGTTCCGGAAGGCCGTTCCTCGGCGTCTGCCTCGGCCTTCAGCTCCTGTTTGAGGAAAGCGAAGAATCTCCGGGGGTCAAGGGGCTCGGCGTATTGAAAGGAAAGATTCGCCGTATCCCCGCGGCGCCGGGGCGGAAAGTTCCGCACATCGGATGGAACTCGCTTGACCGGGTCGCCACGGGCGGCCTTTTTGCCGGCCTGCCGGAACACCCCTACGTCTATTTTGTCCATTCCTATTATTTGAAAGCCGGCGACCGCGGCGTCGTTTCCGCGACGGCGGACTACGGCGTGACGCTCGACGCGGCGGTTCGGCGCGGGAATCTTTTCGCCACGCAGTTCCATCCGGAAAAAAGCGGGAAAGTCGGCCTTGCGATCCTCCGCAATTTTGCGGAGCTGGCCGGAGAGGAGGGGTAGCCGTGTACGCGAAGCGGATCATTCCCTGCCTGGACGTGAAGGACGGCAGGGTGGTGAAGGGAACGTCGTTCGTCCATCTGCGCGATGCGGGAGACCCCGTGCAGGCTGCGGAAGAATACGGCCGCCAGGGGGCGGACGAGCTTGTGTTCCTCGACATCACCGCCACGGCGGAGGCGCGCGGCACCGTCGTCGACATGGTGCGCCGCGTCGCGGAGAAAATTTTCATCCCGTTCACCGTCGGCGGCGGCATCCGGCAGACGGAGGATTTTACGGCGCTCCTGCGCGCCGGGGCGGATAAGGTTTCCGTCAACTCCGCCGCGCTTCTCCGGCCGGGGCTGATCGCCGAGGCGGCGGCGAAATTCGGCAGCCAGTGCGTCGTCTGCGCCATCGACGCCAAGCGGCGCGCGGAGGGCGGCTGGACGGTCTACCGCGACGGAGGACGGATCGACACGGGGCGCGACGCGCTGAAATGGGCCGGCGAAGCCGCCCGCCTCGGCGCGGGGGAAATCCTGCTGACCAGCATGGACCGGGACGGCCGCAGGAGCGGCTACGACCTGGAACTGACGGCCGCCGTTTCGGAAAGCGTCCCCGTTCCGGTCATCGCTTCCGGCGGCGCGGGGGAGCTCTCCCATTTCCTGGACGCGTTCCGCATCGGAAAGGCCGACGCGGTTTTGGCGGCATCCCTGTTCCATTTCGGCGAGGTGACGATCCCGGAGCTGAAGCGGTACCTGGCGGAAAACGGTGTCCCGGTCAGAATGTCACGGTAAGGTTTCCCCATGCAATCCGCCGAAAGAAAGCTGCCGGGACACGCCGCTGTGATTCATGGATAGAAAGGTTTCGTCCGGCATATCCATTACTATGAAATTGGAGGTGCCGGATATGAAATGGAAAAGGATTGCGGCCTGTCTGCTTTCCGCCGTTATTGTGGTTTCGTGTTTCTCTGCGGGCGCATCCGCCCTCTCTGCCGAAGAGGTGAAGGCGCCGTCCGCCGTGCTGATGGAGGCCCAGACGGGGAAGGTCCTGTTTGAAAAGAATTCGCATGAGAAGCGCGCCTGCGCGTCCATCACAAAGATCATGACGCTGCTGCTGATAATGGAGGCGCTGGATTCCGGAAAGATCAGCGTTTCCGACAAGGTATCCGTCAGCGAGCACGCGGCGTCCATGGGCGGCTCACAGATCTGGCTGGAACCCGGAGAAGTGATGACGGTGGACGATCTGCTGAAAGCGACGGTCATCGCGAGCGCGAACGACTGCGCAGTCGCGCTGGGGGAGTATGCCGCGGGCAGCGAAGAGGAATTCGTCTCGCAGATGAACCAGAAGGCGAAAGTCCTCGGAATGAACGACACGGTCTTCAAAAACTGCTACGGGCTTGACGAGGACGGCCATGTGACTTCGGCCTACGATATTGCGCTGATGTCGCGGGAACTGCTGAAACACCCGAAGATTTTCGATTACACGAAGGTATGGATGGACACCCTGCGCGGCGGCAAGACGCAGCTTGTGAATACGAACCGTCTGCTGAAGACGTATAAGGGCATCACGGGCCTGAAAACGGGCACCACGGGCCAGGCGGGGAGCTGTATGGCCGCCACGGCGCAGCGGGACGGCGTGAGCCTGATTTCCGTCGTGCTCGGCTGCCCGGACACCAAAACGCGTTTCGCGAGCGCCGCCTCCCTTCTGGATTACGGCTTTGCGAACTGGTCCGTGGCGAAACCGGCTATCCCGAAGGAGGCCGCGAACCCCGTGCCGGTGAAGAACGGCATGGAATCCCTTGTGGAAACGACCGTGGATTCCGACGGCAGCATCCTCGTCCCGAAAGGGAAGGCGGGCGCCGTGAAGTACGAAGTCGTCATGCAGAAAGGCGTGACCGCGCCCGTGAAAAAGGGCCAGGAGCTCGGAAAAGTGAAATGCCTGCTGGACGGTGAAACGCTGCACGAATACCCGATCCGCGCCAAAAGCGCCGTCGAGCCGATCACGTTCGGCTCCGCGCTCTTCCTGATTTTCAGCAAGATCGCCATGGCGGCCTGAAATGAGCCGAATTAGAAATAATCGGTGAATAATCCGTTTCCTCCTTGAAAAGCTTGACCGGATACGGTAAAATAAGCATGGAACAAGCGATAAAATGCAATCAGGAGGAATATGTCATGTCGGTTCGGCTTGACTCGCGTTATCTTTCCGATTTTATCAGCGAGGACGAGTATGCGGGCATAGCCCCGCAGGTTCGCCTGGCGCATGATACGCTCCATGCCGGCACGGGCCTCGGCAACGATTTTCTCGGGTGGGTTTCCCTTCCGGAAAATTACGACAGGGAGGAATTCGCCCGCATCCAGGCCGCCGCCCGGAAGATCCGCTCCGATTCCCGGGTTTTCGTCGTTATCGGCATCGGCGGCTCTTACCTCGGCGCCCGCGCGGCCATCGAATTTCTCGGTTCCCAGAATTACAACGCGCTGCAAAAGGATACGCCGGATATTTATTTCGTGGGCAACGGCATCAGCCCGACCGCGCTCGCCGATGTGCTGGAAATCTGCGAGGGTAAAGACGTTTCCGTCAACGTGATCTCCAAATCCGGCACCACGACGGAGCCGGCCGTGGCGTTCCGCGTCTTCCGCAGCCTGCTGGAAAAGAAATATGGTAAGGCGGGCGCCGCGAAGCGCATCTACTGCACGACCGACAAGGCGCGCGGCACCCTCAAGGCGCTGGCGACGCGCGAGGGCTACGAGACTTTCGTCGTTCCGGACGACGTGGGCGGGCGCTATTCTGTCCTCACTGCCGTCGGCCTGCTTCCCATCGCGGTTTCCGGCGCCGACATCGCCTCTCTGATGAAAGGCGCCGCAGCCGCCGAGAAGGAGTTCGACAACCCGGATCTTAAGAAAAACGACTGCTACCGCTACGCCGCCATCCGCAATATCCTTTACCGCAAGGGCAAGGAGGTCGAAATCCTTGTCAGCTATGAACCGCGCTTCCAGATGATGTGCGAATGGTGGAAACAGCTTTTCGGCGAGAGCGAGGGAAAAGACGGAAAAGGACTTTTCCCGGCTTCCTGCATTTTTTCCACCGACCTGCACTCGATGGGACAGTATATTCAGCAGGGCAGGCGCAGCCTGATAGAGACCGTCGTCTTGTTCGACCGCCCCGTGAAGGATCTCACCATCGGGGAAGATGCCGACAATGCCGACGGCCTTAATTTCCTTGCCGGGAAGACGATGTCTTATGTCAATGAAAAAGCGTTTGAGGGAACCGTTCTTGCCCATACCGACGGCGGCGTGCCGAACTCCATCGTCCGCGTTTCGGATTTCTCCGCGTTTTCCCTCGGCGAGCTGATCTATTTCTTTGAGAAGGCCTGCGCCGTTTCGGGGTATATGATGGGTGTCAATCCGTTCAACCAGCCCGGCGTCGAGAGTTATAAGAAGAATATGTTCGCACTTCTCGGCAAACCGGGTTACGAAGGCGCAAAGGCTGCCCTGGAAGCCCGTCTGAATCGATGAATTCCATATTTTCCGTTTTCGGCATTCCATTAAAACAGGAGGAGATCAAATGATAAATCTGATCATTGGAAAAAAAGGCTCCGGCAAGACGAAAAGGCTCATTGAGCATGCAAACGAGGCGGCGTCCAAATCCGCGGGCAACGTTGTTGTGATCGAAAAGGGCGGGCATCTTACTTACGATATTTCCCACGACGCGCGCCTGATCGACATCGATTCCTATAAGGTCGCCGGCTCGGAAGCGCTGGGCGGTTTCCTCTGCGGCGTATGCGCGGCGAACTACGACATCACGGATATTTTCGTCGACTCCACGCTTAAAATCATCGGGCACGATATTCCCACGCTCTCCGCGTTCCTTGAAAAAATGAGCCGGCTTTCCGATCTGGCGGACACGAAAATCACCCTCCTGATTTCGGCGGACGCTTCCGAACTCCCGGAGAACATCAAGAAGATTTCCACGGAGGTCTGACGCGGGGAACGCGATCCGTGCCGGGGCTTACGCTCCGGCATAATTTTTGGCCGGCGGTGGAAGACTTTTTTGGCAGGGCGGCTCTTGACAAAAAACATCCTTTTGGGTATAATAAAAAACTGTAACGCCGAGGTGTGGCTATGATTCTCGAATTAAAAAAGCTGTTTGCCGGAGCGGAGGAGTCCATACCGTTTGACTATGCGATGGACCTTTCCGGAACGGAAGTGGACAACGCTTACCCGTTTGTTTCTCCGATCCGGGTGACGGGGACCGCAGCGGCGAAAGACGGCTTTGCCGAACTTTCCGTACGGGCCGAATATGTTTTTTCGATTCCCTGCGACCGCTGCACCAGGCAGATCACGCAAAACTGCGTCAATTCGTTTTCCCATGTGCTGGTCTCGAAGCTGGAAAACGAAGAGGACGACCGTTTTTTCGAAGTCCCGGATGGTCGGCTGGACCTTGATGCGCTGGTGCGGGAGGACATCCTTCTCGGATTGCCCACCAAATTCCTTTGCCGGGATGACTGCAAAGGCATTTGCCCCGTCTGCGGCAGGAACCTGAACGACGGGCCCTGCGGGTGCGGCCGGCAGTCCGGCGCCCTTGGATTTGACGTATTGAAAGATTTCATTCAGTAGGACTCTCTCATGACTCCCTTTTTCGGGGAGTGGGATTGGTCAGTAAAACTTCCTCTTGTAGGGAGCTGGATTGATAAGTAGAACTTCCTCTTTCAGGGAGTTGGATTGATAAGGAGGTGCTGAATATGGCGGTACCGAAGAGAAAACAGTCGAGCGCGCGGCAAAACAAGAGGCGCTCCAACGTTTGGAAACTGAGCGCGCCCGCGCTGGTGAAATGTCCGAAATGCGGCGAGCTGACCGCTCCGCACAGGGTTTGCAGCAACTGCGGCTATTACAACGGCAGGGAAGTTATCAAAAAGGAAGCCTGAGCGGCGTTTTCCAGAGAAGAGAGAAGGAAGGACTCCTTCTCTTTTTTTTGGAGAAATCCGGGCCACGGCTTGACGTGCGTGGGAAATGATGCGATAATTCCAGAAGGGACTGCCTCTCTTTTTGTATAGAGTTCCTTTGGAGAAAGCAGATTTTCCCGGAAAAAGGGAGTGAGAGGGTTTGGCTGAACCGGTTGTGGCGGTCGTTGGCCGCCCAAACGTTGGAAAATCCACGTTGTTCAACAAACTCGTGGGACGGCGTCTTTCCATTGTGGACGATACGCCCGGCGTGACGCGTGACCGTCTTTACGGCAGATGCGAATGGAACGGCCGCGCTTTTTCGCTGGTGGATACCGGGGGGCTTGAGCTTCATGCCGGCGACGAGATCCTTTCGCACATCCGGGCGCAGGCGGAGCTTGCGATCGAAGCGGCCGATGTGATTCTCTTCGTCACGGATGTCCGTTCCGGCGTGACGGCTTCCGACCAGGAAATCGCCCAGATGCTGCGGAAGAGCGGAAAACCCGTTCTCCTTTGCGTGAACAAATGCGATACCCCGGGAGAACCTCCCCTGGGTTTCTATGATTTTTACAACCTCGCGCTCGGCGATCCGATCCGCGTTTCCTCCGTTCACGGGCATGGAACGGGGGATCTGCTTGACGCGGTCGTGCGTCTGCTTCCGGAGGAAGAGGCGTCTGCACAGGGAGAAGAACCCATCCGGGTTGCCATCATCGGCAAGCCGAATGTGGGAAAGTCCTCGCTTGTCAATTATATCTGCGGCGAGGAGCGCTGTATTGTTTCCAGCCGGGCGGGGACAACGCGCGACGCCGTCGATATTGCGGTGGAGAACGGCTTCGGCCGCTTTATCCTGATCGACACGGCCGGACTGCGGCGCAAGAGCCGCATCGACGACGCAATCGAGCGTTACAGCATGATGCGCGCCCAGATGGCTGTGGAACGCAGCGACGCGTGCGTCATCATGATCGACGGAACCGCCGGATTTACCGAGCAGGATTCCAAGATAGCCGGCCTTGCGCATGAGGCGGGGAAGGCCTGCGTAATTGCCGTAAACAAATGGGACGCCGTCGAGAAGAACGGAAACACGCTCGAGATTTACCGCAAAAACCTTCAAAACGACTTCTCTTTCATGTCTTACGCGGAGATCGTCTTTATTTCGGCGAAAACCGGCCAGCGCGTCGACCGTCTGTTCCAGGCTGTGGGTGCGGCCGCGAAGGCGAACGCTTCGCGCGTGACCACGGGAATGCTGAACGACGTACTCGCGCAGGCGACGCAGCGCGTTCAGCCGCCCACGGACAAGGGAAGAAGGCTGAAAATCTATTACGCGACGCAGGTTTCCACGAAGCCGCCCACGTTTGTTTTCTTCGTCAATTCGAAAATTCTTTTTCACTTTTCCTACCAGCGCTATCTGGAAAACATGATCCGGGAGACGTTCAGCCTTGCGGGGACGCCGATCCGTTTTATCGTGCGGGAGCGCGGGGAAAAAGAGGGAGGATCATACGGTGGATAACAGCATGCGGATTTTTGCGCTGCCGGCTTTGGCGACCGCAGTGATAGCCTATCTGATCGGGAGCGTCAGCTTCTCGATCATTTTTACCCGGATTTTCGACCACGACACGGATATCCGCAACCTGGGGAGCGGAAACGCGGGCATGACGAACGTCCTTCGTTCCGTCGGCGCGAAGGCCGCGACTTTCACCACGATCTGTGATTTCGGCAAATGCGCCGGCGCCGTCGTCATCGGGCGGCTGATCTTTCAGTCCGTCTGCACGGCGAACGGGCTGCCCTCCTATTACACGCAGTACGGTGCGTTTTTGGCGGGCTTCACGTGCGTGCTCGGGCACATCTACCCGCTCTATTTCGGTTTCCGGGGAGGGAAGGGCATCCTGTCCACCTCGGCGCTGATGCTCGTGCTCGACTGGCGCATTTTCGTGGTGGCGATCTCCGTCTGGGCCGTCACGATGGTGCTGACGCGGATCGTTTCGCTCGCCTCGATCCTTGCGGCGGCTTCTTTCCCGGTTTCAACTTTCCTTTTTTTCTATTACGATTACGCGACGGGATCGTCCGCCTTCGGCACGCTGCCGATCGCGTACGTCTGGATTACGACGGCGATCGCTTTCTGCTTCGCGGCCATCCTTATCTGGAAGCACCGGGAAAACATCCGGCGCCTGCGGAACGGGACGGAAAAAAAGATCACCGTGAAGCATGGAATAGGAAAATAACCGGAGGATTCTTTCATAAGATCGAACGATGCGGTTCGGACGGCGGGGCCGGTGGAGGCCGCGGCAGGGCGCAGAAAAGCAGCGATGTTTTCCTGCGCTTTTTTTAACGGCCGGCGGAGCGGCGTGCCCGGCCGAACAGGTGAAAATTTTTGCAGCCGCTCCAAATTCGTTTTTCTGCATCTTGACAGAATTTTTGGAATCTTTATACTGTTAGACAGGGGAAGCAAAGGAGGAAACGCTTTATGAATTATGTGATCACCATAGCGCGCGGTTACGGGAGCGGCGGGCGGCGGATCGGCAAAAAGCTCGCCGACGCGCTCAATATCGACTTTGTGGACCGCGAGCTGCTGCAGCTTGCCTCGATTGAAAGCGGAATCAACGAGGCGCTCTTCCAGGATGCGGACGAGCGGGTGAAGGTCCCGAAATTTTTATTCAAGAACAGCCGGAAGAGCCATGCGGGCAAGGTCCTGAGTCCCGAGCAGAACGGCTTCATCTCGGACCGGAACCTGTTTAATTACCAGGCGAAGGTTTTGAAAAGCCTGACGAAAAAGGAATCCTTTGTCGTGATGGGCCGTGCGGCCGACTATATTCTGAAAGACGAGCCGAACGTGCTGAGCGTCAGCGTTCAGGCGTCCCGCCTCTTTTGCGTAAAAGCGGTCGTCGACCTGTACGGGCTTTCGGAAAGGGAAGCCGAGACGGCCATCGAAAAGACCGACCGTTACCGTGCGGATTTTTACCGTTATTATACGGGGCGCGACTGGAATGACCAGAGGAATTTCGACCTCTGTCTGAACAGCGAACGTCTGGGCGACGACAATTGCATCAGACTGATCGTCGAGGCCGGGCAGCTGAAGTTCGGCCCCGGATTTGGAAAATAGAGGGAAAACGCGGAGCGCCGGGAAGGAGTGCCTTTTTCGGCGCTCCGCCGGTTTTGCGCATAAAAGGCGGCTGTATGCCGGCCTGCGGCTGTAAAGCGAAGCGCGAAAACGCCCCGCTTTTTCATGCCAAAACGAATTTGCGATGAGGGAAAGGAAAAGGTGAAAAGATGAGAAGCATATTTTTGGGGAATCGGGACACGGTCGGGCAGGTTTACCGCGGGCCTGAAATCGACGCGCTGGAGAGCGAATTCGGTCTGAGGAACACGGTTTACACAAAGGACGACTTGAACGCGCGGGATTTTCGGGACGTCGATTTTATTTTTTCAACATGGGGAATGCCGAGTTTAAGCGCGAAAGAAATATCCGGTTGTTTCCCGGCGCTCAAAGCGGTATTTTACGCGGCGGGAACGGTGCAGGCTTTTGCCAGGCCGTTTCTGGAGTGCGGCGTGAGGGTCTTCAGCGCCTGGGCGGCAAATGCCGTTCCTGTCTCGGAGTACGCCGTCGCGCAGATCATCCTCGCAAACAAGGGCTTTTTCCGTGCATTCGGTCTGAAAAGCCCCGGGGAGCACAGGGAGCGCGCCGGGATCTCCCACGAGTATCCCGGTAATTATGGCTGCAAAGTCGGCATCCTCGGCGCCGGCATGATCGGGAAACTAGTCATCCGGAAGCTGAAAAGCGATTATAACCTGCAGGTGCTTGTTTTCGATCCGTTCCTGCCGGAAGAGAAAGCGAAAGAACTTGGGGCCGTGAAAACCGATCTCCACACGGTTTTCAGGGAGTGCACGACGATCTCGAACCATCTCGCAAACAATGAGCAAACGAAGGGCATGCTGAACAAGAGCTGCTTTTCTCTGATGAAGGACCACGCGACTTTTATCAACACCGGGCGGGGGGCCCAGGTGGTAAACGCCGACCTGGAAGAAGCGCTCAGGGCGAGGCCGTTTGCCGCTGCGGTCCTTGATGTGACCTATCCGGAGCCGCTGCCGGAAGGGCACCCGTTCTATCGGATGGAAAACGTCATATTGACGCCCCATATGGCGGGAAGCCAGGCGTGCGAAACGGAGCGCATGGCCCGGTACATGGTGGAGGAATGCCGCCTGCTGCATGCGGGCCGGCCCGTGCGGTACGAGGTTACCGCCGACATGCTCAAAACAATGGCATGAACCGATTCCCGCAAATATGGGGAGAGAGAAAAAGCCGTGCAAAAAGGCCGGGCCTCCGGAAATTCGGAGGTCCCGGCCTTTTGCCCGGTTAAAAACAGACGGAAACCGACAGGCGCGCGGCATTCAGCTTTTCGGCCCGTTGATTTGCACCACGGCTTCCACAGCCCCCGCAAGGCTCTGCTGAAGGGAAATCTTTTCCGTGCCGACCACATGGACCCCGCAGCGGTTCAGCGGGATCAGAACTTTTTCCGCAGGGCTGTCGGCTACCGCACGGGCCATGGCGGGCGAAATTTCCCCCAACATGGCGTCCGCGGCGAGGATACCGACGCTCCCGAGAATCACATCCGCCTTCGGCGCACAGACGACGACGGCGTTTTCTCCCGTTGCGCCCATGTCCGCCCCCGCTTTCAGCATGGAGGAAGTCGCGGCGGCGTTCGTCCCCAACGCCGTGATCTCGGCTTGGCTGCCGAGTTTCGCGCGCAGGGCCCCGATCAGCGCTTTGCCGATTCCGCCGCCCTGCCCGTCGATCACCAGAATCCTCATGAGCCGTTCCCCCGTCCGTATTTGATTGGCCTATTATACCACGGGAAGGGCTGCGGAGCAAATCCGGCCAATGCTGCGGGCGATATGTGCGTTTCGAAAAACAGCCTGGGAAAGGCCGCAACCTTTCGCAGACTGCTTTCGATTTCACCGCGTTCACATCTGGATATTGGTCTGGCGGGATATTCCGCTCAACGCTTCGCCCGCGGAATTCTGCGAAGCCGGCTCCACGGAGATGTCTCCGAGCGCGAGGTAACCGACGAGGCTGTCGTTTTCCAGTATCGGCAGCCTGCGGATCTGGCGTTCGCTCATCAGGCGCGCGGCTTCGTTTACGTCCATTTCCGGCTGCCCGGTCGCGGGGGCTCCGGTCATGATGTCCTTCACTTTCTGCTGTTTCCCGTCTTTTCCATCCGCTACGCAGCGCATGGCGATGTCGCGGTCCGTAACGACGCCTTCCAATTTATTTCCCCAGCAGACGGGAATGGAGCCGCAGCCGTGCTGCTTCATTATTTTCGCAGCCTGCTCGATGGTATCGTCGGGCTGGACGCATGCGACGTCTTTTGTCATGATTTCCTTGACTTTCATTGTTATCACCTCCCAAGTTATGGTTCCCGCCTTGCGCGGAGATTATTTGCAGACGAATAATTTTTCCTATTGAATCGGAGCGGGGCGAAACTTATAATAAAACATGGTTTTTACTTTCGGCGGAGTTTTCGGGATCCGGGCGGCGCCGACATTGGACGCTTGTTTTCAGGCATTCATTTTTTGAAAGTTTTCAATTGAAAAATAAAATACGTGTGATTCCGCGCTGAACCTGGTTTTTGCACGCATCTTCGCCCTGGAAATTTCGGGGAAATCGACCGCCTGGTACATGGGAGCGGAATTCGCTGCCGTTTCGCGGACAGGCGGTGCGGAAGTGAGGAAAGGAAGACGCTTATGACGGAAAAATTGTATGATGAAGACGCCTACCGCAGGACTTTTTTCGCGCATGTGACGCAATGCCTGAAGAAGGATGGAAAGTATCTCGTTTCGCTGGACCGGACGGCGTTTTACCCGGAGGGCGGCGGGCAGCCCTCCGACACGGGGGTGCTGAATTTTGTCAACGTGCTCGGCGTCCATGAAAAGAGCGGAGAGATCTTCCACACGACGGATAAGCCCCTGCCCGCCGGCGCCGCGGTGACGGGGGGCGTGAACTGGAGCCGCCGTTTCCGCCTGATGCAGCAGCACACGGGGGAGCACATTGTCTCGGGGATTGCGCACCGCCTTTTCGGCGGCGACAACGTCGGTTTTCATATGGGGGAAGAATTTCTCACGGTGGACTGGAGCCGTCCACTGGACGCGGACCAGCTTGCCACCGTGGAACGCCTTGCAAACGAAGCCGTGACGAAAAACCTGTCTGTCAGAGCGGAGTACCCGCCCCGCGAAGCGCTTTCCAGGCTGAACTACCGGAGCAAGAAGGAACTGACGGGCGCCGTCCGCATCGTTACGGTGCCGGGGTACGATGTGTGCGCCTGCTGCGGCACGCATGTGGCGCATACCGGCGAAATCGGCGCCATAAAGGTGGTCGGTTCGCAGAATTACAAAGGCGGGACGCGCTTTTTCCTGGTCTGCGGCGCGCAGGCGCTGGAAGACTACGGCGAGAAACTGAAAAGCGTCGCGGCTGTTTCCAGTCTGCTTTCCGCGAAGCCGGAGGAAATTGCCCGGGCCGTCAAACGCCTTCTGGACGAGAACGCCGAACAGAAACACGGATTGTCCGCGCTGCTTGAAAAGTTTCTTGCAGGGAAAGCCGCGTCCGTCCCGGCAAACCGAGGCGATGTTTATGCCTGTGAGGAGGGCCTTTCCCCCGAGGCGCTTCGCCGGTATGCGCTGCTTCTCGCGGAGCGGTGCGGGGGAACGGCGTCGGTTTTCAGCGGTCCGGACGGCAGCCTTCGCTATGCGCTTGCAAATTCGGTCGGCGGCGATGTTCGTCCGCTGTGCAAAAAGCTGAACGCGGCGTTTTCCGGCCGCGGCGGCGGGAGAAGGGAGCTTGCGCAGGGTTCGCTTTTGGCCGCGCGGGAACAACTGGAATCCTTCTTCGGCGATTCGGCGGAGCGTGTTCTTTGAGGAACCGCAGTCAGGCGAAAATTTTTAATTTTCCTTTTGCAGTTGCATCGCCGCACCATTTGTGATATATTTAACATAGTGTTTTGAAACCAGCAGATCAGTTGCAGAAATTTCAATTCATGAATGGAGGAAAAATCATGTCCAAGAAAATTGTGCTGGCTGGCGCCTGCCGTACCCCGATCGGTAAGATGGGTGGAGCTCTTGTCAATACCTTTACTCCGGAGCTTGCCACGATCGTCGTGAAGGAAGCCATGAAGCGCGCGGGTGTTGCGCCGGATCAGGTCGACGAAGTCATCCTCGGCTGCGTTTACCAGGCGGGCATCGGGCAGAACGTCGCCCGTCAGGCGGCTCTTAATTCCGGCATGCCGATGGCCGTCCCTGCATTTACGCTGAATAATCTCTGCGGCTCAGGACTGAAGAGCATCAACGTCGCCGCGGCGCTCATCAACGCGGGCGAGGCCGACGTCGTCGTCGCGGGCGGCGCCGAGAATATGTCCAACGCCCCGTACCTCCTCAAAAACGCCCGCTTCGGCTATCGTATGCGCGACGGCGTGCTGGTCGATTCGATGATCAACGATGGACTCGAAGATACTTTCAACCATTATCACATGGGCGTTACCGCGGAAAACGTGGCGGAAAAATACGGGATTACCCGCCGGATGCAGGACGAGTTCGCGGCGGCCAGTCAGGATAAGACCCAGAAGGCGATCGCCGCGGGCAAGTTTAAAGACGAGATCGTCCCGGTGGAAGTGAAGCAGAAGAAAAAGACCGTCCTGTTCGAGCAGGACGAAGCTCCGCGCACGGGCGTGACGCCCGATTCCCTCGCGGCCCTGAGACCCGCCTTCAAGAAAGACGGAACGGTTACCGCGGGCAACGCTTCCGGAATCAACGACGCCGCTTCCGCCATCGTCGTGATGAGCGAGGAGAAGGCGAAAGAGCTCGGCGTGAAGCCGATGGCTTACTGGGTTGCCGGCGCTTCCGCGGGTGTGGACCCGGCCTATATGGGTCTCGGACCGATCGAGGCGACGAAGAAGATCATGAAGAAGACCGGCCTGTCCGTCAAGGATATGGACCTCATCGAGCTGAACGAGGCGTTCGCTTCCCAGTCCATCGAATGCTGCCGCGAGCTGGAGCTTGATATGGGTAAGGTCAACGTCAACGGCGGCGCCATCGCTCTCGGTCATCCGGTGGGCTGCTCCGGCTGCCGCATCGTGACCACGCTGCTTTATGAGATGCGCAGGCGCGGCAGCGAGTACGGGCTTGCCACGCTCTGCGTCGGCGGCGGCATGGGCGTCGCAACCATTGTGAAGAAATACGAATGAACCTTGGCGGGAAGGAGTCTGGCCGAGTTATGAGCTATGTCAGATATGAGCAGAAGGATTTTGTCGGCATCGTCACCATCGACCGTGAAAAGGCGCTCAATGCGCTGAACGCGCAAGTGTTGGCAGACCTTGAAAATGCGATCGACGCGATCGACGCGGAGAAAACCCGCTGCGTCGTCATTACCGGCGCGGGGCAAAAAGCCTTCGTCGCCGGCGCCGATATCGGCGCCATGCGCGGCATGACGCCCGACGAGGGCCGCGCATTCAGCGCGAAAGGAAATTCCGTTTTCCGTAAAATCGAAAAGCTGCCAATGCCCGTGATTGCCGCCGTAAACGGATACGCGCTCGGCGGCGGCTGCGAGCTCTCCCTGAGCTGCGACATCCGCCTCGCTTCCGAGAACGCCGTGTTCGGCCAGCCGGAAGCCGGCCTCGGCATCACGCCGGGCTTCGGCGGCACGCAGCGCCTCGCGCGCACCATCGGCGTGGGTAAGGCAAAGGAAATGATTTTTTCCGCCCGCAACATCAAGGCGGACGAAGCGTTCCGCGTGGGCCTCGTAAACGCTGTTTACCCGGCCGATCAGCTCATGGCCGAAGCTATGAAGCTCGCCGGGCGCATCGCCGGAAACGCGCCGATCGCCGTGCGCCAGTGCAAAAAAGCGATCAATATGGGCTTGCAGATGGATATCGATTCCGCCGCGGCTCTGGAACCGGAGCTGTTTTCCGCCTGCTGCGGCACCCAGGACCAGCGCGAAGCCATGGCCGCTTTCTGCGAAAAGCGGAAACACGGCCCGTTTCTCAACAAATGATCCCGGTCCTTTCCCGGCTAAAACAAAAAAATAAATTTAGGAGGTTTTTTCTATGATCGTAGGCGTTATTGGCGCCGGAACCATGGGCTCCGGCATCGCGCAGACTTTTGCCCAGACGGAAGGCTACACCGTGAAGCTCTGCGATATCAACGAGCAGCTTGCCGCGAACGGCAAGGCGAAAATCGCGAAGAGCCTGAACCGTCTGGCGGCCAAGGGGAAGATAACGCAGGAGCAGGCCGACTCCGTCCTGGCAAAGATCACGACCGGCACAAAGGAAATCGCCTCCGACTGTGACCTCGTCGTGGAAGCCGCGCTCGAGAAAATGGACGTGAAAAAGAGCCTTTTCAAGGAGCTTTCCTCCATTTGCAAGCCGGAGACTGTTTTTGCGACCAACACCTCGTCCCTCTCCATCACGGAGATCGGCAGCGGACTCGACAGGCCCGTCTGCGGCATGCATTTCTTCAACCCGGCTCCCGTGATGAAGCTTGTCGAGGTGATCGCCGGCATCAATACGCCGCAGGAAACGGTGGACCGGATCAAGAAGATTTCCGTTGAGATCGGCAAGACGCCGGTCCAGGTAAAGGAAGCGCCCGGGTTCGTCGTGAACCGCATCCTCGTGCCGATGATCAACGAGGCGGTCGGCGTTCTGGCCGACGGCACCGCCGCGGCCGAGGACATCGACACCGCCATGAAGCTCGGCGCGAACCACCCGATGGGCCCGCTTGCGCTGTCGGACCTGATCGGCAACGATATCGTCCTCGACGTGATGGAAGTCCTTCAGGCGGAAACAGGCGACCCGAAATACCGTCCCCATCCGCTTCTCCGCAAGATGGTCCGCGGCGGCCTGCTTGGCCGGAAGACCGGCAGGGGATTTTACGACTATACAAAAAAATAATCGCCTGTAACGTATAGATTTGGAGGAACGAGTATGGACTTCACACTCAGCAAGGAACAGGAAATGGCCCGCACTCTCTTCCGGGATTTCTCGGAAAAGGAGATCAAACCCCTTGCCCAGGAAATCGACGAGGAGGAGCGCTTTCCGGCGGAGACGCTCGAAAAATTCCGCAAGTATCAATTCATGGGAATCCCCTACCCGAAAGAGGTCGGCGGCGCCGGCTGCGACACGCTGACCTATGAAATATGCCTCGAGGAGATCAGCAAGGTCTGCGCTACGACCGCCACCATGCTTTCGGCCCACACTTCCCTCGGCACATGGCCGATCCTGAAGTTCGGCACGCCGGGGCAAAAGGACAAATACCTCAAAAAGCTCTGCACCGGCGAGTACCTCGGCGCATTTGCCCTGACGGAGCCGAACGCGGGCACCGACTCGTCCGCGCAGCAGACGAAGGCGGTCCTGGACGGCGACCACTATGTGCTCAACGGCAGCAAGATTTTCATCACGAACGGCGGCTATGCCGACACTTACATCGTTTTCGCCATGACGAACAAGAGCCTCGGCAACCACGGCATCTCCGCGTTCATTGTGGAAAAGAATTTTCCCGGCTTCTCCGTCGGCAAAAAAGAGAAAAAAATGGGCATCCGCGGCTCCGCAACCTGCGAACTGATCTTCGAGAACTGCATCGTCCCGAAAGAGAACCTCCTCGGTCAGGAGGGGAAAGGTTTCCCGATCGCCATGGCGACGCTGGACAACGGCCGTGTCGGCATCGCCGCGCAGGCCGTCGGCATCGCGGAGGGCGCTCTGGATGAAACCATCCAGTATGTCAAAGAAAGAAAACAGTTCGGCCGCCCGATCGCCAAGTTCCAGAACACGCAGTTCGAGATCGCGGACATGGTGACGAAGACAAAGGCGGCCCAGCTCCTCCTGTACCGCGCCGCGCTTGCCGAAGACACGAAGAAGCGCTATTCGGAAGAAGCGGCGATGGCAAAGCTGTTCTGCGCTTCCACGGCGATGGACGTTACCACGCGCTGCCTGCAGCTCCACGGCGGATACGGGTACACCAGAGAGTATCCCATCGAGCGCATGATGCGCGACGCCAAGATCACGGAGATCTACGAGGGCACCAGCGAAGTGCAGAAGATGGTAATATCCAAATACGCCATGAAGTAAGGCGGAAACCAGAAGGAGGGAAATCTTTTGAACATCGTCGTTTGTATCAAACAGGTTCCGAATACAAATGAAGTCAGAATCGATCCGAAAACCGGCACGCTGATCCGCGAAGGCGTCCCGAGCATCATCAACCCTGACGACAAGGCGGGCCTCGAGGCCGCGCTTCGCCTGAAGGATTCGCAGGGAGCGCATGTCGCGGTCCTCTCCATGGGCCCGCCGCAGGCGGAGGCGGCGCTGCGGGAAGCGCTCGCCATGGGCGCCGACGAGGCATATCTGGTGACGGACCGCGCGTTCGGCGGCGCCGACACCTGGGCAACGGCGCATACGATCGCGGCCGCCCTCAAAAAGCTCCCTTACGATCTGATCATCACCGGCCGTCAGGCCATCGACGGAGACACGGCCCAGGTTGGGCCGCAGATCGCCGAGAACCTCAACATTCCGAACATCAGCTATGCGGAGGAAATCAAAGTCGAGGACGGATCCGTTACGGTGAAGCGCCAGTTTGAAGACCGCTATCACCTGCTGAAAGCGAAACTCCCCTGCCTGGTCACCGCGCTCAGCGAGCTGAACACACCGCGCTACATGACGCCGGGCGGGATTTTCGACGCCTACCGCGAGAAGAAGGTCAACATCATCACCCGCGCCGACCTCGACGTGGCGGACGGCGACATCGGCCTGAAGGGTTCGCCGACCCGCGTCGTGCAGACGTTCACAAAGAGCCCGAAAGCTGCCGGCACGCTTGTGACCAACCTGAATCCGCAGGAAGCCGCCGATTACATGCTCGAAAAGCTCAGGGAAAAATTCATTATATAGTTTGAAAGTGGTGAGACAATATGGATATTCAGGATTATCAAGGCGTGTATGTGTTCATCCAGCAGGTTGACGGACAGGTCGCCGGCGTCTCCCACGAGCTTCTCGGCAAGGCGAAAGAGCTCGCGCAGAAAATGGAGACCGTGGTGACGGCCGTTCTGTTCGGCTCCGGCGTTTCCAAGCTTTGCGGGGACCTTGCCAGCTACGGCGCGGACAAGATCGTCATGGTGGACAATAAGGACCTGGAGATTTATTCCACGAAGCCTTACGCCTATGCGATGTGCAAAGTGATCGAGCATTACAAGCCGGCCGTCGTGCTTTACGGCGCGACCGCCATCGGCCGCGACCTCGCTCCGCGGGTGGCGGCCAGGATCCGCACCGGACTGACGGCGGACTGCACAAAGCTCGACGTCGCGGAGGACGGCACGAAGAATCTTCAGATGACACGCCCCGCCTTCGGCGGAAACATCATGGCGACCATCATCTGCCCGGATTACCGCCCGCAGATGGCCACCGTGCGTCCCGGCGTCATGCAGAAGATCAAGCCGGTCGCCGGCGCGAGCGTGCCGGTCGACAGCTTCGCCGTGGAGATCCCCGAATCGGAGAAGGACGTTCAGATCCTCGGCGTCGTGAAGAAGGAATCCCACAAGATGGACATTCAGGACGCCAAGATCCTTGTTTCCGGCGGCCGCGGGATGGGGGCGCCGGAGAACTTCAAGATCCTGGAAGACTGCGCGAAGGCCCTCGGCGGCACGGTGAGCTCTTCCAGAGCCTGCGTCGACGCAGGCTGGGTTGAAAAAGATCTTCAGGTCGGCCAGACGGGCAAGACCGTCCGCCCGAACCTGTATCTCGCGTGCGGCATTTCCGGCGCCATCCAGCATCTTGCCGGCATGGAAGAGTCCGACGTCATCATTGCCGTCAACAAAGACGAAAGCGCCCCCATCTTCGAGGTGGCGGATTACGGCGTTGTCGGCGATGCGCTCAAGGTCATTCCGCTCTTCACGGAGAACGTCAAAAAGGCGATGGCCGAGCGCGCAAAGTAATCTACCCGTTCTTGCCCGGTATGCCGCTCCGCGCTTTTTCGCGGGGCGGAAACCCGCTTGACACAGAGTCTGTTTCCTGTTATAACTGGATTATATTAAAGCTGTCTTCGGGGCGGGGTGGAATTCCCCACCGGCGGTGATGCGGCGCAAGCCGACGAGCCCGCGAGCGTTTTTGCAGAGCCGGTGTGATCCCGGGGCCGACGGTACAGTCCGGATGAAAGAAGCGCGCGCATTTATTAAATGCGTATTTCCGCCCCGCGGGATTATCCCGCGGGGCATTTTTCGTTGGCAGCCGGAAAAAAAGGAGTCGTAAAATCCATGAAAAACATCGAAACGTGGAGACGCAGTTCATCTCGGCTGACTACCCGCACGCTCGCGCAGATCGGCATTCTTTCCGCCGTTGCGTTCCTGCTGATGACGATTGAATTTCCGCTCTGGTTTTTGCCCGGCTTTTATAAGCTGGACCTCAGTGAGATTCCTGTGCTGATCGGCGCGTTCGCGATGGGTCCGCTCGCCGGTGCGGGAATCGAGCTCGTCAAGGTGCTGCTGTACTTTTTTCTGCACGGCAGTTCCACTTTCGGCGTGGGGGACTTCGCAAGTTTTCTCATCGGCTGCTGCCTTGCCGTGCCGGCCGCGCTGATCTACGAGAGGAAGAAGACGAAGAAGAACGCGCTTCTCGGCATGGCTGCCGGCACGCTGCTGATGACGGTTGCCGGCGCGCTCGCCAACGCCTACGTGCTGCTGCCGCTCTACTCCGCGGCGTTCCACATGCCCATGGCCGAGCTGGTCGCGATGGGAACGAAGATCAACCCGTCTATCACGGACCTTTCCTCTTTCGTCTTTCTTGCCGTGGTGCCGTTCAACCTGCTGAAGGGCGCGGTCGTTTCCGCGTTTACCTTTCTGCTTTACAAGCGCGTCAGCCCGATCCTACACGGAAGGTTTTCCTGAAATTTTTCGACAGATCGAACGTTTTGTATATTTACGCCGCGCAGCAAATCTGGTACAATCAATTTATAAATTGAATATGCCCTTATCGAGAGTGACGGAGGGAACAGGCCCTGTGATGTCCGACAACCTGCCGTTCGGCAAGGTGCCAAATCCTGCGGGAGACCGAAAGATGAGGTTTTGCTTTGTCATGCCGTTCGGTTTTCCGGACGGCATATTTCTTTTTCGGGCGGGCCGGCGGAAGCCCGCCGTTCCCTGGCGCAATTTTCGCGAGAATGAAATGGGGGTTTCTTTATGTCAAAACATTTTTTTACGTCGGAATCCGTTACGGAAGGACATCCCGATAAAATCTGCGACCAGATCGCCGACGCCGTGCTCGACGCCATCCTCGAGCAGGACCCGAATGCCCATGTCGCCTGCGAAGTGACCGCTTCCACAGGGGTCATCCACGTGATGGGCGAGATTTCCACCGACTGCTACGTCGATATTCCCGCCATCGCGCGCGGCGTCGTCAAGGATATCGGCTATGACAACCCGGAGTGCGGCTTCGACGGCAACACCTGCGGCGTCCTTACCTCCATCGACATGCAGTCGCCGGATATCGCGCTGGGCGTGAACCGCTCGTTCGAGGCGCAGAACGGCTCCGTCGATGCGGACGACCTCGTCGGCGCCGGCGACCAGGGCATGGTGTTCGGCTACGCCTGCGACGAGACGCCGGAACTGATGCCCCTGGCCATTTCGCTGGCACATCAGCTTGCCAGACGCCTGGCCGACGTCCGCAAGAACGGCACGCTCGCCTATCTGCGCCCGGACGGGAAGACGCAGGTCACCATCGAGTACGACGGCGACACGCCCGTCCGCGTGGATGCGATTGTCGTCTCGGCGCAGCACGACCCGCAGGTTTCCCTCGAGCAGATCCGCAGGGACATCAAGGAGCACGTCATCCGCGCCGTCATCCCCGCCAAGTGGCTGGATGAGAACACGAAGTATTACATCAATCCCACGGGGCGCTTCGTGATCGGCGGCCCGCTGGGAGACAGCGGGCTCACCGGCAGAAAGATCATCGTCGACACCTACGGCGGCTACGGCCGGAACGGCGGCGGCGCTTTGTCCGGCAAAGACCCCACGAAGGTGGACCGCTCCGGAAACTATGCGGCGCGTTACGTTGCGAAGAATATCGTCGCGGCCGGCCTTGCGAAAAAGTGCGAGGTGCAGGTCGCCTATGCGATCGGCGTCGCGCACCCGGTTTCCGTCGCCGTGAATACGTTCGGCACGTCGGATTACCCGGACGAGAAGCTTGCGAACGCGGTGAATAAGGTTTTCGACCTGCGTCCGAACGCGATCATCCGCAAGCTTGACCTGCGTAGGCCGATCTACCGCAGCGTAGCCAACTACGGCCAGATGGGACGCGAAGACCTGAACGTCCCGTGGGAGAAACGCGACAAGGCGGATGCCCTGAGGGCGGCTCTCCGGTAAGAAACCGTTTTTTCCCGTTTGTCAATTCTGCACCCCGGCACATAAACTGTGCTGGGGTGATTTTTATGCCGGACCTGTTTTTCCAGTGCCTTTTCGCCTTGCTGGCAATCTTTGGCGCCGTCGATCTGGTGCGCTCGGTGTTCCTCTATGCGTTCCGGAAAAGCTGTCCCGCCGGCCATTACCTGATGTTTTCGATTTCCGGCCACGACGAGCAGGCGGAGCTGCGCCTGCGCTGCGCCGTTTCGCGTGCGGCGCGCATCGGCGCGGAAACCCGGGTCGTTTGCCTGGACCGCGGCATGGACGGCGAAACACGGCACGTCTGCGAGCTTTTCTGCGGAGATCATCCGGCGGTGATCCTCTGTACGCCGGAGGAATTTGAAAAAAACTGGGTGCGCTGATTTGCAAATGTTCCTGCGATCAGCTATACTTAAATGCAGTCTGAAAGGAATCCGGGGGAGCCTTGTGGGAAAAGAAAAACTGTTGGAAATGGACGGTTCGGTGGAACAAGTCGTTTACCGGAACGAAAAGAACGGATACGCCGTCATTGAACTGAACAACGGGAAAGAACTCGTCCCGGTTGTCGGCACCATGCCGTTTGTCGGCGTGGGGGAAGAGCTTCGCATCGCCGGCGGCTGGACGGTCAGTCAGACTTACGGCCCGCAGTTCAAGGCAAGCAGCGTGGAGCGCTCCAGCCCGTCGGACGCCGCCGCGATGCTGAAGTATCTCTCGTCCGGCGCCATCAAGGGCATCGGCCCGGCAATCGCGAAAAAGATCGTGGACACCTTCGGGGAGAACTCGCTCAAGATCCTGGAAAAGGAACCGGAACGCCTGAGCGAAATCAAAGGCATCACGCGTGCGAAGGCCGTTCGTGCCGGCGCGGAATTTCAGCGCGTCGGCGGCATCCGCGAGACGATGATGAAGCTTTCCGGTTTCGGTATCACGCCGGAAGAGGCGGTGCGCGTCTGGAAGACGTTCGGCCCGCAGGCCGAGGAGCAGATCCGGCAGAATCCGTACTGCCTTTGCTCCGACGGCCTGCGGATCGATTTCGCGCGCGCGGACCGCATCGCGGCGATGCAGGAGCGTCCGCAGGACGACCGCTGCCGCCTGCGGGCGGGCGTCACGCATGTTCTCAAGCACAACGAGGGAAACGGCCACACCTGCCTGCCCGCGGACAAGCTGATCGCCGCTGCCGCGCATATGCTCGGCGTGCCTCAGGAAAGCGCCGCGGAGGCGCTGGAAGAGCTGAAAGCGGATTCTGCCCTGGTCTCGCGCGAATTCCGGGGCAGGGAGTTCCTCTTTACACCGTCTCTGTACCGTTCGGAAACCTACATCGCGGGGCGCATCCGCATGATGCTCCGCTTTCCAGCAAAGCCCGTCGCCGGCGTGGACGGCTACCTTTCCACCATAGAGGCCGAGGAGCGGATTCAGTACGCGGAGCTGCAGAAGGAGGCAGTCCGGCAGGCGCTTACCAAAGGCATGCTGATCCTGACGGGCGGGCCCGGAACGGGGAAGACGACGACGCTCAACGCCATGATCCGCATTCTGAGCCTTACGGGGGAAAAGGTTCTCCTCGCGGCCCCGACCGGCCGGGCGGCGAAACGCATGTCGGAATTGACGGGGAGCGAAGCGAAAACGATCCACCGCCTGCTCCGCGTGAAGTGGGACGAGAACGACAACCCGGAATTTGAAAAAAACGAAAAAGATCTGCTCGAGTGCGACACGCTGATCCTCGACGAGCTTTCCATGGTGGACGCGCCGCTTTTCGAGGCGGTGCTCCGCGCGCTGCCGCTCGGCTGCCGCCTTGTGCTGGTGGGGGACTGCGACCAGCTTCCTTCCGTCGGGCCCGGAAACGTGCTGGGTGACCTCATCGCTTCGGGGTATATCCCCGTAGTGCAGCTGCGCGAAGTGTTCCGGCAGTCCATGAAGAGTCTGATCGTCGCCAACGCGCACAGGATCGTGGAGGGAAAGGCGCCGGATCTCACGGTGCATACTTCCGACTTCTTTTTTCTGCCTTACCGCTCTGCGGAGGAGATCGGCTCCGTCGTCGCCGATCTCTGCGCCAGGCGGCTGCCGGCCAGCTACGGCTATTCCCCGCTGACCGACATCCAGGTGCTTTCCCCGGGCCATAAGGGGGAGCTCGGCACGGCCGAACTGAACCGCAGACTGCAGCAGGCGATCAATCCGCCGGCTCCGGACAAAAAGGAGATCAGGATCAACGGCTTTTTGTTCCGCGAGGGCGACAAGGTCATGCAGTCCAAGAACGATTACGATCTGCCCTGGGTGAAGGACGACGGCACTTACGGCGAAGGCGTGTTCAACGGCGACCTCGGCATTCTGGAAAAGATCGACCGGCGCGCCTCCACGCTGACCGTGCGCATGGACGACCGCACGGTTTCCTACGAGACGGAGTCGGCGCAGGAGCTGGAGCAGGCTTATGCGATGACGGTCCATAAAAGCCAGGGCAACGAGTTCCCGGCGGTCGTTATCCCCATGTACCGCACGGCGCCGCAGCTCTGTTACCGCAACCTCCTCTATACCGCCATCACAAGGGCCAAGTCTTTGCTGATCCTTGTCGGGCACCCGGAAATGGTAAACGCGATGGTCGCAAACAACCGCAAAACGCGCCGCTATACCGGTTTGTGCGATCTTTTGCTGGAGGATAGGGAAGATGAAAATGGGCAAAATGAAGCCTGAAAGGATCGCGCGGTTTGCCATCGATCTTCTGTTTCCGCCGCGCTGCGTGTTCTGCGGGGCGGTCGTCCCGCCCGGCTCGCAGATCTGCCGGGAATGCGCGGCGCAGATCCGGCCGTCCGGCGAAGTTCGGTGCGAGCCGCTGCCGCTCAGAGACAGAAAAGTTCTATGCGCTTTTCTGTACCCCTACGAGGGAAAGGTGCGGGACTCCGTCCTGGATTTCAAGTTTCACGGCAGGAAGGAAAACGCCGCGTTCTACGCCAGGCAGCTGGCCGCGCGGGTAAGACTCGCCTTTCCCGGTGCGGGCTTCGATTTCGTCACCTCCGTTCCGCTTTCCGCCGAGCGGAAAAGGGAACGCGGCTACGACCAGTCGGAACTGGTCGCGGCGAAACTGGCGCGGGAGCTTGGTGTCCCCTACCGGGCCAGCCTGAAAAAAGTCCGCGGAAACCGGGTGCAGCATCTTCTGGGCCGGCTGGAGCGCGCCGAAAACGTGAAGGGCGTTTACCGGCTCGTCGGGCAGGACGCCGCGGACGGGAAGCGGATCCTTCTGGTGGACGACATCGTCACGACGGGGTACACTCTGGCGGAATGCGCCTCTGTCCTGCTTTGCGGCGGAGCGGCCGACGTGTCCTGCGCTGCGGTGGCAAAAGCGTTTCCGGAGCAGGTTGAAAACAGCCGCTCTCTGTAATATAATAAAGAAAATCCGGGAAAAACAATAAAATACGGCGCGCCGTGCGGCAAACGCACGGCTGCCATCATGATAGATTGGACGTGATTCTGTGGCCGGAACCGATATCGCACTTGATCTCGGCACTTCTTATGTGAAAATATTTCTCGACGGCAAGGGGATCGTGCTGAGCGAACCCGCCGTCGTGTCCGTCAACGTGGAAACGGACCGTGTCGTGGCGATCGGACGGGAGGCTTACGACATGGTCGGCCGCACCTCCGACCGCATCCAGGTCTGCCATCCGCTTTCCGGCGGCGTGATTTCCCATTTCGACCTTGCGAAATATCTCGTCGATACTTATCTCAGAAAAATCAATGCCAGCCGGGTCATCATGCCGCGCGTGGTTGTCAGCGTTCCCTGCGAGATCACGGAGGTGGAGAGGCGCGCGGTCGTCAACGCGATCAGCGCCACGGGCGTCCGCAAAGTCTGCCTGATCGAGGAACCGGTTGCAGCCGCCATGGGAGCGGGGCTCGAGATTTCAAGGCCGCACGGTTCCTTTGTGGTCGATGTGGGAGGCGGGACGACCGACATGGCCGTCATTTCCCTGAACCGCGTCGCGATCGCCCGCTCGATCCGGGTCGCCGGCGATGCGTTCGACGACGCGATCGTCCGCTATGTCCGCAAAAAATGCAATCTCATCATCGGCAGCCGCATGGCGGAGGACTGCAAGATAGCGATCGGGTGCGTCTTTCCGCGGCAGAGCGTCCTGACGTATCGCGTGAAGGGCCGCAACGCCATGACCGGCCTGCCCCAGTGGGCGGACATCACCAGCGACGAGATCCTGGAGGCTCTGGTGGACAGCGCCATGCAGATTGTCCGCGCCGTTCAGGATATTCTTGAAAAAACGCCGCCGGAGCTGATGGGGGACATTTTCTCGGACGGGATGTACCTGACCGGCGGCTCGGTGAAGCTCTACGGCCTTGACCGCCTGATCGCCAAGAAGACGAAGCTGGAGGTTCATGTGGCCGACGATCCGCAAAACTGTGTGGCGCGGGGCGCCGGCATGGCGATCCGCTATATCGACACGGTGGAAGGCGAAGACAGCGGGCAGATCAACCCCCTCAGCGCGGTTTATTGACCTTTGAAAACCGAACGCTAAAAAGGGAACGCAGCCTCGACAGGCAGCGCTCCCTTCTTTCCGCTTATGCCGCGGTTTCTGTTCCCAGGTCATTTGCGCATCATGTAATCGACGAACATCAGCTCGTCGTCGGAGTTTTCCACATCCAGCTCCGCACGGACTTTCGCGTCCCTTGCGCCCTCCAAAAGCTGGTGAATGCCATAGAGCCGGCACAGCTTGCTTTTCAGATTCATCCGGTTGCCGTCGTCCGTCACCAGATAGATGTTGCCTTTCGCTCTCCCGATCAGCTCATCCAGTTTCTGAATGTCCATGCGATTGAGTTTCGTAGGGAATTCCCCCTTTTCGGATTTCGGGCCAATTATATCATCCTTTTCAAATTTCTGCAAGTGCGTGAAAAAGCGGTTTCAGGCGGCCGCTTCGGCGGGTTTTGAGAAGTCTCTCGGAAAATTCATAGATTGTTAATCGAATCCCCTGTTTGAGTATAGTACAATAAACATAAATCCTGACGCGGATTTTGACGATTAAGGATGATCAAGTGTGTTCGGCTATATCAAACCGCAGAAATCGGAGCTGCTTGTCCGGGAGTTCGACGAATACGGCGGCGTCTACTGCGCCCTGTGCCGCAGGATCGGCAGGGAATACGGCTTCGCCGCCCGCCTTGCCCTGAACTACGACTGCACGTTTTACGCGCTCGTTCTGATGGCGGTTTCCGGAAAAAAATGCCCGCGGTTTGCCAAAGGGCGCTGCGCCGTCAATCCGCTGAAAAGATGCCTGTTTTGCAGCGGGGGAGAGGAAGAGCTCTCGGCGGCGTCTGCGCTCACGATGATCCTCGCATACTACAAGGCGCTCGACGACGTTGCGGACTCCGGCTTTTTCCGAAGCTTTTGCGCCCGCGCCGCGTCGCTTTTCTTCGCCCGCAAACGGCGCCGGGCGGCCGGGCGGTACCCGGAGCTGGATCGCGCCGCGGCAAAGATGGCGGAAGAGCAGCGGGCCGTCGAGGCTGGAGATTTCAAGGGGGTCGACCTGTGCGCGGAACCGACGGCCAACATGGTGAGGCGTCTCCTCGAACTTTCCTGCACGGAAAAGCCGGCGCCGCCCGGCTTGCGGGAGGTGCTTCGGGAAGCGGGATACCACCTCGGCCGCTGGATCTACCTGATGGACGCCGCGGACGACATTCCGAAAGACTTGAAGCGCCGGTCGTTTAATCCGTTCGTTGAAAAATTCCATTTGACCGCGAACAGCCCGCGGGAAGAGCTTGACAAAGCGCGCGCCGATGCGAATTCCGCGCTGAACGCGACGCTTTGCCGGCTTTGCGCGGCGGCCGATCTGATGCGGTTCGGCTGCTTCGGTTCGATCGTGCGCAATATCGTTTTCCTCGGGCTTCCCCTGATGCAGGAAGAGCGCCTGTTCCGAAAGGAGGACGGCAATGTCTGATCCGTATGAGATCCTCGGCGTTTCACCGTCCGCTTCGGACGAGGAGATAAAAAACGCCTACCGCACACTTGCGAAAAAATATCATCCGGACAATTACGCGAACAGTCCGCTCGCCGACGTGGCGAGCGAAAAGATGAAAGAGATCAACGAGGCGTACGATCAGATCGTCCACGAACGGAAACGCAAGAAAGCGGGATACACGGACGAGGAAGCCGGGCGCGGGTATGCGGGCGGAAACGCCGGGTACTATTCCTCATCCTCCGAGTACATGGACGTGCGCAATCTGATCAACGCGAACCGTCTGGCCGACGCGGAGCAGATCCTGGACGGCGTGCCGCAGGAAAACCGCAGCGCGGAGTGGTATTTCCTGAAGGGAGTTCTCCTCTCGCGGCGCGGCTGGCTGGAGGAATCCTTTGCGGATCTTTCCCGCGCCTGCCAGATGGACCCCGCCAACCCCGAATACCGCGCGGCTCTGAACCGGATGAACAGCCAGCGCAGCGGCATGTACGGCGGATACAGCCCTTACACGGTGCAGACCGGCCGCTGCGACGGCTGCGATGTCTGTACGACGCTCTGCTTTGCGGATGCGTGCTGCAGTTGCCTGGGCGGCGGGTTCCGCCCCTGCTGACGCCGTTTCGGATGGGGGAATGAGCTGTGTACCGAAGCGTTCGGCTTGCGTTTTGTTCTCTGTCGGCGGCCGTCTCCGTCGTTCTGATGTTTCTGACAGGCGCGATTCCGATTGGCACCTACGCCATTCCGGCTCTTGCCGCGCTGCCCCAGCTTGCCGTCGTGATCGAATTCGGGACGGGCTGGTCGTGGCCGGTTTACGCCGCGGTTTCCCTCCTTTCCTTTTTTTTGGCGGGCGATAAGGAGGCGCTGCTGTGGTATGTTCTGTTCTTCGGCTGCTACCCCGCCGTGAAGTCGGCGCTGGAGCGGAAAAGCCGGAAGCCGGTTTCTGCTTTTCTGAAGCTCGTGTTTTTCAACGCTGCCGCCATAGCCGAGTTCTGCCTCGCCATGTGGCTCCTGAACGTACCGGAGAGCAGCTACTCGATTTTCGGCGTCTGCCTGCCGTGGCTTTTCCTGGTAGCCGGAAACATCGTGTTTGCCGTTTACGATTATGCGCTGTCGCTTTTAGCCGCGGCATATTTCCGCAAAGTTCATCCCAGAGTTGCAAAATGGCTGAAACCGCGCTAAAACGGAAAAATTCGGGGAAATCCTTGCAAATTTGAATATCGTGTGTTAGAATATTGAAGAGTGATGCGGTGTATAATTTCTTGCTGTGGAGGTAGAATATGTCTGTTGCTGAGATCATACTTGGCATTGTATTGATGATTTTCTCCATCGGAATCACAGTGATCGTCTTGATGCAGGAAGGCCATGAACAGAACGTCGGTGTGGTTACGGGCGGTGCCGATACGTTCCTGTCCAAAAATCAGGCGCGTTCCATCGATTCTTTCCTTGCTCGATGGACGAAATTTATTGCGATCGGTTTTTTCCTGCTGGTCATTTTCATCAATATGTATCTGTACTTCTTCCTCGGGTAAAAACAGGGGCGCTCCGCTGGAGAGGCGGAGCGTTTTTCATATCGCGTTATATCGCGTTTCAACGACAAGGAGATTTTATTTGAAAAACTTACAAAAAGAAACTCTGCCCGACCGGCAGAACGGAGCGATGCGGGAAAAGATCCTCCTCTGCCTGCGGAAAGCGGAGCACAGCCTTTCCATTCGGGAAATGAGACAAGCGCTGCGCCTGACTTCGGGCCAAAAGAAAAAGAATTTTTTCTGCGCTTTGGATGAGATGAAAGCGGCGGGGGAAATCGTTGCCTCGGGTAAAAACAGGTTTTGCGTTCCGGAAAAGGCGGAAATGGTGGAAGCCACCGTGGTGACTCTTTCCCGGTATTTTGCTTTCGTCCGCCCGGACAGCGGTTCAAATGATATTTTTATCCCGTCGGAAAAGCTGAACGGCGCCGTCGTGGGGGACAGAGTCACGCTCTGCAACCTGCAGGAGGGTGGAAAAGGCCCGAGCGCCGAAGTGAAGGCGGTCACGGAAAAAGGCCCGCGCGTCGTTACGGGAACGCTCCGCCAAGAAGAGGGGAAAACGGTTTTCCTGCCGGATTGCGCCATTCGATACGGGTTGGCAATTACGAAAAAGAGCGCCCCCCTTGCAAAAGAAGGCGACAAGGTGGAGGCCAGGCTGTGCCGGAACGCGCATACGGGCGAACTGGAAGCCGAGCTGCTGAAGGATTACGGAAGGGCCGGCAGCGCGAAGATCTGCGCGGACGCCATTCTCGACCGGTACGGCATTGCCTCGCGTTTTTCGAAGGAAGCGCTCGCGGAGGCGGAAGCTTCCTCGTCCCGCAAGATTTCCGAAGACGACCTCAAGGGACGGCTTGATCTGCGAAAGGCGCCGGTCTGCACGATCGACGACGCGGGCGCGAAGGATCTGGACGACGCGATCTCCGTGGGGCGAACGCGCGACGGCGGCTTCCGCCTCGGCGTGCATATCGCGGACGTTTCCAATTACCTTGCGCCGGACGGCGTTCTGGATCAGGAAGCCCGTTCGCGCGGCACCTCCGTCTATTTTGCGGACAGAGTGGTCCCGATGCTGCCGGAAGCGCTTTCCAACGGCGCCTGCTCGCTGAACGCAGGCGAGGACAAGCTGACTTTTTCCGCCCTGGTCGATCTGGACGGCGAGGGGAACATCCTATCCTACCGCTTTCGGAAGAGCGTGATCTGCTCGAAGGTCCGCGGCGTTTATGCCGAGGTGAACAGCCTGTTCGACGGAACGGCCGACCGCGACCTGTGCCGGAAGTATTTTCCCGTCATCCGTTCGCTCCATGCGGCGAGGGAACTTGCCGCTGTCTTGAAAAAGCAGTCGGAGCGCAGCGGGACGATCGACCTGGAAAGCACGGAACCGGAGTTCACGCTCGGCGCGGACGGCGTCTGCCGCGATGTGCGCCCCCGGAAGAGCGGCGAGGCGGAGCGGATGATCGAGTGCCTGATGATCACGGCGAACCGCGCTGCCGCGATGCTGGCCGAGTCCGAGGGGATTCCGTTCCTTTACCGCGTCCACGAGCAGCCGGACTCGGAGCGCGTGGAGACTCTGATCCATCTTGCGGACGCGGCGGGGATCGACGCCGGAGCGCTCCGCCGCCATGGGAAAAAGCCCGCTCCCGCCGATTTTTCCGCGCTTCTTGCGCAGGCGAAGGGGACTCCTGCGGAGAAAGTCATCTCCCACCAGGTGCTCCGCACCATGGCGAAAGCGCGCTACGACACGCAGGCGCTCGGCCACTTCGGTCTTGCCCTGAAAGATTACTGCCATTTTACCTCGCCGATCCGCAGGTATCCGGACACGGCCATCCACCGTATCCTTTCCGCGCTTCTTGCGACGAAAGACAAGGCTGCGCTCGACGCCAGGTTCACTTCCTTCGCCGCCGAAGCCGCGCGTTCGTCTTCCGAGGCGGAAATGCGCGCCATGGCTGCCGAGCGCGATGCGGAGGACTGCTATATGGCGGAGTATATGACGCAGCATATCGGCGAGACATACGACGGAGTAGTCAGCGGCGTCACCCAGCACGGTTTGTTCGTCGAGCTGGAGAACTCCGTGGAGGGCTTTGTCCCCATGGAGAGTTTCCCGGATGCCGACTACCGTTTCGACGGGGAGCTTTCGCAGGTTGACGCGAAGACGCACAAACGCATCACGATCGGCTGCCCGCTTCGGGTCCGGGCGGTAAGCGCCGATGTCGCTTCCGGCAGAATCGACTTTGTTTACGCGGGGCAGGAAAAATAATTCCTCAGAAACTGCATAAAAATGGAATAATTGCCCACCATACTGGCATAGATTAAACCGGAAGGCGGAATTGTCGGTATGGATACTGTCCTGAAGCTGATTCGCCGCGCGGACTGCGCCGCTGAAAAAACAACGGAACTCAACAGGGAAAAGCTGATCGCGGAAATCAAAAACATTTCCCGGCTGTTGGCTTACAACGACTGCTGGTTCCAGCGGGAAAGCGACGAGGATCTGATCGAAGCCTGCATTTATCAGCGCGGGGAACTCGAGGCCCGTTACCGTTACCTGCTCGGTCTTGCAAAGCAGCAGGGAATTAACCGGACCGCTTTCTAAGATAAAAGAAATGCGGGGGATCGTTTTGAAAAACTGGCTGCTGATTTTATGTATCTGCGGTGTGTTTCTGCTGCTTGTCGTCATCCAGTTGATCATGCGGTCCAAAAGGCCGGTTCGCGGCGCTCTGGGCGGCATCTTCGCGGGCTTTCTTACGCTGGCCGCCGTCAATCTGACGGGGATGTTCACCGGCGTAAGCCTCCCTGTCAGCCCGCTGACGCTGGGCGTTTCCGGTGTGGCCGGAATCCCGGGAGTCACTCTTCTCCTCCTGCTCAATCTGATCTTCCGATGATTGGAACTCCAAATTTTTTCTCAGGTAGCCGGAAGCGTTTTTGCGCTTCCGGCTGTTTCGGTCTGCCCGCAGCCCGCGGCTTTTTCTCTCAAATGCCGGCCGGATGTTGAATCGGACAAAAAAATAATCTATAATAAAAGCGACCGTTTTGTAAAATCGAATCGTTTCAGGAGGGCAGAATGGAACAATCAGAGAAAAAAGCGCTCCGGATTGCGGCGTGCAAGATCCGCATGGGCGCCATTGAGAGCGTTTGGAACGCGAAGTCCGGCCATCCGGGCGGAGCGCTTTCCGCAGCGGACATTCTTGCGTATCTTTATTTTCATGAAATGAACGTTAACCCGAAAGATCCGAAAAACCCCGGACGCGACCGGTTCGTGCTTTCCAAGGGCCATAGTTGCCCGGGCCTTTACGCCGCGCTGGCGCTGAAGGGCTATTTTCCGTGGGACGAACTGAAAAAGCTCCGCCACATCGGCGCGATGCTGCAGGGCCATCCGGACATGAAGGGAACGCCGGGCATCGACATGAGCACCGGTTCGCTCGGCCAGGGCGTCTCCGCGGCATGCGGCATGGCGCTTGCGGGCAAGATGGACGGGAAACCGTACCGAGTCTATACGATGCTCGGCGACGGGGAGATCGACGAAGGCCAGGTTTGGGAAGCCGCCATGTTTGCGGCGCACCACAAGCTGGACAACCTCTGTTTGATCCTGGACTGGAACGGCCTGCAGATCGACGGCACCGTCGAGGAGGTTGCCGGGCCCGGGCGCCTCGATGAAAAATTCGCGGCGTTCGGCTTCGACGTCCAGGTCATCGACGGCCACGATTTCGATGCGATCGAGCGCGCGTTCGGGCACGCGAAAACGGTCGGGGGCAAGCCGAGCGCGATCCTGGCGAAAACGGTCAAGGGAAAGGGCGTTTCCTATATGGAGAATGTGGTCGGCTGGCACGGCAAGGCGCCGAACGACGAACAGTACGGTGTCGCCATGAAGGAATTGCGCGCGGCGCTCGCCGCACTGGAGGCGGAATAAATGGCTGAGATGGTGAAAAAAGCGACGAGGGAAAGCTATGGCCTCGCGCTTGTGGAGCTGGGGGAGAAATACCCGAACCTCGTCGTTCTGGACGCCGACCTCGCGGAGGCGACGAAATCGATCTTCTTTAAGAAAAAGTACCCCGACCGCTTCATCGACTGCGGCATCGACGAGTGCAATATGATCGGCGTCGCCGCGGGCCTCGCGACCTGCGGGAAAATCCCGTTTGCGAACTCGTTCGCCATGTTTTCCGCGGGACGCGCGTTTGAGCAGGTCCGCAATTCGGTCGGCTACCCGCACCTGAACGTGAAAATCGGCGGCTCCCACGCGGGCATTTCCGTCGGCGAAGACGGCGCTACCCACCAGTGCCTGGAAGATCTTGCGCTGATGCGCACGATCCCCGGCATGGTCGTGCTCAATCCGGCCGATCACTATGAGATGCAGGCGGCGGTGCGGGCGGCCGCGGTCTATCGCGGCCCGGTTTATATCCGCCTGGGGCGCCTCGCCGTCGAGAGTTTCAACAATAACGACGACTACCGTTTCGAGATCGGCAAGGGCATCACGCTCCGCGACGGCAGGGACATCACCGTCATCGCGACGGGCCTGATGGTTTCCCGCGCGCTGGAAGCGGTGAAGTCCCTGGAAAAAGAGGGCGTGGACGCACGTCTTATCAATATCCATACGCTTAAGCCGATCGACCGGGAACTGATCGCGAAGGCGGCGCGGGAAACGGGCAGAATCGTCACCGTCGAGGAGCACAACGTCATCGGCGGGCTCGGCGACGCCGTATGCGGCGTCGTTTGCGAGGAATGCCCCGTGCCAGTGACGAAGATCGGAGTCAACGACGTGTTCGGCCATTCCGGGCCGGCGCTTGCGCTTCTCGACGAGTTCGGCCTCTGCGCTTCCCATATTGAAGAAGTCGTGAAGGACGTCCTGAAAAAGTAGCATCAGTCTGGAAACGCCGCGGGGGTTGCCCTGCGGCGTTTTTCGCGGGGCGGGCGGCGGCGCGAAAAAAATTGACACGCAGCCGGAAAGCGGATAAAATGAAGCCGGAATGAATTGCCCCGCGCGGGAAATGCGCGCGGAGGATACGGGAGGGACCGGACTTGGCAAAATACGGCAGGGACGACATCCTGCGGATTGTAAAAGAGAATGACGTAAAGTTCATCCGCCTGCAATTTACCGACATCTTCGGCACGCTGAAAAATGTGACCATCACGCCCAGCCAGCTCCCCAAGGCGCTGGACAACGACTGTATGTTCGACGGTTCGTCCATTGAGGGCTTTGTGCGGATCGAGGAGTCCGACATGTACCTTCACCCGGATCTCGACACGTTCGTCGTTTTCCCCTGGGATACGAAGAACGGCCGCATCGCGCGCCTGATCTGCGACATCTATCTTCCGGGCGGGGAGCCGTTTACGGGCGATCCGCGCTATGTCCTGCGCAGGACCGTCGAGCGTGCTTCCAGCCTTGGATATACCTTCAACGTGGGGCCGGAGTGCGAGTTTTTCCTGTTCAACACCGATGAATTCGGCCACCCGACCACCGTGACGCACGACACGGCCGGTTATTTCGATTTCGGACCTTCCGACTTGGGGGAGAGCTGCCGGCGGGACATCTGCCTCGCCTTGGAAGAGATCGGATTTGAAATCGAGGCTTCCCACCATGAGGTTGCGTTCGCGCAGCACGAGATCGATTTCCGGTACAGCGAGGCCCTTTCGGCGGCGGATAACTTTCTTACCTTTAAGATGATCGTGAAGAAATGCGCGGAGGCGAACGGACTCTGCGCCACCTTCATGCCGAAACCGATCACGAACCGCGCTGGCTCCGGCATGCACACGAACATGTCGCTTTTTCGCGGGGGAGAAAACGCTTTTTACGACTCTACCCGCGCGTCCAGCCTGAGCCGCACGGGCCTGAACTTCATTGCCGGCGTGATGAAGCACATCAAGGGAATCTGTGCCGTGGCGAACCCGCTGGTCAACTCTTACAAGCGCTTAGTGCCGGGCTACGAGGCGCCGTGCTGCATCGTCTGGACGCTGAGCAACCGCAGCGCGCTGATCCGCATCCCGGCGGCGCGCGGAGCCGGAACACGCGTCGAGCTCCGCAGCCCGGACCCGGCGGGAAACCCGTATCTGCTGTTTGCCCTGCTGCTTTCCGCCGGGCTGGAGGGGATCGAGCGCGACCTCCGCCCGATCCCTCCGGCCTCGTCGAACGTTTATGATTCCAGCCCGGAGGAACGCAGCGCGCGCGGGATTGAAAACCTTCCCGCGGACTTGGGCGAAGCGGTTTCCGCGATGAAAGCGGATCCGATGATCCGCGAGACGCTCGGAGACCATATTTTCGGCAAATATACCGAGGCGAAGGAACGGGAATGGCGTGAATACGCCAACACCGTGACGGAGTGGGAGCTTTCCCACTATCTTGACCGGTTTTGAGGCTCGATTCCGGTATGCGATGGGGTTGAAGGCATGAGCAGCGTCGTCGTGGCGAATTCAAACCCGGTCTACGCGAAAAAAATCGCGGCCGTGCTGCGCACAGGCGGCTTCTACGTCGGCGGGATATGCGAAAGCGGCGCGCAGCTGATGGACTTTGCAAACAGGCATTACCTGGGCGGCGTCGTCGTCACCAGCGTCAAGCTGAAGGATATGTCGGCCGTGAATCTCCCGCGCGTGATCCGCAGGGGCTACGACTTCCTTTTCGTCATCGATCCGCGCTTTTCCGGGGGAGAGCCGGAGGGCTGCATCAGCCTGCGGATGCCTCTCAACCGCATGGAGCTTGTCGCCACGGTCGGCATGTTCCTGAATCTTGCGGCTGCGCCGGTCTCCGCACCGAGGTCGGAGGAGGACGGCGAAAAGGGGGAGCAGGCGATCCGGCGGGCGAAAAGCCTGCTTATGACGCGGAACCATCTGACCGAGGCGCAGGCCCACCGGTTTATCCAGAAAAAGAGTATGGATGCGGGCCGGAAAATGGCGGAGACGGCTTTCATCATATTGAACGGATAAGGAGACAGATCCCATGAAATTTACGAAGATGCAGGGAATCGGCAACGATTATATCTATGTCAACTGCTTTGAGGAGAAAGTTCCGAACCCCGCCGCGCTTTCCGTCCGGCTGAGCGACCGGCATTTCGGAATCGGTTCCGACGGGCTGATCCTGATCTGCCCGTCGGAAAAGGCGGACTGCCGGATGGATATGTACAACGCCGACGGCTCGCGCGGGAAAATGTGCGGAAACGGCATTCGCTGCGTGGGGCGGTATGTTTACGAGCGGGGAATCGTGCGGAAAGACGTGCTGACGGTGGAAACGCTGAGCGGGATCAAGACGCTTTTCCTCACCGTGAAGGACGGTAAAGTCGCCGAGGTCGAAGGAAATATGGGAAAGCCGATTCTGACGCCGGAGAAGATACCCGCGCGCTTTGCGGGGGAAAAGGCGGTGGACGTGCCGCTTTCCGTGGGCGGCAGGGAATACCGCGTTACCTGCGTTTCCATGGGAAATCCGCACTGCGTCGTCTTTGTGGACGACACGGAGCGTTTTCCCGTCGCCCAGGTCGGCCCGGGGTTTGAAAAGGACCCGGTGTTCCCGGAGGGCGTCAACACGGAGTTTGTCCAGGTCATGGGCCGGAAGGAAGTAAGGATGCGGGTGTGGGAGCGCGGCTCCGGCGAGACGCTCGCCTGCGGCACCGGCGCCTGCGCCTCCGCCGTCGCCTGCGTCCTGAACGGGAAAACGGACCGCAGCGTGCTGCTGCACCTGCGCGGCGGCGACCTGAAAATTCGCTGGGACGAGGATTCCGGCGACGTGCTGATGAAAGGGCCCGCTGAATTTTCCTTTGACGGAACCGTCGACCTCTGATATAATATTTCTTGGCATCCCCTCGTAAGCGCTTATTTTTGAATTTTCCAGGAAAGGAATGTTCATTTTTGCTGAAAATCAATCGGAACTTCGCTTCGCTGCCGGAAAATTATCTTTTCGTCGAGATCGACAGGCGCGTCGAAAAGTTTTTGCAGAGCTGCCCGGGGGCCGAAATCCTGCGCCTTGGCATCGGGGACGTTACCCGGCCGCTGCCGAAGGTCGTTTCCGAGGCCGCCTCGAAAGCTTCCCTTGAGATGGGGGAGGCCGCCACATTCCGCGGATACGGCCCCGAAGCGGGGTATCCGTTCCTGCGCGAGGCGATCAGCCGGCACGATTTCCGAAACCGCGGCATCGACGTTTCTCCCGACGAGATTTTCGTGAGCGACGGCGCGAAAAGCGACACCGGCAGCATCGGAGATATTTTCAGCCTCGACAACGTCGTGGCCGTCTGCGATCCGGTTTACCCCGTCTATGTGGATACGAACGTCATGGCGGGCCGCGCCGGGGAACTGCGCGCGGGGAAGGGTTTCAGCCGGATCGTTTACCTGCCCTGCCGGAAGGAGAACGGGTTCCTGCCGCCGCTTCCGGAAAGCCGGGCGGACATGATCTACCTCTGTTTTCCGAACAACCCCACCGGTGTAGGCATCGGTCGGACCGAGCTGAAAAAATGGGTGGATTATGCGCTGGAGAACGATTCCGTCCTTCTCTACGACGCAGCCTACGAAGCGTTCATCACAAGCCCGGATATGCCGCACAGTGTTTTTGAAATCGAAGGCGCGAAAAAATGCGCGATCGAGTTCCGCAGCTTTTCCAAGACGGCGGGGTTCACCGGAATGCGGTGCGCTTTCACCGTCGTCCCGAAAGAGCTGGTGCGGGAGGGCGTTTCCCTGAACCGCCTCTGGGCGAGGCGCCAGGCGACGAAGATGAACGGCGTGTCCTATCCTGTCCAGCGCGCCGCCGAGGCCGTTTATACCGCGGAAGGGCAGCGCGGCGTCCGCGCCAACATCGACTATTACCACAATAACGCGCGCATCATCCGCGAGGGCCTCTCCAAGGCGGGATTCGAAGTTTTCGGCGGCGTCGATTCGCCGTATGTTTGGCTCAAGGTGCCGGACGGTATGACCTCGTGGGAATTCTTCGACTTCCTCCTCGCAAAGGCCGGCGTGGTGGGAACGCCCGGCTCCGGCTTCGGCGCCTGCGGAGAGGGTTACTTCCGGCTCACTTCCTTCAATACGGAGGAGAACACCCGCAGGGCGGTGCGGCGCATCGTGGAAGCGTCGTCTCCGAGCGGCGCGGGCGGGCAGTCGAGGTGAAAGGCATCCTTCGGCGGCAAGCCGTCGCTTCCGGCGACGAAAACCGCGGAGGGACTCGCTTTTCCAGGCATTTTGCCCCGGCGGCCGAAAGAAAATTGCGGAAAATGATGAATCGAGGGACTCGTTTTGGAAAAGAAAGAACAGCTTTATGAAGGAAAAGCCAAGAAGGTTTTTGCAACGAATGATCCGGATGCCTGCATCGTGGATTACAAGGACGACGCGACCGCGTTCAACGGCCTGAAAAAGGGCACCATCGCCGGCAAGGGCGTCGTGAACAACAAGATGTCCAATTACCTGTTCCGGCTGCTGGAAAGCAAGGGCATTCCGACGCATTTGATCAAACAGCTCAGCGACCGCGAAACGCTTGTGAAAAAAGTGGAGATTGTTCCGCTGGAGGTCATTGTGCGCAACAAGGCCGCCGGAAGCCTCGCGAAGCGCCTCGGCATGCCGGAGGGCTCGTCCCTCCGCTGCCCCGTGCTGGAGTTTTGCTATAAGAGCGACGCGCTCGGCGACCCGATTCGGATGCCTTTTTGGTTCCGTAAGTTTCGACCCAAAACTTTCCGGCCTCAAGACAGGACCCGATCCGGGGGCGTCCAGGAGGAAGATGAAACCAATGAGTAAAGAGGAAACAGCTATCGGAGCCCGGCTATACCTAGCATTATTAATCATTCCGGTGCTGGGCTATGGGTTGATGAACATGCCGCATTATGCCGCCGAAACGATGGGGGCCAATGGTTATCTGGCTGAATTAATCGCCGGCTTGATTGTGCTGCCCGGAATCGCCGCCATCTATTTTTTAGCAAGGCGGTTTCCCGGTCAAACCATTATTGAGCAAGGTGTCGGTATTCTAGGGAATTTACCGGGGAGAATGACCGGGCTGGTTTATACCGTTAATAGCTTGATTATCTTAACCATGTTTACCCGGGATACTGTTAACCTGGTAAATGTCTACTTTCTCAATCGGTCGCCGTTATATGCCATTGCCATGATCCTCCTTATTTTTTCGGCATTTGCAGCCTCCCAGGGGATCGAAGCTCTCGCCAAGCTAAATTCATTTCTCTTAATACCGGCGCTCTTAGTCTTATTTTTGCTGACAGCGTTCGGGTTTCAAAATGTAAATTGGATCAACGTGTTGCCGGTAACCAGTCCCAATCTCCACGATTATTTTAAAGGTGGCATGACTGTAGTTTACATTTATTATTTATTCGGCGCCACCGCTATGACGTTGCCTTTTTTAAAACCAATCAAAAGGTATCCCCGTTTAGTTGGGGGCGCTCTATTGTTTACCGCAGTCTTTTTCGCGGTTTACGCCTTCGGGGCGATTGGTGTTTTTGGGGATACATTTCTTTATCGTTATGCCTGGCCTAGTCTTGAATTCGTACGGACTATCGATCATCCCTTTCTCTTTTTGGAGCAGTCCGGTCTATTAATGCTGATTGATTGGGTTACCATGATAGTAGCCGGTACGGCTTATCTTTATTATGCGGTGGCCCTGGGATCATCCCGGTTGACCGGGACTCTTAATTATAAATGGTGGGTTTTAATACTCTTCCCGGTTAAGCTGGTGATGGTTTTATTGCCCCGAACCGTTTCCGAGTCAAAAATGGTAATCGACCAAATCGTCAAATATGGCTGGATTATGCTTTTTGGATATCCTATTTTTCTTTTATTGCTAGCCATTGTTTTAAGGCGAAAGGGAGAGAGTGACAATGGGTCGTAAGGGGTTTTTGTTAGGAATAGTTCTCGTCGCTATTCTCTGCAGCGGTTGCTGGGATGTGGATGAAATTAATAAAAGGGCGACCGTCTTGGCCTTTGGTTTTGACGCCACTCCCGAAGGACAACTGAGAGTCTCGGCGCAAATCCCGGTAATGCTGGAAATCGGCAGCCGGGTAGCGGGTGGTGGAATATCGGCTAAACCTTTCCGGGTCTTCACCGGTGATTCAAAAACTACCTTCGGCGCTACCCCATATTTGCAAACCAAAAGCGGGAAAAGCCTATTTTTCGGCCAACTTAAAGTTATCGTTATTAGCGCCGCTTTAGCGGAAGAAGGGCTTAAATCGGCTATTGATTTTTTGGCGCGGCATCCGATGATACCGCCCCAAGCGACAATTTTATTGACTAAAGGTAGCGCCCATGAGATCATTGCCACTCCCATTGGGGCCCAAGAAATTCCCTCCTTGATGATCGTGAATTTTCAGAGATCAACTTCTAAAGGGGATCTCGCCTATCCTATGGAATTATGGCGATTTGAAAAAGCAGTCACCGTAGGAAGGGAGGACGCTTTTTTACCGTTCATTGCCCTCGATCGTGAAGGGGAGGGATATACAATTGAAGGCGCCGGTGTTTTCCACCGTGACCGTTTAGTTGGTGAGCTTACCGATATCGAGACCCGGATGTTTGGTTTATTATCGGGTAGAGTTAGTAACGCTTATCCATCAATTTCCGTGGCTGAGTTCGGAGAATTAACCTTTCGGAATGTGACAGCCGACTCCAAGATTAGAGCCTTAGTGTCAGGAGAAGAGATCGAGTTTTTTATTAAGGTTCGGGCCGGCGGATTTCTGGTTGAGGTTACTACCGGAAAGCATGATTTTAAGGTAAGCGATATTGAGCTGATTCGGGAAAAGGCCGAAAAAACGATTAAAAATGAGCTGGTGAAAACGATGGAACATTTGCAAAGTCTAGGTTCGGATGTATTAGGTTTCGGCAATATTTTGCGCGCCACTCACCCTGAGATCTGGCGGCGGATTAATTGGGAAGAGGAATATCCCAAAGTAAGAGTTAGAATCGATTTTAAATTTCAGGTTTCAAGGATAGGCACATACCGTTAGAATGGTTAGCCACATGAAAATTGCTTAACGATCCCCTCCGTGAGTTCATCGGCCATCTCCAGGAGTAATTGTTCACCTTGCAATATTCCATCATCTTTAACGGTCTCGAGGAGGACCATCTTTGTCAGTTATACTAGTAGTAATCATTCGATCCTTAATCGCCTTTTTTGCGTTATTATCTCTGGTTCGCCTTACCGGGAAACAGCAAATGTCGGAGCTGACCTTCTTCGATTATGTGGTGGGCATTACCATCGGGTCCGTCGCGGCCACTCTTTCGGTGCAATTGAACCAGAATACCACGGCTACCCTGGCCGGCATGATTATCTGGGGTCTACTCCCGATTTTACTTGCCTATCTAAGTTTGCATTCGGTTTGGGTCCGTAAAGTGGTTGAGGGAGAAGCCACTGTGGTGATTGAGAACGGTAAAATCATGGAGCAAAATCTAGCCCGAATCCGTCTGTCGATTGATGATCTACTTTCCGGCCTTCGCGCCAAAAATGTGTTTAACGTAGCCGATGTGGAGTTTGCTCTATTTGAAACCAATGGGAAACTTAGTATTCAGTTAAAATCTCAAAAGCGGCCTCTGACCCCGGCTGATCTTAATCGTCCGACCCGTTACGAAGGGTTGCCCACCACCTTAATCGATGATGGAAAGGCGCTTCAAGATGCGCTTCAGTCGTTGGGATTATCCCGGGCCTGGCTCCGGTACCAACTGGGAAAACAGCAAATTAACGACTTTGCTACAGTCGCTTTAGCCCAGTTGGATACGGTTGGAAATTTATATGTCGATATGAAGGATGATCAACGGTACTATATTATCCCAACGGATAGTTAATGCTTCCAAGCCCTAATAGAAATTTCTGGTCAACCCTGATTCTATCTTTCTCCCTCAAGGGAGAAACGAGCTGCAATTCTGTTGGTTTTTAAAGCTCCGTAAGCCAAAACCTTCGTTCCTCCCTACAGGGAGGAAGCAAGATGGAGGGTTGACCCAACTTGTTGCTAAATACCTGAGTAAACTGGGAAGTCAAATTTTTTATTACTTTTGAGACAGGCTAGTAGGGTACTACTTGGAATAAGGAGAATACCTAGTGAAAAAACATTTATTGCGCTTGATAATACTGTTAACTTGTTCGCTCATGGCTTGTTCTTGCGCTTTGTTCCGGGACCAATTGGACAAAAAGAGCGGCTTCTCAAATTATCTGCAAGCAACCGAGGACCATATTAGAAATGAAGCCTGGGATGAAGCCGGAATTAGCCTCGGTAAGGCAATGAAAGCCTGGAAGCAAGTGAAGCCTTATTTGCAAATAGACATCGATCACGATTATGTAAATGATATTGAGACTGATTTTATTCGACTGCGAGGCAATATCGAAACCAAAGCCAAACCAGATTCTTTAGCGTTGATTTTAGTAATACAGGACAACTGGAGGAATATTGGCTCGATGTAGGCCAATGAACATGTAGCTTAATTCTAAAATAACCCAATCTGGTCTTCCAAAGTATTTCCTCGCGGTATGGGATCCTTTTCAATTTTAACCTCCCCTTTATACCTGCCAATTAAGGCCGGACTGTCGGGAAAGTGTTCTTTATTATTTTTCAGCGTCGTTTTACTGTTGGTATTGGCGTAACAATAAGCGCACCCGAACTTGCAAGTATCGTAGACTCCCATATCTACCGAAACCGCGCAGCGGCAGTTTTCCCGTTGCGAAGGATCCTTTTTCCACTGTCCCCGTATCCCAAAGAGTTCATTTAATAGCGTCCCATCGATACAACTTCCGGGGAGAATACCATACTTTTGCAGATCAATCCCTTCGGAACAGGTAAAGGTTTGAATTCCATTATCCCCGGCAATCGCCGGGACTTGGGCGGCAAAATCATCGAGGGACCCGCTGTTTTCAATGCTTAGCCAGTCTTCAAACCGGATGCCTTTAGTGAGGGTTAAACGCTCCAAATTTCTTCGGACCTTACCGTAGAAGTCCAGAAAACTGATGACCAGCCGTTCGGTATAACCCGATAGTCCTCGGGCCAATTCGGCTACTTTTTCAAGATGATATTCCAAGGGTGTCATGGAACTTAAAACGACCGGGTCATACCGCCAGATAATCCGTTTCGGCCCGATGCGATTGCTTAAGCTTTTAAAGGCGTCCAGGCGTTGCGAAACAGAGGGTACACCAGGTTCAAAATCCGAAGGGTAATCATTAAGGGTAAAATGGAATAGGTAGTTATACCCCATTTTTTCGATTAAATCCAATTGTTTAAAGAAAGGGCGGGGGTTTTTGGTCCAGAAAACGAAGGCGTCCACATCCTCGGGGAGCAGACTAAAACCTTTCAACTGGTTTGGGTTGTATGGGTTGATTCGGTAGAAAAACCCTGCTTTAATCCGGTTAATGAACCATTCGCCAAAGAAAGCGGGAATGTCCGTCCTCCGGCTGGCGCTGATGATCAAGTTGGACCTCCGTAAGGGCAAGTTTAAAGGGTAAAGGGGGTAGAAAAACGAGTTAATTAGAAGCGCTTTCGTAAACTATTTTTCCTGTGTTAAGTATTTCATAGATAAAGCTGGAGGGATTTGGATTATTTAATTTATCAACGGGATATGGGATAGCTTCTATCGATTCGTCCACAGCCCATGAAAGTTTTGATAATAGTTGTAATTCAAGTAATTTGTTTTTCCCGAAGTCCGGTGAGAAAACTGCTAAATCGATGTCGCTATATTCGTTAGGTTGACCGTTAACCCAGGAGCCGTAAAGAATAACTTTACTTACTTTAACTTTTTCTTCTAAAGCCTCGATATATCTTTTGATAGATAGATCTATATTAGTTTGCTTTTTAACCATGAAAATAACCTCCTCCCGTTATTCAAAAGAGCGGTTGCAAAATCAAGATCTATGTCAATTATAAGATCTAATCCTTCGTCTGGATACCTTGTCGCAATATTTAGGGGATTTAAATCATTTAAGAAATCTAACAGGTCTACAGGAATTTCTTTATCTAAATCGACCAGTTTTAGTAACCTAGCTAAATTATGTATGCGTGGCGGAACAGAGTTAAACTTATTGGAGTAAATACCTTTTAAAAGTTTTTCAATAGATTGATGGCACATAAAACCCACGTAAAGATAACGTCCGGTTTTTAGCATTGAGTCAGCTGTATCCAGGTCATATTGAGCAATTTTTAGCCAATAGTTTTCTTGGTTACTCAAACTAATGACTCCTTTTCTTGGGATACTTTTATTATATCATTAAATTTATTCTATTTTAACCTAGTATTCTATAAATCGATTACAGGCTCAGCTCAAGCCATCGACTACTTGTAGTCGGGTCTTCTGATTGACATCAAAGGATAACGAAAAGGCATAATTATTTCACGATAAGCCGGTTCGGGTTTTACTCCCGAACCGGCTTATCGTGGTTCATTTACCGCTTCGCCTGAATGCCAAACTCCTTCCAGGACTCTTGGGGCATCTCCAGTTTGATGATTTTCCGGATTTCGGAGGCTATTTCAAAAAGGATGGCGCATTCCGCCTCCAATTCGGCAGTCTTCTCCTTCAGTCTGGCCTTTAAAGCTTCCTGCTCAGAGTTGACTCGTTTGACTTTATTATGCTGTTCGACAAAACGCGCCAGTAGTTCCTGGGTGAGTCCCCGCTTCGCCAGCCGCTCTTGATTGGCCGTGCATCCGTCAACCATCACCGTGATCTCGTCCATTCTTTGAGCATAAGATAAACTTGACATTATAAAACCCCCCCGTTCTTATTTTTCAAATTTTTCCCACTATAAATCCTAATTATTGTTTTTAAGGAAAAATTTGTTTATATTAGTATAACATAACATTCACAGGAAAACAATAAATATTTTCCAATTAATTGGAACTAATTGTTTTCTTTAATGTCTCTTTCGCTTTCAATATTGCCTTTGAAATTTACCAATTTGTCCGAGGGAATCTTTCAATAAAATTTAAGAATATTTTATTTTTTGATGGAGTATTTCATCTATTCGAAGATATCTTTAAAAACCTATTGGAATATTTTATTTCCCTGGTGGTATATTCAATTTATCTGATGGTATCTTTCATTTCCTTGATGGTATATTTCATTTGCCTAAAGAAATCTTCAAATGCTTGATGGTATATTCGGTTTCCTTGATGGTATCTTTCATTTACCCGGTTGCTTATTAAATTTATTTGAGGAAATATTATTCTTTGGTTTAAGTCTATATGCGATCCTTTTTTAAAAATTACATTATTCAGCTTTGGTTACTAAAATTATTAATTCATGATTTGTATGGTAAAATATTATCGTTTGAGTAAACTGCGCCTAAGAACTAGATTTCCTATTATATATTTGAGTAGATGAACCGGGAGGTGTTTGGTATGCCCTATGAATTGGGGGGTAGAGCTGATAAATGTGGAAATAGGTTTGAAATAAGATGGGGAAAAGTTGACGGAAATAGAGCATTAACAAAAAATTCCCACATTGGGTAGCTGTGTGGAGGGATCTATCATGATTGTTAGAACATGGCATGGAATAGTTCCGCTTGAAAAAGCTGAAGGTTTCCGAAAACATTTACAAAATACAGGCGTTGCAGAAGCAAAATCCATAAAAGGGAATAAGGGCGCATATATTTATAGCCAATCACAAGGTGATTTTGAACATTTTTTCATGGTATCATATTGGGAAAATATCGAATCAATTCATAGTTTTGCAGGATTAAAACCCCATATAGCAGTTACTTATCCGGAAGATGACCAGTATTAATTGATTTCAGACCCCATTGTCCTTCATCATGAAGTACCAAAAATACCATCGGAATTCCCACTAAGTCTCTCGGAGAACAAATAGTTGAACGTTGCGGAGAGGAGAAGATAGTGATTAATACCTCAAAGATACTGAGGCTAAACCAACGCCAACTCATTCGACGGCGCTGTTTTTTCTTCCAACCCCGGGAACTTTACCGGACTAGTAATCACATCGACCAGCGCCGGTCGGCCGCAATTTAAGGCTTCTTTCAGAATAGCTTCCAAATCAGCGGGCTGTTCCACCCGATACCCGATTCCGCCGCAAGCCTCGGCGAACTTGGCAAAATCCGGATTTGTCAGGGTCGTTGGCGCTGAATCCATCTGCTGCAGTTCCATTTTATCTTTTTCCATCCCCAGGTAACCATTATTCACAACTACGACCATGATTGGGAGTTGGTAACGGACCGCAGTTAAAAACTCACCAAGGAACATAGCCAGGGAACCATCACCAACTAGCGCGACTACTTGGCGTTCCGGTTGGGCCAATTTGGCGCTGATGGCGGCGGGAAGGCCGAACCCCATTGTCCGCCAGGAGCCGGAGGTTAAGATTTCTTGGGCGCTCCCCTTAAAAATCCGATTGAACCAAACCGTATGGTCGCCAACATCTAGAGCGATTATTCCGTCTTCGTTTGTTACCTTCTCAAGCGCATTGATAAGAAATCCCGGGTTGATTCGGTTCCCGTCGGAAGTAATCTCCATGCTTATCCGCCTTAACCATTGGGCCTTAAGGGAATTTAACCGGTCGATCCAAGATCTTCTTTCCACGCCGGGAATGGCTTGGGTTATTTCCGGTATCAGTTGGGATAGGTCGCCGACTACACCGTATTCAACCTCCATTTGCTTACCGATATTATCGGGCGTAACATCCAACTGAATTATTCTAGTTTGGTGGGGCGTATATTGCTCCGGCCACCAGGTTGCTCCCAGGACCAAAATCAGGTCCGCTTCGGCCAGCATCAGCGTGGACGCCTCGCTGCCACCTTCACCCAAACCTCCCATGACTAAAGGATGAGCGTCTGGAATCGTCCCTTTGGCCGGCATGGTTAAGCAGATACCGGCTTGCCATTTTTCAGCCAATTTAATTAGTTCGACACCCGCGCCCCGGATGCCCCGTCCCGCTAAAATCGCCGGTCGCTCCGCTTCTACGAGCCGCTTGATGGCTTCAGCCATTACTTCCGGAGGCGATTGGGCCATGGTCTTTAAATATGGTTCAAAGGGGCGGACTGCTTCTTCCGTCGGGATTTGCCATACATCTTTGGTGAAACTGACATGGGCGACAGTTCCCCCGCTCAGAGCTTTGCGTAGCGCTTTAACCAAGACATCATTACCAGAGTCGGGAGTGGTAACTAGTCCCGAATACTCAGTTACTGCCGCCAGTAATAGTTGTTGGTCGATATATTGTTTATAATTGGTGCCCAGATTAAAACCATCTACCTGACCGGTGATTGCCAGGACCGGCGCCCGGTCGCTTTTGGCGTCGGCTAGGCCGTTAAGGAGATTGGCCGCGCCCGGACCACTGGTGGCGGCGCAGACCCCAATACCCCCGGTGAGCTTTGCTTCGGCCGAGGCCATGAGGGCTGCGACTGCCTCGTGTTTAACACTGATAAACCGGATTTTTGGATGGCGGTTAATGGCGTCGATCAATGGCAGAATCGCATCCCCCGGAAGGCCGTAAATGGTCAGGATACCCCAAGCCTCCAATTGCTCTAAAACATAATCGGCTACATTTCTTTGACCCATATCTTTTGTCCTTTCGTCATTTGAAAACCAAATAGTGACTAAATCAACGATTAACCCCTAATACACGGGAATTAAACGCTAATTATTTAATGGGGAAATTTGGAGTCGCATTCAAGAATGGTCGATTTCGTATCTTAAAATAGATTGCTTGTTTGGGTTTACATTTATACTTAGAATTTCGCCCTTAAAAGCTTAAATCGAGAATATCTTCCCTAATTTAGGTTACCTTATTTAAATAAAAAAACCGTAGTGGTTATCATTGTTGTCCTTAATTTCAACGGATGTTTTTAAGAGATAGGACAAGAAATTAAAAGCGGGAGGAGATTGGCATAGCAAATCTAGATCAGAACTTTGATATTGTCGGAAAGATAACCAACGCCGATCAAGATGGTATTCTAAGGGCTGTCGGGGCCTTGGACGGAGTAAACAGCATAAAGGTAGACCTCGAAACCAACAAAGTTTTGGTAAGCTTTACCCCAGGCATCATCAATATCCAAAACATCAAGGAAGCCATTGAGAGTCAGGGGGTGGACGTATCGGACCGGGGCGATGATTAATTCATTAAAGAATAAAAACACCCCTAATTGTCAAAAATCACTTAAAGGAGGTGTATGATATGAGCAAAACCACCAACGCGTTAATTGTAAAATTTTTATTGACCTCGGTAGCGGCTTTCATCGCTTTCCAAATGTTTGATAACAACTCATTTGGTTGGGTATTGGGAGTCGGCCTTCTAGGGACTGTTCTCAACTATTTGATCGGCGACTTATACATCCTGCCGAACTTCGGTAATTTGACCGCGTCAATCGCTGATGGAGGTTTGGCAGCGATCACCGCTTGGTTAATGGGCGCAATGGTCAGAGGCAATAATGTCGGGACGAGCAGTTTAATGATTTTCGGCCTACTGGTGGCCGTAGCAGAATACTTTTTCCACCGCTACCTCTTAAGCGCTAAAAAAGTTGAGCCCAACACCTAAGCTAAATTAGATATTAAAGCCCAAAAACGGTCTGGCTCAGCGGACCGTTTCTGTTATCAGCAATGGATTTAACAGCGACACTTTAAAAACAAACGGCCTTTAAAAGACCGGGAATATACTAAACCTTCAAATTTTAAACTTAGCTCTCAATCTTCTTTCAACTTTGTTTAGTTAAGGTTAAAGTTAGGATTCCTTCACTCAAGTCAAGCTCATAATCGCTGTTCTCCACGGATTGGGGTAAGCCGATTTCTCTTTCCTCAAATCCGGAAATCTCAGTTTGTACCATAAAGCTATCCTCAATCGGTTTCAAGAGCGGGTATTTAACTTTGAGAATGAGAGTACTGTCATCCTTAAATCTGATTTTTATACTCTGTTTATCCTTGATACCTGCCACCAAAGCCACTATATAGAGATAATCTTTGTTCTCCCAAATTTCAACGGGTATGCTTCCGCCAGGCTTTCCTTTTACTAATTGGTTAACCCTAGAGACACTCTCCCAAAAATCATCATTAAAAACTTCATTAAATTGATTGACCATTTTCTTAAACTGGACCATATTATCCTGTGAGAATAAAAGACTCAATGGTCCAAATATATCTTTGTTCATCAATTGGACGTCTACCTCCGTATCAATTTACCGCGTCTTAGCGACATAATATTATATTCCGGCATCTTTAAAAAGGGAATTTTTTTCTTAGGCCCGAATGAATCTTCCAGTTCCAGGGTGATCGATTCTTAAATGAGTTTGCATCCTAAAAGTTTTCGATTACCTGAAAATTATGTGAGGAGTAAGTATTTTATCCCAGGCCTGTTAGATGAGAGGAACCGCCCCGGTCTCCATTGAATGATGGGACAAGGGGGTACGGTCCATTGTCTAGAACAGCCAAGATATTCTTATTTTTAGTGATCGCAATCTATTTAGCATTAGGCAATGGCCCGGTTTTTGGAAAGAACCCTCCGGCGACTGTTTTTTTAGGCAGACGCGAATTAAGCTCAGAGGTTAAATTCATTGAACGGAAAAAAGTGATCTACCTTAATCATTCTGTGTTGGAAGAAATTTTTAAGACCAAAACTGAATGGGAAGTGAAAAAGGGCATAATCAAAGTCAAATGCGACAACTTTAAAATCCAATTTCAGGCTGGATCGTCGCTCTTAAATATTAATGGGGCAAAATATAAATTGACCAACCCCCTTTTCGAAGAAGGGGATAACCTATGGTTCCCTTTAGAATTCTATCAGCTGCTGGGTATTAAGGAATCTAGCCGGAAAGATCAGCGATTGCAATTAAAGTGGGAGGAAAAATCGCTGCTAAGTTTGGACCCAATTCAGTTCCAAGGGCGGCCGGGCTTGGAAATAACCTTATCCGAAGCGGTAGAATTCAAACATTTTCGATTAACCGATCCCGACCGGCTGGTCTGCCAAATTCCCGCTACCAAGCTCCATCCGGTTGCCGTCCCTAAATTGAAGGGTTTCCGAAATGAACTGGTAAAAAAAGTCCGCTTTAGCCAGGATGAGACCGGACTTTTAACTTTGGCCTTTGATTTAACAGCCTCGCCTGGGTACGAATTCATACCAGACCCGGACTTTCCGGAACGGGTTTTATTAGTATTCAATTATTTTCTGGAGGACCTTTCACTCTTTCATCATGAAGCAGAGACTAAAATTAATATCAAAACTTCAGCGCCGGCTAATTTCCAAGTCATTCATAATAATGGCCGGAATTTAGTGGTCGATTTGGATAACGCGTTTTTAAAGACCAAGCAAAGAAAGATTACCGGGGATGGTGAATTAATCGAAAAAGTCACTCTCGACCAAATCGAGGCGGATAAAGTCAGAATCAATGTCGCGCTTTTAAAAGAGGCCGAGTTATTTGTCGCTCCCTCTCCAACTGACCCTAATTTGCTTCAAGTTAGAACAATGCAATTGATAACCGGAATCGATTGGACAAACCGAGTAGTCCTGAAAGAATCGCCAGTGGCTGATAAGACCTTCATCATCGATCCCGGCCATGGAGGGGAAGATAACGGCGCTATGGGCAAGAAAGGGACCCTTGAAAAGGAATTAAATTTGGAAGTATCCTTACGCTTAAAAAATCTCTTAGAGGAAGCAGGGGCTAAGGTGGTTTTAACCAGATTTGAAGATACTTTCATCAGTCTTTACGAGAGGGCCTTTTTAGCCAATTTTTTAATGGCCGATTTTTTTATCAGCATCCATACCAACAGCCATACTAAAGCGCAAACCGAAGGAATTGAAGTTTTCTATTATCCTAACCATTCACATGCCGGGCCATTAGCATCCAGTATTTTAGACGGCATGGTATGGGAGACGGGACTGAAAAAATTAGCGGTCAAAACCAATAATTTTGCGGTAATTCGTGAAACCCAGATGCCGGGAGTTTTATTGGAATTAGGGTTTATTTCCAACCCTCGCGAGGAGCTGACACTAAGCACGGAGGGTTTCAAAGATAATGCAGCCCGAGGTATTTTCCGAGGAATAATCGACTTTTTTCAATAGTCTTTAATGGTCGGTTCCACCTATTAAAACAAAGATAGCCTTCCTCCTTTTAGTGGCATCTGTTTCCGGGCGTAATTTCATTCATTCCGGAAAAAATAGCATCGCAAATTGAAAAAAGGAGGGTTGGTTTTGAACAACTTCATGAGGAATTTTTTAAATCAAAACAAGCGGAATGACTTTGAGATCAGTAGTTTTGAAGACCACAGTATCTCGTGGAACCCAGCCCCGGCGAGCCCTGGGGATACTGTCCAAATTAGCTACCGTGGTTTATTAAAGGATTCCGGCGCTGATTCCGTTTTTTTACACTATTCCTTTAACAGCTGGAATTTTCCGACAAACACTATTAAAATGGATCGAGAGGGAGACCGTTTTATTACTGAGGTCAAAGCCCATGGGAATCATGAACTAAACTTCTGTTTTAAAGACAGCGCCGCTAACTGGGATAACAATAGCGGCGCCAACTGGACCATGCACTTACAATAACGGCTTCATTTATCTCTTGAAACCCGGAGTTATCAGACCCCGGGTTTTATTTTTTCTTTGGGAAGAAAGGTAATCGGTCTTTTCTGGCGAATACTTAATAAAATACTTTTGAAAAGTTTTTTTAAAAGTACCATAATCATCTTGATACAACTGGAGAATTTGAATGAAAAAAGCCATTAACCATCAGATAATGCGTTCCAACAATAAGCGGCAAATTGTAGAGTTGCTCCGGAAAAGCGGCGCCTTAACCAAAAAAGAAATCGCCCAACAATTAGGCGTCAGCATCACAACCGTAGCGACCTTTATCACAGAGCTGATCAATGAGGACCGGATCCTCCCTTCCGGTAATGCCGAATCGACCGGTGGCCGAAAATCCGAGCTATATCACCTTAATCCCGACGCTTCATATGTAATCGGAGTAGATTTGCAAGTTGACCGATTAGTAATACTCTTAATCAATCTTGAGGGAGGAATTCTCGGAACTGAGGAGATAAAGCACACCGGGACCGACGAATGGCAGATCGCCTCGACCTTATACCGGACCATCCTCCGGATCTCCGAGTCGACCCGGATTCCTATTTCCAAAATCGCCGGGATTGGGGTCGGTGTTCCGGGCATAGTCAATCATCAAACCGGAATTATTGAGTTCGCTCCCAATTTAGGTTGGAAAAATGTCAACCTCGCCCCATTGATACCGCTAAATCTACCGGTTATTGTCGAAAATGAAGCTAATGCGGCAGCTATCGGTGAAGCGAATTTCGGGGTGGCTCAAGAAAGAGCCAATATGATTTATATTTCAGTAGGTTTAGGTATCGGCGCCGGTTTAATTCTAAAAAATCATTTATATTACGGTCATAATTTTCTAGCAGGCGAATTCGGGCACATGACAATTTCACCCAACGGCTTACCTTGCCGTTGCGGCAAAAAAGGTTGCTGGGAAGTATATGCTTCTAATAGCGCCGCCTTGAATCTTTATCGCCACTATTCAAAAACGGCATTGGATTCCTACGAAGATTTATTAACCGCTTTTTTGCGGAACGAACCAGTTGCTACCAGAGTGATCAATGAAACTACCGACTACTTAGGCCTAGGCATCGCCAATCTGATTAATGGGTTGAACCCGGAGATGATTATCATCGGGGGCAAGATTACCGAAGCTGAAAGCTTTATTCAACACCGGCTCTTAAAAGAGATCAAAAAACACTGTTTTGAATACTCCTACCGTAGTGTTGAGGTTAAATTCTCCCAATTAAAGAATAAAGCTGCTGCTCTAGGAGTTGGAGGCCTAATGATTAATTGGCTATTAGATAAGACCGACAGATAAATCAAAAATTAGGGAAGGGAGTTGATATATTGGGTTTTTTACTTGGCTATGATATCGGGAGTTCGTCAATTAAAGCCTCGTTGGTTGAGATCGATTCCGGTAAAGTCGCCGCTTCGGCACTGTCCCCTGCGGAGGAAATGGAGATCCACGCTCCACAGCCGGGATGGGCCGAACAAGATCCGGAGGAATGGTGGAAACAGATCAAGCTGGCCACAGCGATGCTTCAAAACCAAGCAGACTTGAATCTCAAAGAAGTCAAGGCGATTGGGATCTCCTATCAAATGCATGGTTTGGTCATTATCGGCCGGGATCGTCGTCCCTTGCGCCCCGCCATTATCTGGTGCGATAGCCGGGCCGTGAAGATCGGAGCGGAGGCTTTTTCGGCCTTAGGAAAAGAAAAATGCCTGCATTCTCTATTAAATTCCCCCGGTAATTTCACCGCTTCCAAACTAAAATGGGTCCAGGAGAATGAACCCGAAGTTTACTCCCGGATCTATAAAGTGATGTTGCCCGGGGAATATATCGCCATGCGGTTGACGGGTGAGATCAAAACCACCCCTTCCGGTCTGTCGGAAGCCATTCTTTGGGATTATCCCAATCAAAAAACGGCTGATTTAATCCTTAATCATTACCGGATTGCGCCGGATCTATTCCCGGAGGTAGTCCCGGTCTTCTCAGTACAAGGCAGGTTAACCTCCGAAGCTGCGACGGAGTTAGGGATGAGCACAGAGACAGTGGTTTCCTATCGCGCCGGGGACCAACCTAACAACGCCCTATCACTCAAAGTATTGGAACCCGGTGAAATTGCGGCTACCGCCGGTACTAGCGGGGTAGTTTACGGCGTTGGCGGCCAGCCTAACTACGATCCGCTGTCGCGGGTCAATACCTTTGTCCATGTTAATCATACCTCAGCCAGCCCGCGTTACGGCGTCCTGCTTTGCATCAACGGAACCGCTATTTTATACCGTTGGTTAAAGAACAATGTGATGAGTAACTCAAGCTATCGCCAGATGGACCAGATGTCGGCCCAGGTCCCGGTCGGAGCGGGTGGGTTAAGCATTTTACCTTATGGCAACGGGGCCGAACGGACTTTAGAGAATATTGAAACCGGGGCGGTAATCCATGGTTTAGATTTCAACATTCACAACCGGTCTCATCTGGCCCGGGCGGCTCAGGAAGGAATCGTTTATTCTTTGAATTACGGCGTTGAAATCATGCGCCAAATGGGGATCAACATTACCGCGATCAAAGCTGGTTTCGCCAATATGTTTTTGAGCCCGATCTTTAGCGAAGCGTTCGCCACCATAAGCGGCGCCCGGGTGGAGCTTTATAATACCGACGGCTCCCAAGGAGCCGCCCGG
>ENA-UOOK01000345-UOOK01000345.1-fermentation-metagenome-genome-assembly--contig:-NODE-345-length-60812-cov-10.904472_pt1 | contig 60812 bp, 58 predicted proteins | sample MGYA00245777_ERZ724023 | MGnify/ENA primary metagenome ERZ724023 (study PRJEB28704, sample SAMN03018312) | fermentation metagenome | biome: anthropogenic terrestrial biome; feature: soil; material... | reverse complement strand
GAGAGTAAGAGAGATCAGGATCGAGATCATGACGAACACCTTCATCAGGCCGTAGGCCAGGGAAAGCGCCACGGCCGCGATCCTCCGCTTCCACAGGCTTATCTCTCCGGCCGGCCCATACGCCTTTTGGCATGCCTTTCCGAGAATGAGCGCAAAGATCGCCTTTGCCATTATCGCGTTCACGAAGAATCCTACGACATTGGAGTAGGCGGAAGCCAGCTGGAAATTATCTTCCAGGAAGCGGGAAGAATATCCATATGTGCAAAAAGCCGCCGCGAGAGCCGCCGCGACGCTCGCTATCGATATCGCCACATCCGCGTTCCTCCGCCGCAGCCCCTCAAGCATTTCTATTACGAGGAAGAAGATGATTATCAGGTCTATGAAATTTCCCACCATGATCGCTTTGATTATCTCTTAATTTTATTTCCGCGCGCCGCTTCCGCTTTTGCGGAAACTATCGGTTATCGCGAATGCTATGTCGTCATAATAATCCCCGACTCTTTCCAGATTATACAATATTTCCATGTAGTATTTCCCCGCCAGGGGCGAACACGCGCCCGAACGCATGCGCCTTTCGTGGGAATCCGCCACTTTCTTTATTATCTCGTCCACCTTGTTCTCATGGTCTTTTATCTCGCCGGCAAGCTTCCAGTTTCGCTCCCGAAGCGCCTTTATCACGAGATTTTGCATGATCTTGAGTTTCCCGAAGATCGCAGTCAGGTCCCTCTTGGCCTTTTCCGAAAACTCCGCCCCTTCCGTTTGCGTCATTTCCGCGAAGATATTCGAGACTGCCAGGATATGGTCGGTCAGATGCTCCAGATCCGCGAGGACATGCATCAGGCTGAAAAGCTTCATCTTATCCGCATGGCTGAGATTCTGCTGGGATATCCATATGGCGTATTCCGTCATCTTTTCGGTCATCAGGTCTATCTTCTCTTCGCCGCTTTTGATATCCTCGATATTCCCGGCCTTTCCGTCGAAAAGCATCTCCCTGCACGAATCCAGCATATCGAAAGATATCTTCGCCATCTCTACCGCGCCCCTATTCACCTGGGCAAGCGAGACCGAAGGAGTCGAGACAAGCCTTCCGTCAAGATAAAAAAGATGGTTTTTCCCGATCGGCCTCATGCTTTTGGAAACTTTGCAAGAAAGATCCGTCGCGGCGGGAATCAGCGGCAGGAAAATTATCGCGCTGATGATATTATACAGCGTGTGCGCGTTGGCGATCTGCCGCGGCGCCGTGTCCGCGCTCATCTCTGCGATTGCCTGGAAATAAGGAAATAGGGCAAGCGCGATGGCAGACCCCGTAAGATTGAAAAGGAAGTGTACGAAAGCGAGCTTCCCCGAAAAATTCCCGCCCCGCAGCGCGAGATATGCGACTTTGAGGCTGGACCCGAGATTCACTCCGATGATCAGGAGCAACGCCGCCGGAAGCTCTATGATTCCCGCCGCCCCCAATGCGACCGCGAGGATCGACGCCGCAGTCGCGCTCTGAAGAAAGAGCGTGACGACGGCAGCGGTCGTTATCGCGAGTAAAGGGGAGCCCTTCACAAGGATGCCCATCATAGCCATGAACGTTTTTTCCTCCGACAGCGCCTCGGCTCCGCTAAAAAGAAGCCCCATTCCCACGAAGATGAAACTCAGTCCGATCACGGCCTCGCCCATGCTCTTGTGCATCTTCCTTTTGGCCGACAAGTGGACGAATACGCCCAAGACAAGCAAGAAGAGCCCGCATTTATCGGCATGGAGCGAAGCCAGCTGGGTAGCGGCCGTACTGCCGATGCTTGCCCCTAGCATGACCGGAACCGCGGCCGGAAGAGTGATCATTCCTCCCGTTATGAGCCCGAGAAGCATCACGGTCGTAGTTCCGCTGCTGTTTATCGCGCCGGTTATCAATGCCCCCGCAGCCAGCCCTTTTGCCGGATCCTTCGAAGCGCTCTTCAATATCCCTTCGAGACGCGATCCTAATATTTTCTGGATGTTCACGCCGGAAAGGTGTATCCCGTACAATATCAGGAAAAGCCCTCCCATTGCTCCCAAAATATCTTGCATATCTGCCATATTTTAATCTTCATCAAATCCGGTTTAATATTGCCGGAAGAATCGCGCCTATTCCCGGGACCCGTCTTCCTTTCCCTGCACGATGGCCTGCTCGGTACTGATGCTGTAATCGTCAAAGAGTTCTGTCGTCACTTTATTGCCGCTATTGGTGATATCCTGCAAAGAATAAGTATCATATCCCCGGGCAGTCATATTGTCGATGATGTCCATCGCTTTGCCGGCATTCTCATCCCGCGGCTCCGCTTCGATCTGGAATACGATCTCCTTGGCCGACGTCAGGATGCCTTCATTCGCCTTGAGGCCCGGCAGCTCCCATATGACCGCGTTGGAATCCTTGTCATAATAGAGGCTCTCCGCGGCAATCTCGCCGATCGCTTCTTCGCCGTCTTCTTGTCCGCCGCTATCGCCCCTCCCGTTTTCCGCATCCCTCCCGTCATCGCCGCCAGCCATGACCTTTCCTTTCGAATCGATATATTTGCCCGTCCATCTCACGCCTGCCGGAAGCACGGACTTGACCCGTATGTTTTTCACTTCGTTGAAAAGATTGCGGATGCTCCAGTGGATCGTGTAGTATGTCTTTTCTCCCACTTTCGGAGGCAGCGATCCGCCGTTCTCTATCCTTCCGTCATCATTGAAATATCCCTTGGCCTCCAGCACCATGAACGCCCGCACTTTCGTCGATTTTGTCAGATTGATTATTTCCTGTTGCGCGGTATTCATGGTCACCTTGTTTTCCAGGACGAAATTCTTGTCTCCTTCCTTCTCTATGGAGAACAGGTCTTTTACCTTTACCGTAAAGCTTACGGCCCCCTTCTCTCCCGGCTTGAGCTGCGCAAGCTCCGGCACCTTGGCCGCGCTCCATACTATCTCGTTGTTTTTCACCGTGCCTTTGTCCGCCTTGATCGTGGAAAAGTCATAATTCCCCGCAAGCGCGCTTTTGAGGGTAAGGCCGTTGATATTCTTGTCGCTCTGATTCTCGAACTCTATCCTATAGGCAAGCTCCTCGTTCTTTCCCGCGACATAGTCTTCCGCGCCATTGACGGTCTCCATGACCGAGATTTCCGGCCGGGTAATCGCCACCTCCTCCGTCTTGTCGAGATATCTCACATAATCTCCTCCGCCTTCAGCAAGATACACGGAAGCCCTCACGCTCTCTTTGTCGCTCTCACTGTGGAAATTTCCTTTTATGGCTATGGCCGCTTCTTTTCCCGGCGAAAAATCGCTTATCTCAAATGCGTATTCATTCTCTTTCTTGTCTTCTTCCGAGACCTCCATCTCCGATGACACATAAGTGAAAGTTTCCGGCAATCTCACTTCCACTTTCGCTTTGCCAAAAGTCCTCGCGCTTGGATTCTTGAGCAAAATGGAAATATCGGTGTCCACGTCATTCTTCGCTCCCCCGGACGGAAATTTCATCGTCATCTCCACGGGTATCGATGTTATCGCCACCGCCTCTTCCGCGTAGGACTGGAATTCGGAATTGAAATTCGCCGGAACGTATTTCAGCACGCCCTTGATTTTGCCCGCCTCGCCTTTTTCGCCGATCAATTTCCCGTATATCCTTGCCTTGTCGGTAGAATTCTTCGATATCTTTCCTATCTTCCAATACGATATTCCCCCTTCTATTGTTTTAGATGAATTTGGATTTCCGATGGATTAATATTCACGATTTCCACGCCATTTATTTCATTTACCTTAACGGGAACCGTATGAGCTCCCTCTCCAAGGCCATCTAAGTCTATAAAAAGAGGCAAATCTTCTTTAGTCAACGGTTCTATAATTTTATCGGACCCTTTTACCGTTACAGCTATATGAGAAGGCGTAGTTGCATTATTATCGATAGACAATCCTCCTCCCAAATTATTGACTGAAATTTCATCCAAATTATATTCCATGGTTTTTTCAATTATTTTGTGTATATCAATATCAGCAGATGGTTTTATGGACGGCTCTGCAAGTTCTATTCCTTCCGGAATTATAAGCTTTAATTCTACACTTTCTTTTTCTAAAAAAGTGCTGATATTCACAACTTCAGTTTTAATAGATTTAACAGCAGCAAGTTCATCCTCGTCTCCCATTATTTTTACAGTACTCGGAGATATTTTTATGTCTCCCATTTCATACCCTTGTGGAATATTCCCTTCAGTTTGAATTTCAATAGGAACAGTTTTTACCCTCTTGACAGGAATAAACACATCCACTACATTAGGTTCTTTTTCTAACCCATTTACCTCTTTTCCATCTACATCCACTAACTTTATGGGAACTGTCACATTTAGATCTTTAGTACTCTCAGATACATCCACATAAGCAATTACCTCTGAAACACGGTTCACCAAAGTTTTCGGACCTTTTATAAAAACAGACTGGGGCTTTATTTCCTTATCAGCCAAAATATATCCTGACGCCACCTTCCCGGTAGTTTCAACTGTAACAGGTCTTTCACGATTTACAATATTATCAAAATCGAACAATACTTCCTTAGGACTATAGTCCACCAGTTCCACTTTGCTCGGAACGTCAACATCTATGGAGACTCTCTTTTCACCTGCAGAATACCCGCTTAAATCTACTTTTGCAGTTATATCTTTATCCGTAATAGCCAATATATCATTTCTCCTGCCGGCAATTTTCACATTCACCTTTATTTCCTCAGGAGATGTAACTACTATTCCAGATTTTTTTAACTGCTCGGTTTGAGAATAAACAACATTTATATTTCTATATTCCTTTGTAATTCTCGGATTTACATCATTCATTACATAGCTCCAAAAAACAATAGCAATGAGTAAAGCAAAGATTTTGATAGTGAGGTTATTGTTCTTTTCCTTGCTCATCTTTATGCCTCCACTTCAACAAGAAAATTTGTTTCTGATCCTTATATTTATACATATCCATAAGTATTTGTTTTAATGTTTTTACGTCCAAATACCTTGATAAGCTTCCATTTTCCGCAACAGAAATCGCTCCTGTTTCTTCCGAAACCACGATTGCAATACAATCGGATCTTTCTGAAATACCTAATGCAGCTCTATGCCTCGTCCCCAATTCTTTACTCAGCGATGCATTCTCAGTCAAAGGCAAAAAACATCCTGCCGCTTTGACTGTATCTTCTTTTATAACTACCGCGCCATCATGAAGGGGAGTATTAGGAATAAAAATATTTATAAGAAGACCGCTGGAAACTTTTCCTTCTATCTTGGTCCCAGTTTCTACCACTTCATTTAAACCGGTCTCCCTTTCCATCACTATTAAGGCTCCTATTTTTTGCCTTGCAAGAGAAGCAACTGCATCTACTATTTCATCCATTATTTTATTTAAACTTTCATCCTCTATTTCAACAAAAGATTTAGTAAAAAATCTGCTCCTGCCAATGTATTCCAATCCTCTTCTGAGTTCAGGCTGAAACACAATAAGAATAGCTATAACTCCAACAGTCATAGTTTTATCTAATATCCAGTAAACTGTATACAGCTCCAGCCACTCACTAACTTTTGTCGCAATAAAAAGCACTAAAATTCCCTTTATAAGCTGTTCTGCTCTGGTTTCCCTTATTAACATGAAAAGTTTATAAAAGGCAAAGGCTACTATTAAAATATCGATAATATCTCTGATTCTAATATTCATAAAGAGCTCTTTCATGTATTGCAATAGGTTCCCACCTCTTTATTCCATCTTGATTAAATATTATTACAATCTATAATCTATTATATAACAAATAAATGTTAATTTAAATAAATTTTAATAGGAATATTATATTGATATCAAAATTTAATATTAAGATTAAAAAATGTTAATAATTTTCTGTTATTTAATCATTTTATCCATTGTATCTTTGTATGAGTCCTCTATCCTTGTATATTCCTTTGTAGTCAAAAGTCCCTGTTCTTCCTTATTATCTAAAAATTCCTTTACCGGAATTATCTCATATTTTAATTTATTTCCATCTTTATATTTACGCACCCATGTAGGAATATATGTAATATTTTTAATAATGGTTTCGTTTCTTTCATAATTTTTTTCTACTTGAATTTGTACCATTACACCATCTTCCGTATACTTATTATCAACTGTTTCCAATCTCTGATTCGACAAAAAATTTCCCAGGGAATATATAATAAAATTATTTTTTCCATCCTTCTTAATAATCTGTGATTCCTGAACTACATGGGGATGGCTCCCAAATACTATATTTGCTCCCCATTTAACCATTTTTTCTCCCAAGGAAATCTGATTTTCATTGGGATTACGTTGATATTCATTTCCCCAATGAATAAACACAACTATTAAGTCCGCTTTTTGTTTTTTAGCTTCTTCTATATCCGATCTGATTTTTTCTTCGTCAATAAGATTTATCATATAACCCAATTCATCTGAAGTCAAGGTTTGTTCCATTCCATTACATCCATATGTATAAGAAAGAAGAGCTATATTTATATTATTTACATTTTCTATAAGTACAGAATGATTAGGCGTTTTATATGTCCCGAAATTTTTAAGTCCATACTTTTCAATATTATCTATAGTAGAAATTATTCCATTTTTCCCCTGATCCAAACTATGATTATTGGCCGTTGAAAGAACATTGAATTCGGCATACTTCAATGCCTCGATTACTTCTTCGGGAGAATTGAAATTTGGATAACCTTTATATCCATATTGTTTTCCTGCTGTAACCGTTTCAAGATTTGCTATGGATAGATCCGAGGAAGAAATATAAGGCTTGACCCATTTAAATGTATCTTTAAAATCATAAGTATCATTTCCCTCATTGTAAGCAGCTCTTATTTGAGGTTCATGAAACATTATATCGCCGGCTGCAAGAATAGTAGCTTCTTTAGGTTCAGGATAAACTTCTTCTTGTTGAACTGCAGTTAATTCTTCCGATTTGTCTTCATATATTGAGCTTGTCTCCATTTTTTCCTGCTGGAGGCGATAAACTGTATATACTCCACAAAAAACGGCAGCAATTAAACAAACAAATATAATAAATCTGTTTCTCCACTTTTTCATCTTACTCCCCCTTTATATAAACATTCTATACATTTCTGTACAATTCTTCAATCCATTTATTTTTCTCTTTTTATACCAATAATTTTGGATCTTGAGTCAAAAAGATATCTGCTCAATTTTCTCTCGTTTAACCACCATAAATATACTACATAGGGAACAAATATTAAAGTGACTTGAGGTATATCTGCCATAAGAATAAAATCAAATATTCCATGAAAAATCATAGGCATATAAAGTGATCTTCTCATGTTCTTCCTCTTGATTCTTTCATCATCGCTAAATTTCGCTAAGGAAAGATAGTACCCCATAGTGATTCCAAATACACCATGAGCAGGAACTGAAAAAATTCCTCTGTATAAACCTATATAATGATTATTGGTAAATCTATATGCCACATATATAATATTTTCAACTGTAGCAAATCCCATGGCAGAAAATACCGCATATACTATTCCGTCTAATTTTTCATCAAAATATTTAGTCTTGTAAGGAAGTTTCAGCACTACAAGTCTTTTAAAGTATTCTTCGGTAAATCCCGCTATTATAAATGCAGTAAAAAGATTGCTTAATATACCGGGAAAAATATTTATGAAATTCAGCATTTCTTCTACTATAATGGAAGGAATAACGGAAAAGGCCCCCAGTAAATAAGTTGCCATCAATATTTTTAAAGGTTCTCTGTCGTATCTGTCACTTAAATATATCCCGAATATTATAACAAACGCAGGAATAATCGCTATTACAAAAAGTCTTATGCTCAATTAATCGTCCTCCTTTATTTTTTCTCATATATAGTATCTCAATATAGTATTTCAAAAAAAACAAAAAATATAAAAAGGCTTCCATTGAAATACAAATAAATTAAGGAAGCCTTCTTTGAAACCCATTTAAAGTCAAGTTATATTAAAATAAATATAGCTTTTCTCTGGGTTATAAAATACTATATCATTGTGAATAAATTAGAATGGTTTTATCGTTCCTTTACCTATTAACACTAATGATATAACTGCTAATATCACTAATATTCCGCATATAACTTTTTCATAATTATTTTCAAATGTTATTTGATTTCTCTTCTTTCTATTTCTATAATATACTATTGTTCCAGGAGCATAAAGTACAGAGGTTATTAACAGGTAATCCATTCCTCCGGCATAAATAAGCCAAATTGCATATATCGTTGCTATTAAGGCTACTATAGTAACTCCTGCATGATTCTTTGATTTGGATTTTTCAAACGCCTCCCCTGTTATGCATATCTTTAACAAATAAAGAGCACTTAAAAGGTAAGGAACTAAAATCATACTTGTAGATAATGCATAGAATATCTGATAGGTGCTTGCATTAAAGAAAGTAATTATCAGGAACATTTCTATAACGCCATTTGTTAAGAATAATGCATTTGCAGGAGCATTCTTTTTATTTTCCTTTGCAAAAGCTTTGTCGAACATTCCATTGACACCTAGCACATAAGGCATTTCAGAAGCAATTATAGTCCATCCTAAGGTTGCTCCTACTAAAGAAATTATAACTCCCAAATTAATGAGAACAGCTCCCCATGTTCCTACTGCTTTCTCAAAAATAAATGCAAGAGAAGGATTTCCTAATTCCGCCAACTCAGCTCTTGGCATAATACCCATGCTCAATACTGAAATCAATACATAAATAATAAATATTCCTAAAAATCCTCCTACAGTTGCTTTCCCTATATCACTTGACTTTTTAGCTCTCCCTGAAATTGCAACTGCTCCTTCAATACCTATAAACGACCATACAGTAGTTACCATAGTCGCTTTTATTTGCTCTATGACAGGCATAGAGCCGTCTCCCCAGAAGTTCTGTTTGAATATTTCAAAATCAAAAGCCCTTACAAATATTACAGCAAGAATAAATATAAATATAGGTAAAATCTTTGAGAAGGTTACCACTATATTTACAGTAGCCGCTTCCTTTGTTCCCCTTAAGCAAAGATAATTAATAAACCATATAAAAGCTGAAGCACAAATAATAGATATTAAATTATTGCCTTCTCCGAATACAGGGAAAAAATATCCTATTGCTGCAAACAACAAAGTTGCATAAGATACATTGCACAATAAGGCACTGACCCAATATCCCCAAGCAGAATTAAAACCTACATAACCTCCAAATCCTTTTTCCGCATAAGTGTAAATTCCGCCTGTTAGTTCCGGTTTTCTTAAAGCCAATTCTTGAAAAGATAATGATAACGATATCATTCCGACTCCACAAATAGCCCATGCAATTAACACTGCCCCTTGGCTTGCCCCTTTTGCGGCAAAATCTCCGGACAAGCTGAATATTCCGGATCCAATTGTAGATCCCACAATTATAGCAATGAGCCGTCCCAAATTTAGTTGCTTGTTACCAATATTTTTTTGTTGAGAATCTTGAGATGATGACATTTTCATTCCTCCTTTAATTTTATTTCTGTAACTAATGACATAACTATTAATTATAACCTACTAATAAATTATATCATAAAATTATATATGCATAAATAGTACCAATTATCTTATAAAATTAAGAAATACTCCAGATACTGAAATATGCTTGTTTTAATAAAATTTAGCATAAAATAATAAGCCATCATATCAACAAAAATATTATATTTTTTTTGCATAAGCAAAATATTTTGCACTATTATAGTTAATCAAAAGGTGCTGTTGCAAAACAAATTTGAGATAACAAATTGTACAAAGCAACAGCCTGAAATATAAGAGAATGCGCCTTGAAACGGTTTTGAAAGCCCAATCAAAGCGCATCTTCTGTGTACTACTTTTCGGCGTAACTGTTTTGCAACAGCCTCTTTCGGTGAAAGTATTTCTTATTCCACATTTATCTTATTTAAAAGATCTTCTACATCTTGAATAGTACTCAAATTTAATGCCTTATTAACTAATTCTTCAGATTCCTTCTTGGAAGTCTTGCTTATTGTCCATCTTGCCTTGAGTATAGACGAAGAACTCATACTAAACTCGTCAAGCCCCATTCCTAACAGCAAGGGGATAAGTTTAGCATCTCCTGCAGCTTCTCCGCACATTCCTACCCATATTCCTGCTTTGTGTCCATTTTTAATGGTCATGTTTATAAGTCTGAGAACTGCCGGATGATATTGACTATATAGATAAGAAATATTTTGATTTCCTCTATCTACCGCTAAAGTATACTGTATCAAATCATTTGTCCCTATACTAAAGAAGTCTACTTCTTTTGCAAAGATATCAGACTGTATTGCCGTAGATGGAATTTCTACCATTATACCTACTTCTATGTCCTTTGCAAAGGGAATATTTTTTGACTCCAGCTCTTTTTTTACTTCTTCAAGAATTTTTTTTGCTTCTCTCAATTCCGCTATGTTAGATACCATCGGAAACATTATCTTTACATTTCCATAAATACTTGCTCTCAATATTGCTCTAAGTTGAGTTTTAAATATATCTTTTCTATCCAGACACAGTCTTATAGCTCTATATCCTAAAAATGGATTCATTTCTTTTGGAAGATTTAAATATGGAATTTCCTTATCTCCCCCTACATCTAAAGTACGAATAACCAAAGGTTTCCCTTGAAGTTTTTCTGCAACTACTTTATATGCCTTAAATTGTTCATCTTCTGTTGGAAGTTTATCGTTATCCATATAAAGAAATTCAGTTCTGTATAATCCTACTCCTTCACCGTCATTTTCTATAACCTTATCTATGTCCTTTGGTGTCCCAATATTTCCTGCAATTTCAACCTTTATTCCGTCCTTTGATAAGGTTGGTTTTCCTTTCATTTCTTTCAGTTTTAAAACAAATTCTTCATAAGATTTTTTCTTTTCCTTGTATTCTGCTATTTCTTTCTCAGTAGGATTAAGTATGACAACGCCCTTCTCGCCATCAATAATCAGCGTATCGCCATCTTTAACCTTTTTAGTAATATCCGAAACTCCAGCCACAGCCGGTATTTCAAGAGTCCTTGCCATAATAGCCGTATGAGAAGTTCTGCCTCCCTGTTCAGTCACAAACCCTAATACTTTATCTCTTCTCATCTGTGCCGTATCCGAAGGAGTCAAATCTACACATACTATTATACATTCTTCTTTAAGTTCGGATAAATCTACACTTTTAATATTAAGAAGTTTAAAAAGTAATCTCTTTGAAACGTCTTTTAAGTCTAATATTCTTTCCTTTATATATTCATCTTCCATAGTTGCAAATAAGTTAGAATAATCTTCCACACTCTTATTTATTGCCCATTCTGCATTAACACTACTATTATTAATTTCTTTCTTAACCTGTCCAATAAATTCAGGGTCTTTCAAAATCATTAAATGAGCACTAAATATATCTGCTTCCTCTTTTCCAACAGTATTAAGAGTATGACTATATAAATCATCAATGTCTTTAACGCTTTCTTCTATGGCATTATCCAGTCTTAGAATTTCTTTTTCCGGATCATCCACATGTTTCTTAACAATTTTTATTTCCGGCTCTATCTTCAAAAACGCTTTTCCTATAGAAATACCGGTTGAAGTACCTATTCCCTTCATCAAGCTGCCTCCTATTCATTAAACTTGGTTTTTATTAAGTCCACCAGAGACTTTACAGCCTCTTTTTCGTCTTTCCCTTCAGCCTTTATTTCCAATGTATCCCCTTTTGTTGCTCCCATGCTTAGCACTCCCATTATACTCTTTGCATTAAATTCCTTTCCATCCAGCATAACTTTAACATCAGATTCAAATTTTGAAGCTTCCTTTACAAATAAACTTGCAGGCCTTGCATGAAGTCCTGTTTCATTCAACAAAGTTGCTTTTTCAATATACATTTCACAGCCCCCTATAAATTATCAATATCTAATATTTTGTTCATAAAACTGAAATTTTATAACATATAAAAATATAATATCACATCAATTATTATATTTCAATATTCTTCCCAAATGAATTAAATCTCTTATTTATCATCCATTTTTGAATCAATATAAATATACCCAAAGAAATCAATATGTCTCCTATGCTTATCATTTTAGGAAAAAAATAAGGTTTAGAAATAGGTATTATATCACTTAAATAGTAAAGATTAGTGTTACTATTAGCAAAAGTATGAGTTAATAACTTATTTTCTTTGAGAATCCTTATTTGTTCTAAAAAATATGAACCATTCATTTCATTTATTGCAACGGGCATTTTCCCTTTATTAAAAATGATACATATAAAATTAAGAATTGTACCGGCAAAAATTATTTTCATTCCTAACTCTTCAATATTAAGCCCGATACCTATGAGAAGAAGAATATAAGCTAATCCGCGTATGTATATAAAATTTTCATTAATAAATATTGATAAAAAATTTTCCTGTTTTGCAATCAGTATACTTGCAATATTAATAATAAAACTAAAAAAAATAAAGCCACTTCCTTTTATACGAAAAAAACCTAAATTTTTAATCTTACCTTTTCTTAATTTCCCCACAATTAATGAAAGTCCCAGAGCTTCTATTATCATATAATTCACTCCCATGCCTATTTAAATTGTTTCTATTTTTTATTGCATATTGGCTTATTTTATTATAACAAATCAGGCAAAGTTTTTCTCTTATTTATTATCAGATAACTCATATTTTTTTATAACAATTTAATTTGATTTTTTAAATTTCAGTCAATAATTACATAATCAACCTTTATTAAAATAAATAGCTATAATATTCCTTGTATTTCATTAAATATTATGGTGAAAATAAAATACACAAACTCATTTAAGAGGTGAACTTAATGAAAAATATCGATTCCAATGCAAAAATTGCGATAGAACAGTTCAAAATTGAAATGAGCAGAGAATTAGGATTAGAAAATAGTATATTAAATATATCACATAAAGACAATTCAAATGAGCAAATAACAAAAAATCTTATAGAAAATGAAAAAATTTCAAATAAGAAACAGCCCCAATATTGAGGCTGTTTTTTTATGACCTTTTTTATTTTTCCGGAAAAATCTTATTCAACAATTTTATTAAAAAATAAAACACAATAAGTATAAAAAAAGTAGTAATCATTCCATATAAAAGCAACCTTAACCCTTCAGACATAATATCCATCCCCCTAAGAAAGAAGTGCTATTACTACACTTCCGGCTATTATAGAACCAATTTGTCCCGATACATTAGCGCCTACCGCTTGCATCAAAACAAAATTTGTAGGATCCGCTTCTTTAGCTAATCTCTGAATAACTCTTGCGGACATAGGAAAAGCAGAAATCCCTGCCGCCCCGACCATCGGATTGTATTTCTTCTTAACAAACAAATTTAAAAATTTGGCAAAAAGTACTCCTCCTGCTGTATCGAATACAAAAGCAAACAAACCTAATGCCATTATCATTCCCGTTCTAACATTTATGAAAGCATCTGCAGTCATGGTAGAACCTATCGTGATTCCTAATAAAATAGTAACTAAATTTGCTAATTCGTTTTGAGCAGTTCGGGAAAGCCTTTCCACCACTCCGCATTCTCTTATCAAATTTCCAAACATCAAAAGTCCTATTAAAGTTACGCTTATTGGTGCAATAATTCCCGCCACAATAGTTACACATATTGGAAATAATATTTTAACCGTCTTCGAAACCTTTACTTCTTTATATTCCATTCTTATTTTTCTTTCTTCCTTTGTAGTAAGAAGTTTTATAATTGCCGGCTGGATAATAGGAACCAATGACATATAAGAATAAGCCGCCACAGAAATAGGCCCTAAGAGATGCTTAGCAAATTTGCTGGCAACAAATATGGAAGTAGGTCCATCTGCCGCACCTATTATTCCTATAGAGGCAGCTTCTTTAATATTAAATCCTAACATAAGTGCAAACAATATGGTCATGAATATTCCGAATTGAGCAGCGGCTCCAAAGAATAACATTGACGGCATTTGAAGAAGAGGAGTAAAATCAACCATTGCACCTACTGCAACAAACATCAAAGCCGGAAACAGTTCGGTGGTTATTCCTGCATTTTTAAGTATTCCAAGAACCCCTTCGTTACTTGCTATTCCTGCAATACCGGGAACCACGGGAATATTAGCTAAAATAGCGCCAAATCCTATAGGAAGAAGAAGCATCGGTTCATAGCCTTTTTTTATGGCAAGGAATATAAGTGTACCTCCGATAATAAACATTGCTATCTGCTTAATGGTCAGAGCTTCGATTCCTACTAATAATTGTTCCAAAATAATACCTCCTTTTGTAATTTTCATTTTTTAATGCATGAACCTTTTTATTTAAATAATAAAGACTTTCATCTAACTACAAAACGCTTAAATAAAAGTCTTAAATTTTATACCCTTTTATTTAATTAAACCCCCCATGATTAAAACATGACATTCCTGCTTTATTAATCTTATAAATCTGTATCTCTTAAACATAATTCAGATAGTTTTCGACCCGCCATCGTCTACCATTTATATATCATTTATTGCATTTTTTGTCTTTTCATGACACACTTGATTCGCATTTATATCTCCATCATGGATTGTTTTACATTTTGAACATTCTTCACTCTCTACATTTAGATTCTCTATCCTCTTGTTTTTATATGCATATATGGTATGTATTTTAAAATGTATATGTTTTTACCCTCCACCTTCCCATGCTGAAACTCAATATTTTTACTTATAAAATTATAGCTTGTACTACAAAGCCAATTTCATTATAAACTAAAAGAAAGCGTTTTTCAAGCATGAACTAATTTAATTTCCATCCCATTTTATAAAATTTATAAATTCAAAAATTCTCCGATACATATGGTTTCTGCACTGCCTTTCATGTATATATCATAATTATCATTTAAGCATACTTGAATTTTTCCTCCTTCCATATTAACTTCTACCTTCTTGTTTAATTTTCCAAGAATATTTCCTATAACCACACTGGCACAGGAACCCGTTCCACATCCTAACGTTCTTCCCGCACCTCTCTCCCATGTATATATATTTATATGACCTTTATCAATTATTTCTACAAAATTCACATTCGTTTTCTTGGGAAATATTTTGTTCAATTCTATTTTTCTTCCGAGGCTATTTATATCTATTTCTTTTATATTATCCACAAATATGACCGTATGAGGAACTCCCACAAGTACTGAAGAAAATTGAATTTTCTTATCTCCAATGTTTAAATTTTCCAGCAAAACTTTTTTCTTGTTAATATCTACAGGAATCTGAGCGCTTTCAAATATAGGATAACCCATATTAACCTTCACTGACGTTACTTTATTGTCTTTGTTTATTTCTAATTCTACGGTTTTAATACCTGATAATGTTTCTATTGTAAATGTCTTAATATCTATCAGCTTATTTTCATAAACATATTTTGCAAAGCATCTTATTCCATTTCCACACATTTCACCTTCTGAACCGTCTGAGTTATAATATACCATTTTTATATCAGCCCAACTGCTCTTTTCACAGATCATTATTCCATCTCCGCCTACACTAAAATGTCTATCACAACATCTTAAGGCTAATTTTTCATAATCCTTTATGGTATATTCAAATCCATTAAATATAATAAAATCGTTCCCGTCTGCTACCATTTTAGTAAATTTCATATTTTCAACTCCTATTTCTATCTTTTATTATAAAAATTATTTTTTTGTTCTTAATATAATGATTATATTTTTTATTTTACCATATAATTTAATCTTGCTCAATTTTTAATAGTATTACGGTAGAATCGATTTGCTGTAGAAAAAAGGATTATTAAAAACTTTTTTAAAATATATTGACATATTTAATAATAGGAGTAAAGTAATATTGTACATAAATAAAAACTCTGAACATATGTAAAAATACTATAGGAGATATTTAAATGAGAAAAATTATAGACGATAAGAGATTATTAATTAAATGCAGTGTAATGTACTATATGCAGTATAAAACCCAAAATGAAATATCTAATATTCTTGGTATTTCAAGGCCGACTGTTTCGAGGCTTTTAAAGGAGGCAAAAGATAAAGGTATTGTAAAGATACAGATACAGGATTTTAAGGAGAATTATAATCATTTTGAACGATTAGAAGATGAAATTGAAAGAAAGTATGGACTTTTGGAAGTTATAATAGTAAATGATGAAAATGATGAAAATACTCTAAAACAGGAACTTGGCAAAGCAACCGCAAGATATTTGGAAAGAATATTAAAGAACAAAGATATTGTGGGTGTATCGATGGGTACAACATTGAAAGAAATATATAAATTTGTCAGCAGCGAATCCAAAGTTGACGCAACATTTATACCGTTAATTGGCGGAGTAGGTCAAATAGGTATAGAATTGCATGCTAATCAGATTGTTATGGATTTATCAAGAGCTTTCAAGGGAAAATTCAAATTACTTCATGCACCGGCTGTAATTTCAGATATAAATATAAAAGAAAATTTTGAAAAAGAAAAAAGTTTGAAAGAAGTTATAAATTATATCTATAAAGCGAATGTCGCTATAGTTGGTATCGGTGCGCCCACAGAAACCTCAACCCTTATGGCAACGGGATATTTTGATGCAACATATATGAAAAATATAAAAAAACTTAAAGCAGTCGGTGATATCTGTCTACAATTCTTTGATATTGATGGTAATTATGAAAAATTTCCTGATAACAAAAAAGTATTTGGAATAGAACTTCAAAAACTTAAAAATATCGATAGAGTTATAGGCGTAGCTGGGGGAAATGAAAAAGCAGAATCAATCATTGGCGCAATAAAGGGCAAATATATAAATGTGCTTATAACAAATTATAGTTGTGCAAAAAAAATAAATGAATTTGTTTAAGGTGGGAGATATTTATGGCTAATTTGGCTATATTGGCATTTGTACTAATCGGAGTTCAGTTTGGACTATCCTATTTTCAATTTAGAGACTATAGGAATAAAATAAAAGAATTAAGCAAGAAAGGTACAATAGGCATAGGTATAAAAAAAGGAAATATAAGACAAGGAAGTATAACTATCCTTGCCTGTGATGAAAAGGGTATCATTACAGATTGTACGGAAATGAAAGGTAGAACCGTATTTTCGCGATTTAAAGAAAATCATGATTATGTTGGACAAAATGTACATACTTTAAAAAACAAATTAGAAAATCAAAGTACAAAAGTAAAAAGTTCATTATTAAAAGCCGTTGAATCAATTGAAAATCAAGTTATAAACAAGCAAGTAAACCTTTTCTAAAGGTTTTACTAATAAATATATTTAAGAAAGGAGTCTTATAATGAATGCATTAGCTCATGGTGCTCAGGCATTTATCGGCCTGTTTCAAAAAGGAGGTGAACAATTTGTAAACAACATCACGGGTATTCTTCCGACTTTAATAGTCTTGATGACAGCAGTAAATGCAGTAGTCAAATTAATCGGAGAAGAAAGAGTACAAAAGTTAGCGCAATCTGCGACAAAAAATTTTATCACAAGATATACCGTTTTCCCATTGTTATCGGTATTTTTCTTGACTAACCCGATGTGTTATACATTTGGAAAATTTCTAAAAGAAAAATATAAACCGGCATTTTACGATTCTGCAGTATCGTTTGTTCATCCGATTACAGGCCTTTTCCCTCATGCAAATGCGGCCGAATTGTTTGTATATATGGGGATTGCAAACGGAATCAGAAAATTAGGATTCGGTCTCGGTGATTTGGCAATAAGATATTTTATAGTAGGTATTATAGTAATTCTCATAAGAGGTATTGTGACCGAAAAAATAACATCCATTATGATAAGCAGGAAAAATGTAAAACATAATTCAAAAAATGTTAAAGTAACTGCATAGTTGTGAAAGGAGGAATTTGATTATGTACAGAACCATTAAAATCGAAAAGGGTAATGATGGATGGGGAGGACCTCTTATATTAAAGCCTACGGGAAAAAAACATATAATCTTAAATGTAACGGGTGGAGGAATATCTCCAATTTCTAAAAGAATCTCCGAATTATCCGGTGCCGATATTGTAGATGGATTTAAGACAGGAGTGGATGATGAATCCGAAATTCTCGTAGCTGTTGTTGATTGCGGCGGTACAGCAAGGTGTGGAGTTTATCCCAAGAAAGGTATTATGACGGTTAATATTACTCCGGTAGGTCAATCAGGACCTTTAGCACAATACATGAAAGAAAGCAATTATGTATCAGGTGTAAAAAATGAAAATATTCAATTATTTGAAGATGCCCCAGAAGAATCCTATGCAGTAAATAGCGATGATAAAACCGATACAAAAGCAAAAACGTATGATTCTCATGAGGAGAAGACAAATATTTTAACCAAAATAGGTAAGGGTACCGGAAAGGTTGTAGGAATATTTTATCAAGCCGGCAGAGAGACAATAGATTCCGTGATCAAGAATATACTTCCATTTATGGCATTTGTATCACTGATTGTAGGAATTATACTTAAAACCGGCATTGGAAACTGGATTGCAAAGACAATATCACCATATGCGGGATCATTACCCGGATTGCTTATTATATCAATAATTTGTGCAATCCCCATACTTTCACCCTTACTCGGACCAGGCGCAGTTATAGCTCAAATAGTCGGAGTACTTGTGGGAACGGAAATAGGATTGGGGCATATACCCCCTCAGTATTCTCTTCCGGCTTTATTTGCAATAGATGCGCAAGCAGGATGTGATTTTATACCTGTAGGTCTAAGTCTTGGTGAAGCAAAACCCGAGACTATAGAAATAGGCGTACCCGCGGTATTGTTTTCAAGACTTATAACCGGACCGATAGCAGTACTTATTGCATATGCCTTTAGCATTGGATTATATGCCCATAGATAAAAAAATATCACAAAGTAAAAACACAACAAAATATTTTTACTTCATGATATATTAATAAATATTAATTTAACAATCTTATTCTATCATATGAAAATTGGCCTGTAAATATGAATAATGTTTTTATCAAAAATTTTGTATCAATATTCTCCTAACTATAAGGGCTATAAATTTTTGATGTTTTTATTTATTCATATTTGCAGACCTAAATTATAAAGGGTTTCTATTAAAGCGTTAATATACTGAGGAAGCCTTTTTTGAAACCCATGGGAAAGTATGTATTAAAGAAAACTCAACTTTCTTATGGGTTATAAAAATCCAAATTTTTATTAAAACATAAAGAAGGTGTAGTATTTTATGAAGTATAAATCAACAATAACAGGACTTGGTGAAATGGTTACGGATTCTTTAAAATCGGGTTTTGTAATCATTTTTAATGATAATGCTCCGAAAGAAATAGCTGAAATATCAATTTTACATACTATAGAAAAATTTGATTCAGAAATAGAAGTCGGAGATTTATTTATAATCGGTAATAAAAAATATACGGTTACCGCAGTTGGAGATGAAGCAAATAAAACATTTAAACAGTTAGGACATTGTACACTAAAATTCAGCGGCAGTCCGGATGTTAAACTTCCCGGGCAGATTGAACTTAAAGGTGAAGATATGCCGAATGTTAAAATCGGTGATTTTATAGAAATATTATAAAATTATCTTAAAATATATTGACAATAAAAATAATGCGAAGTAAAATACTTTAGAACAAAGATAAAGAATCTGAACAAATGTAAAAATGATATGAAGATTCACTTTAATTACAGTTTTGACTGAAGAAAAGTATGTTTCTTGATGTTAAAACTAATCGACATTAATAGAATATTTTAATTAAGGAGATGTGCAATAATGTTAGGAGTAAATTATAAGTTAGCTGAGCTCGAAGAAAAAGGCAAAAATATTAATTTAGGCATAGTCGGTGCCGGCCAGATGGGTATGGGCATGGTAAGCCAAGTAATGTTAATGAAAGGTATTAGACCTGCAGTTGTTTCGGACATAGATCTTGATAGAGCATTTAATGCATATATAAATGCTGGAATTAAAAGTGATGATATAGCAAAAGTTTCAACTATAGCAGAAGCCAATGAAAAAATGGAACAAGGCAAGTATATTGTCACCGACAATTCTGAAATAGCATCAAAGGCAAATCTTACAGATGTTGCTATAGATGCTACCGGAGTCCCCGAAGTAGGGGCAAAAATTGCACTTGATGCTATAGATAATAAAAAACATATAGTAATGCTTAATGTTGAAACAGATGTGTGCATAGGTCCTTTACTCAAGAAGCTTGCCGATAATGCGGGTGTTGTTTATACAGGGTCAGCAGGAGACGAACCCGGGGCCGTAAAGGAACTATATGATTTTGCAGATGCTGCAGGGTTCGATGTGAAAGTAATAGGAAAGGGAAAAAATAACAAAGTAGATCTTGACTGCAATCCTGATACGGTATTGGAAGAAGCAACAAGAAGAGGAGTAAGTCCTCATATGCTCGCATCATTCAAGGACGGCACTAAAACAATGGTTGAACTTACCTGTATGTCAAATGCTACGGGATTTGTTCCGGATATAAGGGGTGCTCATGGCGCAGAGGCAAAAGTAAATGAGCTTACTTCAGTGCTTAGTTTGAAGGAAGAAGGCGGAGTGCTTAACAAATACGGAGTTGTTGAATATATAAAGGGTGTAGCCCCCGGGGTATTCGTAATCGTATCGAGCAAGCTCGATACTGTAAAAGCTGAAATGAAATACTTAAGTATGGGTGATGGTCCAAATTATGTTTTGTACAGGCCATATCATTTAGCAAGTTTAGAGACTCCATTATCTGCGGTAAAAGCCGTATTGGACCATCAATCAACTATAGTACCGATGGGAGCACCAGTTTCAGAAGTAATCACTATAGCAAAGAAAGATTTAAAGGCAGGACAGAATTTAGACGGAATAGGCGGATACACAGTATATGGTACAATCGAGCTTGCGAAGACCGCAAAAAAAATAAATGCAGTTCCCCTTGGATTAATAAACAAAAAGACAGTTCTCAAAAAAAATGTAAAGAAAGGCGAAGTTATAACTTATGAGATGGTTGATCTTGACGAATCATCATTGATATTTCAGCTCAGGAAATTGCAAGACAGATTCTTCTAATATTTTATTTATATACGGGTATTGCATTACTTTGAATACCCGTATATTTAAATATTTAGTTGTTTAATGTTAAGCGATTAATTTTTAGGGAGATGATACTTTGTTAGTTTCATCAAAAGAATTATTTAAGGCAGCGATGAAAAATAATTTTGCAATACCGGCACCAAACTTTGTAGATCAGAATTCTATCGAGTCTTATATAGAAGTGGCAGAAAAACTAAATTTACCGGTTATTCTGGCATATGCAGAAGCACATAAGAATTTCTTGCCCTTTGATGATGCCGTATGTTTAGGCAAATATTACTGCAAAAAAACAAGGATACCGGCAGTACTTCATTTTGATCACGGTACCACTATGGAACTTATAATGAAAGCTGTAGATGAGGGGTTTAAATCGGTAATGATAGATGCTTCCATGGACTCATTCCAAGACAATGTAAAGAGAACAAAAGAAATCGTTGAGTATGCCCATTTGAGAGGAGCAGTAGTAGAAGCTGAAATAGGCCATGTGGGAAGCGGAGAAAATTATAGTAACAGTAATGATGGTGACAATATCTATACAACTGTCGAAGATGCAAAAAAATTTACTGAACTTACAGATGTGGATTCCCTTGCAGTATCCATAGGAACCGCTCACGGAATTTACAAGGGAAAACCAATTATAAATTTTGGGCGATTAAAAGAAATAAGAAATGCAGTGGATATCCCTCTGGTACTTCACGGAGGTTCATCAACAGGTGATGACAATCTTGCAAAATGCGCAAGAGAAGGAATATGCAAAATAAACATTTATACTGATTTAGTAAATGCTGCATATAAAAAAGTAAAGGACAGCAATTGGAATAACTATTATGAACTGAGAGATGCTCAAAAGGAAGGCATGAAGGAATGCCTTGAACATTATTATGATGTGTTTGGAACAAAAAAATTCAAAAAATAAGGAAGCGAAAACATGCGAAAAATACAAACACCATTTTTCATATGCAATCCAAAATCATATTTATATGGGGAAGAAAGTCTAAAACTGGCGCTTACTGCAGATGAACTCGCTTTAAAATACGAAGTTGACATATTTTTTACAGCACCATATACGGACTTAGCAAATATAAAAGCTCATACGAAATATATAAGGGTAACTGCACAGCATATGGATCCTTTACTTCCGGGACGTGGAATGGGTCACGTGCTTCCTGAATCATTAAAAGCGGCCGGAGTGGAAGCAGTATTCTTAAATCATGCTGAACATTCACTCAAACTCGTTGATTTAGTCAAAACTACGAAAAGAGCAAAAGATCTTGGAATCATTACAATTATCTGTGCGGATTGTATTGAGGAAGCCAAAGCTATCGCAAAGTTAAAACCCGATATATTATTATGTGAACCTACCGCACTAATTGGTACCGGAAAGACAAGTGATTCTCACTATGTAACCCAAACCGTAAATTCAATAAAAGAAATTGATAGAAATATTCTCGTTATGGAAGCTTCGGGAATAACTACCGGAGAAGATGTTTATAAAATGATAATGAACGGTGCTGATGGAACTGGTGCAACAAGCGGAATACTTAAAGCTCCGAACAAGGCAAAAATGTTGGAAGAAATGGTACAGGCAATTGCTAAGGCTAAAAAAGGCAGAGAAAAAATGAAATAATGGAGGAATTGAGATGACAGTTTATAATGATGAATTGATTTTAAGATCAAATGGAAACAGAGTTTCATATTTTGAGATAACGGATAAAGTAAGAAAAATAGTAGAAAAAAGCGGAATTAAAAACGGAATATGCGTAGTAGCTTCACCGCATACGACTTGTTCAGTATTTCTTGAAGAATATTCCCATGATAGAAACTACGCGGGAGATGAATATCTTCAGGTTGACCTTAATAATATGCTTGAGAAGATCATCCCAAGGTGTGTAACTGAACGCCAGTATTATCATCCGGGGCCAAAACATATAGCTTTTGGTGACACATTAGGTTCAGAATATGTTCCGGACGGTGACAGAAGATCATTACTGAATACAGAGGCTCATTTAAAAGGAACTCTTATAGGATCAAGTCAGACATTTATTGTTCAGGATTCAAAACTTCAGATCGGCGGAGTCGGATATATATATTTTGTTGACTGGGATCAGAACAGAGTACGTGACAGGCACTGCAAAGTTCAAGTTTTAGGGGAATAGTAGAAGGCTCATATTGAAGTATTACTAAATTAAAAAAATTAGAATTTTCCTATGGGCTATAAAAAATCCTGTATTTTACATTAATAAAATATAAAATACAGGATTTTTTAATATAGCATATAAAGCACAAAATTATATCTCATTCTTTAGCATATCATCATAGGATTCTCTTTTCACTATTAATTTATCTTTTCCTTGGCTTACCATTACTACTGCCGGCTTCGGTATTCTATTATAATTACTTGCCATGGAATAATTATAAGCTCCTGTAGAAATTATTGCTAAAATATCTCCCGATTCAATTTTAGGTACTTTTAAATCCCATATTAAAATATCTCCTGTTTCGCAACATTTCCCTGCTATCGTGACTATTTCATTCCTTTCATCTAATATTTTATTGGCTACGACTGCCTCATACTTTGCGCTATATAAGCTAGGTCTCGGATTATCAGGCATTCCTCCGTCTACCGCTACATATGTTCTAACTCCGGGAATATTTTTTATAGTTCCTATGGTATAAAGAGTTATTCCTCCTTCTCCTATTATCCATCTTCCAGGTTCTATCATAAGTAATGGCCTCTCCAAATTATATTCTGTACAACATTTTTCTAACTCTCCCATTATTGCATCCGTAAAATATTTTAAGGGTTTTCTTTCTCCTTTTCCTGCATAGTGGATTCCATATCCTCCGCCCGTATTTAATTCCTTAGTTATAAAGCCCAGCTCGTCTTTCACCTCCTTCATAAGTCCTGCTATTACCCTTACTGCTCTAATATAAGTATCATTTTCAAAAAGCTGAGAGCCAATATGAAAGTGAAAACCAAGAAGCTTTATATGTTTATAATTTATGACTTTTTTAATCCCTCTGTGAATTATATTATCATCTAAAGGTATACCAAATTTTGAATCCACTTGACCTGTACTTATATATTTATGAGTATGGCTGTTCACTCCAGGGCTTATTCTAAACAGTATATTAACTCTTTTGTCATATTTTTCCGCTGTTTTTTCAATTAAATCTATCTCCCTCAAATTATCTATCACTATTCTTCCCACATTATTTTTAATAGCAAGTTCCAGTTCTTCTTCCGTTTTGTTATTTCCATGAAATATTATTTTGTCCATGGGAAAATTTACTTTAACTGCCGTATATAATTCACCTCCAGATACTACATCAAGGCCAAGTCCCTCTCTCGCAATAATTCTTGCCATTTCTTTAGTCAAAAATGCCTTGCTGGCATATACAGCCATAGTTTTTTTATATTTTAGAAGAAAATCATGTTTGATTTCATCACATCTCTCCTTAATATAATCTTCGGATATTACATACAAAGGGGTACCATATTTTTTTGCTAATTCTACCGTATCACATTCTCCAAAATAAAAATTGCTCATCTGTCTCCTCCCTTTCTGCGTCTTTAAATCGTTTCTTTATAATGCTTTGCAATAAACATGCCAAAAATAAAAAAATTCTTTTTTGTATTTTTCAACAGAAAAGAAATAAAAAATTATATTCTTTTTACCGATTTTAGGAATACTTTCATCTTAGATTCTCTCAATTCCTTTTTCTCTGTTTTTTACTACAAAAATCTATTTTCCTATTTTCAATACTATATTCCTGCTTTCCGTCTCATTATATATATCTAATCTTACTCAATTTTAATAATATTACATTTGAAAACTATGGATATTATAGAAATTTAAATTAATACTTCACAAATTTACATGGTTTATAAGAAAATTTTCTACACATAATACTAATACACCAATAAATTATATTTAAATTACTTGAAAGGAGTGAAAAAAGGTGGCTACTAATAACAACAGTGGAAGTAACAAAATTTTAGTACCAGCTGCACGTCAAGCATTAAATCAAATGAAATTTGAAATAGCAAATGAACTTGGAATGACTAATTACGATTCAATGGATAAAGGAAATTTACCATCCAGACAAAACGGTTATGTTGGTGGATATATGACTAAGAGATTAGTTGAGATGGCACAGAAGAACATTAGCGGTGGAGGAACTGGTAGATAAATACATTTTAAAAAGTAAGATAGGTCTCTTTTGACCTATCTTATATTTTATTTAAATATTATTGTCTCCATTCAGTCCATAAGTATAATATCCAATTTTTCATATATATCATATCCTATCTTATCTGTAATAGGAATTTTATTATCTTTTAAGAATTTTACGACTCCTCTCTTCATCTCTTCTCCGTAAATGCCATCAATAGCTCCCGAATAATATCCTTTCTGTTTCAATCTTTTTTGAACTTCTTGAACATCAGCCCCTCTGTCTCCTGGGCGAAGATCCCTAAAACCATTAGCAAAAGGACCATAGACGCCATTAGTTATAGTTACCAAACTACCTTCTTTAACAAAATCGTACAGTTCCTCTACGTCGCTATTTCTCATTCTTATGCAGCCTGCACTTGCATTATATCCTACTGTCCCCGGTTTATTTGTACCATGAATTCCATATCTCCCCCACGGAACATTAATCCTCATCCATCTTGAACCAAATCCTCCTCCCCATCTTGCCTTTTCAATAATTTTAAAGCTTCCTAAAGGAGTAGGGCTGCCGGCCTTTCCTGTTGCTATCGGATATTCCTTTATAATCTCGTTATTGTCCAAATCAATGAGGGATAATCTTTTCATATCTACTTCAATAAGTACAGCAAAATTTCCTTCATTTTTTTTTAAATAAGTATCCTCATCATCCTCTTTTACCAATACCAAATGAATATAATTCCCTATAATCACAACAATTAAAATCATAATAAATGAAAAAATTATTATTTTGATCCTCCCCATAGATTCAATCCCCCTCTTATACAGTATATGCCCTCTAAAATTATTTAAAACTAAAAAAATTCCTTTGAGCATAACAAAAACTTAAATATAGTCGGATAATTTGAATATTATCTAAGTCAGTTGTGGTAAAATATAATTAAATTAAAAGTTGGGAAGGTGTTATCATGATTAAACACATAAAATACGACAAATACTTAAGAGAAGTACTGGATAAAATGGAAAAAGGCCTATTTTTGACTGTAAAAAGTAAAGAAAAAATAAATACAATGACCATAGGATGGGGCAGTATAGGAATTATATGGGGAAAACCCATATTTACTGTAGCCGTCAGAAATTCAAGGTATACTCACAGTCTTATTGAAAACAGCAATAATTTCACAGTAAGTATTCCTTTGGAAAAAGACATGAATAAAGAGCTAATATATTGCGGAACCAAATCCGGCAGAGATGTAGATAAAATAAAGGAATGTAATTTAATATTAAGAGATGGGATAAACACACCCTCTCCCGTTATAGAAAATTGTTCCCTTCATTATGAATGTAAAATAGTATATAAACATGATATAAACTTACAAGTTATGGACAAAGAAATATGTGAAAAATGCTATAAAGACGGAGATTATCATACATTATATTATGGAGAAATAGTTGATTGCTACCTGATTCCATAGTAATATGACAAAGAATTTCTTTGTCATATTACTATCTAAATTCTATCTTGATTTCTTTAAATCCTAAGGATGTAAGAAAATCCGAAATTATTTCCTTAGTATTATTCTCCGCTTCTTTTAAAAAACCTTTATCTATTATTTCTTTTTCTGTTTTTTGTTTCTCCTTTATTAAGGCATCGTACAAATCATTAAAACTTAATTTATTAAAAACCGAATCTCTTTCGTCATATATATAAACACTTTCTTCGTCTATTACATTTTCTAAAACTTTAGGCTTGTCCAATACAATAGATACTCTGAGATTATCTTTTACATCAATTTGGGGATTATTAAGTTCTACACCCCCTTTAATATACCCAGAATATTTAATTAAAAATCCTTTGCTTGTAAATGGTATATCAATACCTTTAAATTGTTTTGCATCTTTAAACGTAACTACATTAGTATAATTGTATTTAATAGCAGAAAGTTCGGCTAACTTTTCAACTTTCTCCTCGATAGTATCTGAAAGGAGGCTGGTTTCTCTCTTAACTGCAAATTTAGAATATATATATATACCTATAACCGCGATGATGCATATTAAAATAATTACAAATATTTTCTTCTTTTTCAAGCTGATGTCCCCCTTTAATTTATTGTGATCATTCATTAATTCTACACAAAACTTCATAATTTATCAATATATATTATAAGCTTTTGATAAGATTTATTTATTGCCTCATTTAAATTTTCCCTCCCTTAAATTGTTAGTTACATATTACCCATTTATTCTCTTATATCCCAGATAAAAAAACAATTTAATCAATTTAATTTTTCTTGTTATAAATAAGAAGCCTCCGATTATATCGACAATAATACCGTAATTTCTGTTTTAACTTAAATAATATCTTAAATTTTTTGGATTCATGATATCAATATTTTCTTCAGATATACGTTTTTTTAGCATCATTCGATTTATACCTCAAAACCGCTATTGAGAATTTCTGCTTTTAAAAAAGGCAAATAATACCATGTCTTTTTATTTAGTAATAAAAAAAGTTCTGTTGAAATATTAATAAATTAAGGAAATTAGGCCTTTCCCATAGATCATAAAAAAACTAATTATTTCTTTTTATCCTACTTTTAAAAAAATTTCTTACACATAATTTTTGTTTATTTGATAATTAATTGCAAAATTTAAAATTGTATATATGTAAATTTTTAATGGAGTTATAATCGTTTTAAAAAAGGCTTTTTCATAGATAAACTTTAAAAATTTATCGTAAAATATATTTTATTAATAGATTTTGAAATATCTTTTAGCGACACAACCTTATTCTGGAAAAATGTTATACTAAAAATTTCTATTAAAAGTAATATGTGTATTTAAATTTAAATAAGATTTTATATTTTGAAAAATATTTATATCTCGGTTATTATTTCACAACAAATCGAAAAGATAAATTTATATAGGAAATGACAACTATTTGATTATCAATAAAAAGCGACATATTTTTTGATATCCTTATATCCTCATTTTTTTGATAAATTTTTCTTATAAAACAAGGAATAAAAAAAATGTCGTAAATTATGACTAAACTAAATTTAAAATTTTTTCTATTAAAAGGAAGTGCATAATTTCCTATGGATTAAAAAAAGAGCCTGAGGCTCAGGCTCCAAAGATATACTCTATTTTTAGAACATATTTTAAATACATCTTTCATGAGTATACATATAAGTTATCACAGTTCTCTCTCAAATATTGATATCTTTTCTTTGTTTTCAAAATCATTCAGAGATTTTATACCCAATTCATTAAGGAACTGATTCATTATTTCATTATACACGGATATCTTAATTTTTGAATCGTCTCCATATTTATCTACTGCTTTCTTGCCTTCTTCTTTTGGAACTATGGCTTTCGGTCCTCCTACACAACCTCCTATGCAACCCATTCCTTCCAAAAATCTTGCACTTATTTTCCCTTCTGTAATATCTGAAAGCATCTTTCTGCATTCGGGGACTCCGCTTGCCTTGTCCGAGGTGAACAAAGATATTTTATCGGGAAACATCTCATTTAAAGCCTCTCTTACCGCTTCAGACACTCCTCCAACTCTTGCATATATTCTTCCTCCTTTTGATGAATATTGAGTGGATAATTCTTCAGGGAGCTTTTCAAGATGTATATCCAAAACATCAAAAATATCTTTCAATTCCGTAAATGTAAGGACATAATCAATGGCTCCTTTTATATCTTCCATCTTCGCTTCTGCCTTTTTCGCTATACAAGGACCTATAAATACTACTTTGCACTCAGGATCTATTGCCTTAATTACTCTCCCTGCTGCAATCATTGGGGAAACCGAAGGAGATGTATATTTTATTAATTCATTAAATTTTTTCTTTATCATTCCTATCCAAATAGGACAACAGCAAGAAGAAAGCATAAAATCTTCTTTTTCGGAAACAAACTTGTTAAATTCGGAGGCTTCTTTTATTGTAAGCATGTCAGCAAAAAATGCCACTTCTACCATATCGGCAAAACCTATAGCCTTCAATGCCGATCTTATTTGTCCTATAGATACATCTGGTCCAAATTGGCCTGATATGGCAGGTGCTACTGCTGCTATTACCTTCTTATTCTCTTTTATAATTTCTTGAAGAGGAATAAATTCAATCTTATCAATAAAATTTTCTCTTTTACATATATCAACGCATATTCCGCAGTTCACACAATCTCTTTCATTTATTTCAGCTTGTGAAGTTTCCTTATTTATAATTATTGCATTAAAAGGACAGGCATTCTCACAAATAGTCTTCCCGTTTACCGTTACACAGTCAGCCACACAATCATGGGTATTAACTATCACCTTGTTTGATTGTATATAATTTTTTAATGCTTCTTTTAACTGAGAGGAAAAATCCTTCCCATATTCAACTTCAACTCCGCATATTGCGGATATTCTTCTTGCCAAAATCTCTTTATCTACTTCTTCATCTTTAGTTAATTCTTCAACTTTTTCATCTAATACTCCTTCGTAATAAGATTTAAGTATTTCTTTAAAAAGCTGCGCATTTTTAGGTATCATAATCTCATCTTCCTTTCTTACGATTATATATTACTTTTTCTTAATTATTTATACAACTTTTATACCCTTTTTTCAATAAAATCTTCAAATCATCCTATTTATTATAATTAAAATAGATAAAATTTATATTTATTTAAATGCTATAGATATTTCTTATTTTTCTTAATCTTTCTCCTATTATATAATTTATTTGGACAAATAATACAAAGGAGGGAATTAAAATTGGGAAGTAATAAAAAGATATTCATCTGTGGAGGTATTATAGGCTTAATTGCAGCTATTCTCATGAAATTTGGAAATCCCGCCAATATGGGAATATGTATAGCTTGTTTTTATCGGGATATTGCCGGAGCGTTAGGTCTCCATGGCGCAGAAACTGTCCGATATATAAGACCGGAAATAATCGGGTTTATATTCGGAGGATTTATAGCAGCATCTTTAAAGGGGGAATTTAGATCAAGGGGAGGTTCATCTCCTATAATAAGATTTGTTTTATCAGTCTTTTTAATGTTTGGTGCATTGGTATTCTTAGGATGCCCCTTAAGAATGATACTAAGGCTTGCCAACGGAGATTTAAACGCTTTGATTGGACTCATTGGATACGTTTTCGGAATATTTATCGGAATACAATTTATCAAAAAAGGCTATTCCTTGGGAAAGAGCTTTAACCAAACAAAAATTTCAGGGTATGTTATACCAATCTTCGCAATAATCTTACTTATATTCTTAATTGTAAAACCATCTTTTATATCTTTCAGTACGGAAGGCCCGGGTTCTATGAGAGCACCTATAATATTATCGCTGATTCTCGGAATAATAGTAGGTTTGATTCTTCAGAGAAGTAGAATATGTACTGCAGGCGGATTCAGAGATGTCTTGCTCATTAAAGACTACCATTTTTTATGGGGAATAATAGGAATATTTATTTTCAATTTAGTTGGCAATCTTATTTTAAATTTCGATACATTTCATATAGGCTTTGCAAATCAACCCATTGCACATACCGAATCCCTATGGAACTTTTTAGGCATGTCTCTTGTGGGAATATGCTCCATTTTCCTCGGAGGATGCCCGTTAAGACAAACTATATTGGCTTCTGAAGGAGATACCGATTCGGGAATCACTGTGTTTGGACTTATAGTTGGCGCCGCTTTGGCCCACAATTTTCAAATTGCCGCCAGTCCAAAGGGTGTTCCTTTTAACGGAAAGTTAGCTGTAATTATTGGATTTATTGTAGTTTTATTCATCGGATACAGTGTAATTAAAAATGTACAAGGTCAGGAAAGAGTATCAAAGGAGGTTGAAAAGAATGCCTAACATTGTGGATGCAAGGGGAAGATCATGTCCCGAACCTGTTATAATGACAAAAAAGGCTATAGACAATAATCCCGGCGGAGAATTTAAAATACTTGTGGATTTGGATGTAGCTAAGGAAAATATAATTCGATTCGTAAAAAGTAAGGGATACAAAGTAGATGTAAAGGAAAAAGATAAAGAATATACAATTCACATAAAAAAATAGGTGAAATATATGGATGATTTCTACTGTGTCATAACTTTTCACAATATCCAGGAAGCTCTGTCTTTTGAATCAGAAATGAAAAAGGAACATATTTCAATAAAGCTCATGCCTGTACCCAGACAAGTAAGCTCAAGCTGTGGAACAGCGGCCAGAATTCCTTGTGAAATAAGAGAAGAGATTCTAAAACTTTGTGAAAATAAAAAAATTAATATAAATGAATTTCATGAAATTCACAAGGATAAAAAAAAGAATGGATTTTTAAAAAATTTTGTAAGGTTTTAATTACCGGTATCACTATAAAAGCTAACTTGCAAAATTAGGCTGCTACAAAATTAATTTTGTAGCAGCCTTATTTATAGTACTTTATTTCCACAGTGATCTGTAAATTTTAACTATATCTTCCTTTTGAGGGTTTCTTCTTGTGTTTTGCGGACTTCCGCTTTGTAATGCATCTTGTGCCATTTTATCCAAACTTCTAAAATATTTATTTCTATCTACTCCAAACTCTTCAAGAGTCTGGATATTTAAATCACTGCATAGTTTCCCTACTGAATTAATAAAAGACTGCCCGCCTTCCAATTCAGTCATCCCTTCTTTATATGTTCCTATAGCCTTTGCTAAATCGCAAAATCTTTCAACTGCTCCCTTTAGTGCAAATTCAAGGCAATTATTAAGCAGCATTGCATTAGACAGCCCGTGAGGAATATGAAAAAGGGCACCGATAGGCCTGCTCATTCCATGAACTATCGTCACGGAGGAGTTGTTAAATGCAATACCTGCTTCAAGAGCTGCTATGGACATTTCCCTTCTGGCATCAGTATCCTTTCCGTTATTATACGTTTTTAACAAATTTTTAAATATTCTTTTTACTGCGGAAATTGCAAAGATATCGGATAAAGGCTGAGCCTTTTTCGATGTATAAGCTTCAATTGCATGAGTCAAAGCATCCAATCCGGTAGAAGAAGTCACTTTAGGCGGAGCAGACAATGTAAAGAACGGATCTATTACTGCTAACTTCGGAATCAAATAAGGTCCCTTAAGGAGCATCTTTATATCCCTTTTTGTATCAGATATTATTGTAAATTGAGTAACCTCAGAACCTGTTCCTGCCGTTGTCGGTATAGCAACTAAAGGAGGAATCGGATTCGGTATTATCTTTCCAAGATAATCATTTATCTCTCCTTCCAACCAAATATACAATATTAGATAAGCATACGATTACCACATGGATACTGAAACACGATAATTACCCGGAGTAGCTGCAAGCTCAAAAGCCCTCTGAACTTCATTAATAGGAACTTTATATGAAATCATTTTATCTACTTTTACAAGCCTTTTGCTGAGCAGATCCGCAGCTATCACATAATCCGAAAAATCCGCTCCATAAGTTCCTATAAGCTCATATTCGTTATAATGAATCTTATTTGAATCTATATTAAGTTCCGGAGTGGGATAGCCAGATGCAAAGAATAATATTCTTCCCATTGTTGAAAGCAATTGTATCCCCTGGTCGTTGGCTTTAGTATTTCCAACTGCAAGTATAACCGCATCCATTCCCCTTCCCTCTGTTATTTCTTCAACTCTTTTAGCTATATCCTCCTTAGACGGATTTATAGTCGCTAAACCAAGGGACTGGGCTATTTTACATCTTTCTTCATTAATTTCACTTACAAGTACATTCCCTCCGTATATTTTCGCCACTTGTGCATTAACAAGTCCCAAATTACCTGCTCCTATTACAAGAACATTATCATTTGGCTTTACTCTGAGCCTTTTTATTCCATGAACTGCTGTGGAAGTAGGTTCTAAGTAACCGCCTTCCTCATATGGCAAATCGTCCCCCAACTTTAAAACTCTCTTTGAATTTACGACAAAGTATTGAGCCATTCCAAAATATCCTTCAATACCATCAATTTCAATTTGTTTCGGCTTATTAAGGCATCTGCTCGTATGCCCCATACGACAATAAAAACATTCTCCGCATGCTCTGCTTCCCTGAGCAATAAATCCTACATGCATACCTACTTTCAATTCAGGCCTTACATTTTCTCCTATTTCTATTATTTCTCCCGACATTTCATGGCCGGGCACCCATGGTAACTTTCTTCCCTGAGATTTACGAAGTCCTGCCCATGTCTGCCAATCCGTCGTACATATATTACATTGATAAATCTTCACTAACACTTCTCCCGCTCCAACTTCCGGCACATCCATTTCTTTTACACTCATCTTTTTTATATCTTCCATTACTGCTACTTTCATCTTCATAATTTTAATTCCTTCCTTTATATTTAAAAAGTAATTTTATTTTTACCATACCAAACTTTATATGAAAACCCTTTTTAACTAATTTTTATATGTAAAATTTTCCTGTTCATTGTAAAAAATATTCTTTGATATGATAAAAGTATTCCTATATACTTTATTATACCAAAGAATATTAAATAATTTGGCTATTTAATTAATAAATATAATTCAAAACTATATACTGTATTATAAATCATAGGCTTTTATCATATTTTTAATATCATTAATCACTTCGTCTTTCGGCATACTGATTGGTTTTCTTGTTATCCCGGCTTGAATTCCCATTAGATTCAATGTTGCTTTCATAACACTGGGTGCTACACATTTTTTTAAATTCATTCTTAATAAATCTATTTTATTCCTTTGCTCTTGGGCTTTTACCAAATCACCTTTTAAATACTCATCATACAACTTTACCTCAATATCAGGTAAAACATTGGAAGTTGCCGCGACACTGGCAACCGCGCCTGCTTTAAATGCGTCTAACATTAAGGAATCCGAACCGTTAAGCACCATAAAGTCTTTATGTTTTGAAATCTTAATATATTCCTTTTGATTCTCAAAGTTTCCGCTGCTGTCCTTAATTGCCACTATATTGGGTAATTCGGCTAATTTATCAACAATCTTGGGTTCAATGTTAATTCCCGTTTGTCCGGGTATATTATATAAAATAATTTTAGCTTCTGTCTGATCAGCAATTGCTTTATAATGCAAATATAAATCTTCTTGTGTCGGTACCAAATAATATGGTGTAACAACAGAAATATAGTCTGCCCCTGCATCAACTAATCTTCTTGTAAGATTAATCGTTTGCATAGTACTGCAGCAACCTGAACCTGCACAAATAACAATTTCTCCACCTACCTCTTCAACGATTGCCTTTGTCAACTCAACCTTTTCATCATCGGTAAGCAGGTGAAATTCCCCATTTGTCCCAGCTATAAATAAACCATGAACACCTTTACTAACCAACCATCTTGCCATCTTTTTCGCTGAAACTAAATCAAGGCTTTCGTCTTCATGAAATGGTGTAACCATAGCTGTTATAATACCTTTTAATTTTTTCATATTGATCCTCCCTCTAAAACTTTTAATACATTATCAACTGCAATTTTCATTGTATTATTATCTGATTCAACCGTGAAAGATGCCGCATGGGGTGTAATGCTATAGTTTGGTAAATCAATAATAGCTTTATCCCGTTCTTTTAATTCGACATCTTCAATAACGTATCGAATTTTTCCTTCAGTTAATGCTTGATAAAGGGCTTTGTTTTCAACCAATCCTGCTCTTGCACTGTTTATTAAAATAGCACTTTCTTTCATTCGGTCAAATACGGACTTATTAATAATTCCTGCCGTATTTTCGGTTAACGGTATATGCAAACTTATATAATCCGATTCCTGAATAAGTCTGTTTTGGGAAACAAGTTCAATTAATTCAGAATCACTCTGCATAACATACGGATCATACGCAATTACTTTCATTTCAAAACTAAGAGCTATTTTGGCAACTTTTTTCCCAATTGCACCTAACCCTAAGATTCCTAAAGTTTTCCCGTATAGTTCTTGCCCGATAACCCTTTCTTCATTACCATTTTTTGCTTGGTTACTTATATTTACAAAATCTCTGGATGCCGATAACATCATCAATATTGTCATTTCGGCAACTGATCTTGAGTTTGCTCCCAATGCTTTGCATACTTTGATACCCATTTTATTTGCATACTTAACATCAATGTTGTCCAAACCAACCCCATATTTTGATATCACCTTTAACTGTTTTGATTCTTTGAGAATTTCCTCATTCAGTAAATCATTTCCTGTAATTATTGCATCGGCATCCTCAATCTTGTCAAGCAGTTCTTCATGTAAAAATCTACGATTTAATGAATTATAATCGACCTCATATCCTCTTGATTCCAATAAATCGATAAAATACATACCTTTTGTATTAAACGGTCTTGGTGTAATTACAATTTTTCCCCTGCTCATATTACAAAACTCCTAAAAAGGTCAGTCCCAAACTGGCAACTAAAATACACAGTAAAATTCGCAAATAGTGCGGACCCCTTTTTTGAATATAAAAGTATATTGCAAAAACAACAAGAATTGGTAATAACGACGGAACAATTTTATCAAGCATATCCTGAATTACAATAGTATTTCCTCCCCCTGTCGTTATCTTTAAAGGAGTTGTAATTTTAACATAGGTCGCGGACAATGCCCCCATCATAAACAACCCAAACATTCCGGCACCCGCAATAATCTTACGGATTTTACCTGAATGTAATATCTCAACAATTGAATTCTTTCCCTTCTGATAACCTATTTGTATTGCAAACTTACTGATAAACCACATATAAGTTACTTGATAAATCAGAGGAATTAATGAACCAAAGAAAGAACCATTCATTGCAAAAGGAATACAAATTCCCATAACAATCGGCCTAAAAGTCCCGAAATCTAAAGTATCTCCAATGCCGGCAATCGGTCCCATCAATCCTGTTTTTAGACTTGTAATTAACTCATTTGTGGTTTTTTTCTCTTCTTCAGTTTCACTTGCAGCTTTTTCTTCCAAAGCAATCGTAATACCATTAATAACGGTTCCCCAATTAGCTTGCGTATTATACATTGTTAAATGACGTTTGAGTGCTTCTGACAAATCTTCTTTGTTCGGATACAATTTTTTCAAAATATCTAACATTGAATTACAGAATGCCAAGGCCTGAAGTCTTTCAAAGTTTAAAGATGTTTCAGAAAAAGCATTCCAATGAAACCAAGCTTTTTTTATATCTTTTTTAGTAATAAGTTCATTTTTTATTTTCTGTTCACTTTTTTTTACCATAATTATCTTCCTCCTTCCTCCAATGTAGCATCTTTATAAAATAACATAAGAATCAATACGATACAAATACCGAAAATTGAAACTCCTATAGTACTTAATCCTGTATAAGCAACTAAAAAATAGCCGGCAATAAAAAATGGAATAAACTGCCTTTTCCCAATGACAATCATAGTTATGGCAAATCCCAATGCTGGCAATATATTACCTGCTGTAGCTAAGCCCTGAGTTGCCCAAGTCGGAAGAGCACTGACAAAACCTTGAATTGCTTCAGGCCCATACAGGCAAGCAACAAATACAGGTATAAATCTCATAGGAAATGCGAGCAAAAGAGGATAGATTGTTGCTGCTTTCCTTATTCCTTTTACGTCACCATTTTCCGCATACTTATCAGCCATATGAATAAAGCCGGAATTCAATGTTTTTCTTACATTTTCCAACACTACACCCAATAATCCCAAAGGAATGGCTAAAGATACTGCTACAACAGGATCAATTCCTGAAGTTAGTGCAATGGGAATTGCAATGCATGATGCTAATCCTTCGTCTGCCGGTGGATTCCCTCCCGGTGCAATTGAGCCTATATAAATCATTTGTAATGTAGCACCAACTGATAATGCAGTCGGCACATCGTTGAACAAAAGTCCAATAAATGGTGCAATTGATAACGGCATCCTCATAATTGAAAATCCGTACCATACTTTGGCTTGCGATATCCAATAAATTAAAGCGATAATCAGAGCTTTTACTACAGTCATTTCGCTTCCCATCATATACTCCTCCCTTTTATCTTAATTTACTTATTATTTTTAATTTGATATTTATTCTGTCGAAAATGAATTTGATAATTATGATTCATAGTTATTCTTTCCTTTAGAATTTAAATTTTTTTAATATTTTTTGCAATTCTGCCGGTTTATCTTCGGGAACAGTTTGGAAAAATACCTCTACACCTCCTTTTTCCATTTCCGTTAAGATATCTGCATCTTCTTTATTAAGGGTTATTTGATTATATACTACTTTTCTTCCCGGAGCAGAACCAAGTCCTCCTATCTGAATTTTGGAAATCGGAAAGCCCTTTTCCCATGCGGAAAAAGCATTGCTTACATTTTGAAATAAGACTAATAACTTACCATCTCCCATTTTGTTTTTATTCCATGAATCCACTGCATCTTTTATGGTGAGCATTTCAACCTTAACGCCAGGAGGTGCTGCCATTATATATATCTTACTCATAAAAGGATCTTGATAAAGTTTATCATCTATTACTTCTATACGCTGTGCATTTGTTCTCTTCATCCATTTGGTTATTACCTGACCGTGTATAAGCCTGTAGTCTATTCTTATAAGACTAATATCAGCCATTTATTTCCCTCCTCTTTTATTTTTATTAAGCATGGTTTTTAAACAAGGTAGTTATCTCTTTACATGCTTCTTTACCTACATTTGCTACTGCCACCGCTAATTCTTTTCCGCAGACTCCGTTTTCCCTTAAGGAATCTGCTTCTATCAGCATAGCAATATTTAAGCCGCTCACAATAGAAATATCATAATCCCTTGAAAGTGCAATAGCCACATTAGATGGAGTCCCTCCAAATAAATCTACAAATACTAAGGTATCTTTTGGTGCCTTTTCCAAAACATTTTTTATGTCATTAGTGAAATCATTCAAAGACATATTGGGTAGTAGTGAAAAAGTATAAACATTCTTTAATTTTCCGAGAATCATTTCTGCACTCTTTACTAATTCTTTTCCTGCATCTCCATGGGTAAGTATTATTATCCATGGGCTTGTATGCTCTTTAATTTTTGCCACCTCCCCTGTGATGATTTATCTGTTTATTACCTTTCGTATATTAAATTAAGCAATTAACATGCCAACTCATGTATTAAATTTTTCAGCCTGTCAACATAAGAAAAGAACAGCTTTTTTCAAATATACAAAAAGCTGTTCTTTTCTACTTGATATATGTTTAATGTGTATTAATGTGTATCGTCAAAATGTGTATCAATTAAATCCATTATATATCCGATTTCTGTATCGGGAATTTCCATGCCGAAAGTTTCTTCAACTATCTTTAATGATTCCTTTATATTCTTGTAAAGCATGGGAGCATTTCTTATAGATTCATCAATATTGTCATAGGAAAGGGGTTCTTTTTTTAAGGCTCTTTCAACCATACAACAGCTATGAAGCATGAATGCTGTTTTAAAGTCATCTCTGTCCTTTACCTCCAACAGTTTTATAAGTTTACTATAAGAACTGCTTATGGCATTGTAAGCCTTAACCGGATTTAAAAAATTAAGAGAATTTTCTATCATCTTTACGGTTAAGTTAGGAATTTGTATATCATTTTCTAATTCCATCCTATGATAAATATTTCCTCCTTCTATGATATTATTAATATCCATAAACCCATTCCCAATTAATATCTCATTTATCGGTATATAAGGAACATCAGGAATTTTTAAATCAACGCTTCCAACAACTGCAATGATATTTTCTTCCTCATCTATCTCTATATTATTCACATTATAGATATTCATTGGTTTTATGACAATATTATAAGCTGTTATAGCCGGTAAATTATTTTTTAGAAGGTCCGCAAGTTTTACTGCCGTACCTTCTCCTGTCACACAAGTTGTAATTATAATTCTTGTTTTCCTGTTATCTTTTAACAAGTTGCTCAAGCTTCTTCCCATATAGGGAGTAGAATATTTTAAATCTTCTACCAGTTGTTTGAGAGTCATTTCCGGAATCATACATTTTCTTACCGCTTCAAGTACCACCGGTGTCGAAATTGTTTCCACAGCTCTTACATCTATATTTGTCTCCTTTTTTATTATTCCTTCAAAGGATACAAGAGAACCCATGTCAACTAATATTAAAACTCCCTTCCCCTGATTAATCTTTTTTACCATTTCAATTGCCTTAGTCAGTATACTGTCCACTTTTTCATCAAGAGGCATATCTATAGACTTGCAATCATCAGTATCCAAAAGACTATTAACAACATCTGCTATGCTGGAAGCAGTATGCTTTCCATGGGCTAAAACTATAACTCCTATCTTTTTATTTGAATTCTCCGAATCAATCGCATATAAAAAGATTGCTATAAATCCTATTTCTTCTTCCGGTATCTCTATGTCTAATTTATCCTCCAAAAGTCTCTTTACCAATTTGGCTGTATCATATTCATCAGGATGATTGACTGCTATTTCGTTCAAATTTTCGTTGTAAGCTACCTTACCTTCTGAAATTCTTTCTATTAAAGAACTTATATGCATGGATAAAGCAATAGTAACATTTTTACTGTAATGCTTTTTTAATTTCCGTTCTGCAATGTCAAGAGCCATTTCTACAGCATTATAGACTCTCGGGCTTACAATTTTAAATATCTTATTTTCATCTGAAATTTTTCCCTGTATATCAATTTTCTTTATCAATCTTCTCAAATATTTTTCTATGATTTCATTCATTTTTCTGTTTATCTCTGTCTCTGAACATCCTTGATGATCATAAAAATAATATTTGTTGTTTATTTCCTTATAAATTTCATCAGAAACATCATATTCATCCATAGAAATAAGATCTCTACTGTTATTCTGAGTAAATTTATAATATTCTTTATTATCAATATCCAGCAAATCTTCAAGTTCCTCTCTTTTATCTCTGCTGTTTAAAAGTCCGTGGTATACATTTTCGGGAACCAAAGGTGTGTCTATTTCAACAACTTTTTTATGATATGTTTTATATTCTAAAAAGCCTCTTGCACACATCAATTGAATATCGGCTTTCAACTGCCCTATATTTCCCGTACAATCATATAATAATAAGGCTTTTATTACATCTTTATAAACTTTTATGGGAACATTCATACATTTGACTTGATCACCGAAGAACTGCTTTATTAAACGGTACCTCTCTGTAAGAGGCCTATCCGATAAAGTCGGTATTTTTATTACCATAGGAATCCTTCTAAGAAAAGTTTTTAAAAGGACCGAATCCGCATCTTCCGTTGTGGCTGCTATAAGAAGTACATCGGCGCTTCTCGTATTTTCCGTCTCTCCCAATCTTCTGTATATATTCTTATCCATAAAATAAAACAGCATTTCTTGACTTTCTGGGGAAAGCCTGTGAACTTCGTCAAGTAATAATACTCCACCGTCAGCTTTTTCGATTAATCCGGGTTTGTCCTGGTCTGCACCGGTAAATGCACCTTTAACATGTCCGAACAATTGGGATAAAATTAATTGAGGATTTTCAGCATATTTAGCACAATTAAAAACTATAAATTGCGCCTTTGGTTTAACCTTTCCTATTTGTACAGCATATTTATACATCATTTCTGCGAACATGGTTTTTCCTACTCCCGTAGGTCCAATCAGCAATGTATGCATCCCTCCCGACGGATAAAGAATGGCAGCCTTTGCTTGTTTTATAGGAACCTCCATACTCTGATTAGCCCCTATAATATGTTCAAAGATATCGGAATTTTCTTCAATCTCTTTGTCATCAGAATTATAATCAGATTTTAATAATAAATCTATAGACTCTAATTTTGTTATATTTCTATTAAGTTTTTTCCCTAAAATCTTTTCAATTCTCCTTTTATCTATATAATGAACAGGTTTTCCCATAATTTTTATAACTCTATTTTCTGAAACCAGGATATTTAATTCTTTACTTACATTGTTTCTGAGGATATTCAATTTTTCTCCTATTTCAGTTGCATCAAATCCACAATTACCATTTTTCAAATCTTTCAAATTTATATTTTCGGATAATATCTGCAATATATTATATACTTTTTCTTTTCTGTTCATATCAAAACTTCCTCCAATTTGACCCAAAATAATATAAATTTATAAAAACAAATACTCAATCCCTTTATCCGGACAAATATTTATCTATAATTTCAATTCATATGAACTTGCATTATCTCTTTTGTCAACTTCTACAAATCCCATGGATTTAAATAAATTCTGTGATCTGTTATTATAAGAATAAATATCCGGTATGTATATTTTGGTTAATCCTATAGATTTAGCTCTTCCTATGAGTTTTCCAATAACTTTTCTCCCTATTCCCTTACCCCAATATTTTTCGTCGCCTATTACTATAGGCATATTTTGTTCAGATAAAGTAACGTCACCAATAGCCTTCCAAATATCTTTTTCATATACTTCAATAAAATATAGTTCTCCGATACTGCTTAAATATCCGTACATCCTATTTATTATATTCATATCGTAAGTTTTATCGGTGATTCCCTCGGAGTAATATAATATCTTTGGATTCTTATACCAAGGCAATGCTGTCTCCCACTGAAGTCCATCGGGGTTTCTTAATCTTAAACCTTTATCTATATTAATGACATCGGGTTGAACAATATCTCTAAAAGGCATTTTTTATTCCTCCTTTTATTCAATAAACATTTATAATTATTATATTTTTTACCGTTTTTAGACCTTTTACAATCATTTTTAATATAAGTCGACTTTTTTCTTATCATCAGTATACCACAACTCTTTTCCTTTTGCTAATTCTAATGATATCGACGTAGTTTAGTTAATATATGGTGGCTTTTTATGTGAAAAAAGTGTATGATATTTATGGAAACAATTTTAGGAGGTTTAAAAAAATATGAAATATGATTTAATAATTGTAGGAGCTGGACCTTGTGGAATATTTACAGCTCTTGAAATGAAAAAATTAAATCCAAAGGAAAAAATTTTATTGATAGAGAAAGGAAATTCTATTGAAAAAAGAATATGCCCGAAAAGAAAAACAGGGGTATGTGTAAATTGTACTCCATGTAATATTACAACCGGGTTTGCAGGAGCCGGAGCATATTCCGACGGAAAATTATCCCTTTCTCCAAATGTAGGCGGAAATCTCCCTGAATATATTGGTTATGAAAAAACCATGGAATTAATAAACTATGTTGACAGCATATATTTAAATTTTGGAGCTGATAAAAAAATTTACGGAATCAACACAAAGCATAAAATTGACAAAATACGCAAAAAAGCTATTATCAGCAATTTAAAATTGGTAGAATGTCCTATAAGACATATGGGAACTGAAGAAGGCTATAATATTTATTTAAAAATAGAAAAATATTTAAGAGAAATAGGTGTTGATTTTTCTTTCAGAAATCCTGTAAAGGATATAATTCTCGATGATTCAGGCAAAGTTAAGGGAATAATTGCTGATAAAGAATATTTCTCTGATCTTGTAGTTATAAGTGTGGGAAGAGAAGGTTCAGATTGGTTAAAAAACTTGTGTAGCAAACACAATATAGAAACGGAAACAGGCGATGTAGACATCGGAGTAAGAGTGGAGACCAGAAATGAAATAATGGAAGAACTAAACGATGCTATGTACGAGAGTAAATTAATATACTATACCCCTACTTTTGATGATAAAGTAAGAACATTTTGTACCAACCCCGGAGGAGAAGTTGCTACAGAATATTATGACGGAAATTTAGCCGTTGTTAATGGTCACAGTTATAAATCCGAATCTTTAAAAACCGAAAATACCAACTTTGCGTTATTGGTTACAAAACATTTTACAAAGCCTTTTAATTCTCCTATAGAATACGGAATGCATATTGCAAAGTTAGGAAATATGTTATCAGGAAATAAAATATTGGTTCAAAGGTACGGTGACTTTAAAAGAGGAAGAAGAACTACCGAAGAAAAATTATATAGAAATAATATCATTCCTACGTTAAAAGATGCTGTACCCGGCGACTTAAGTTTAGTACTTCCCTATAGATTGATGAAGGATATAGATGAAATGCTTGCTGCTTTAGACAATGTTTCACCGGGAATTGCCAGTGATGAAACACTTTTATACGGAGTTGAAGTTAAATTTTACTCAAATAAAGTAAAAACAAATAAAAAATTTGAGACAAATATAAAAGGACTATATGTAGGAGGAGATGGAGCCGGTATTACAAGAGGCCTTATGCAGGCCAGCGTAAACGGAGTGGTCTTGGGAAGAGAACTATTTGAAATTTAATTAAAATACGGATTTTTAGTTCATTCTTTTGGCATGGAGTTCATTACTCATGATGCCAAAAATGAACATATACATAGATTTGGACATAAAACTCCAAATCTTTTTTATTATGACTCATGGAAAGGCATTATTTTTCTTTAATATATATTTCCCGTTAAATGGGTTTCAAAAAAGGCTTCCTCAATTTATTTCTTCTTTATATAGAAGCCTTTTTTATAATTCTGAAACTACCCGATTTTAAAGCATCTCATGGAAACACTGCCATTTTGGATGGACTCATGAACATATTCTATTTTATCATCCTCTTTTACCATGCCCAAAGAGTAAATCATAGGCAGATAATGTTCATCCGTCGGGACGGCTTTTCTTGACAGATCCCCATATTCCTTATAACTAACTAAGCTCTTAAAATTTTTTTTATTAATATCTTCTTTTACAGCATTATCAAAATCAATAGCCCATTCATACGGTTTAGCATTTTCTTTAAAGATAGCCGCTCTTAAATTATGAACAATATTTCCGCTTCCAATAACTAATATTTTCTGCTTTCTTAGGGAGTACAATTTTTTCCCTAACTCATAATGTTGAAAAGTATTTTTAGTTAGATCTAAACTCATCTCCAATACAGGAATATCTTCGTCCGGGTATATAAATTTTAAGACTGCCCAAGCAGCATGATCTATTCCCCTGTTTTCATCTATTTTTATATATTCTTCTCCTACCGTGCCTCTTATAAATTCAGCCATCTCTCTTGAACCGGGTGCCTGATATTTTATTTTATACAATTCCTTAGGAAATCCATAAAAATCATATATCTGTTCAGGAGCTTCGGAACCCGTTATATAAGTTCCCCGGGTAAGCCAATGAGCAGATACTACTAAAATAGCATCCGGAACCGGCAAATCCTTTTTTAACTTTAGAAGATCTTTTGTATACTCATTATCACTTATTATGTTCATAGGTGAACCATGCCCTACAAACAATGCAGGAAACATATCAATTCCCCCTTTCATAATTATTTAACATTTTAGTCTATACCCAAAGTATTCTACATATAATAAAATATTAAAAAATAATAATTGAATTTTTTTTAAATAACAAGTATAATAATAGATGTCATTAAAAATAAAAGGAGGTCGCGAAAATGAAAAGTATCAGTATAATTTTAAGCATAAAGAAGTTTGTCTTTGGCGGCAAAGATTTCATGTCACGGCCTATGCCTATTTTTTGATGATTACATAATTTAGATCAAAAAAGCCATAGGTGTGAAATTCCTATGGCTTTTCAGCTTTTATAAATAAAAAGTATTTCATTATTCCTTTATCAGTTCAATTTACTTTTTGTTGTGAATAAATGCTTAAAACCATAGGATCAAAGTTTATCTGTTCTATGGTTTTTTATTCTATTTATAACAGGAGGCGATATGTTGAAAAGTATTAAATCTTTATGGAATTTTATGAAAGGAAGCAGAACCATATATTTATTTGGAATTATAAGTATAATTCTTGCAACATTCTTTACGGTATTAACTCCTCTTTTTATCAGAACTACTATTGATTCAATTATTGGAGACACCCCGATAAGTTCTGTTTATATAATAAAAATAATAAATTTTCTGGGAGGCAGAGAATACCTCAAAGAACACCTTTGGGTAATGGGAGGATTTTTAATATCATTAACACTCCTACGGGGAATATTTTTATACTATAAAAGTACTCTATCCAGCAAGTCATCTGAAAAAACCGCTAAAAAAGTCAGGGACGAATTATACGATCACATTCAAAAACTTCCCTATGAATACCATGTAAAAGCTGACACAGGAGAATTAATTCAACGGTGCACTTCCGATGTTGAAACCGTGAGGAAATTTCTTGCCGTTCAATTGGTCGAAATAGGAGGTTCCATATTTACACTGATTTTCGTATCTTATATAATGTTTAATTTGAATGTAAAAATGACAATGGTATCAATGATCGCAGTCCCCATAATATTTGTTTTTGCAGTAGTATTTTTTTCAAAAGTTAAAGTCGCTTTCGAAGCAAGTGATGTGGCAGAAGGAAAAATGTCCACTGTCCTTCAGGAAAATTTAACGGGGATCAGGGTGGTTAAAGCCTTTGCAAGAGAAAAATACGAAATAGGAAAGTTTGATGAAAAAAATAAAAATTATAAGGATTTAACATATAGATTGATAAAACTTCTGGCTTGGTACTGGGGATGTTCGGACTTTTTGTGTATGATGCAAATTGGCGCGGTACTAATAGTGGGAAGTCTGTGGACATCAAGGGGCAATATATCTTTAGGGACTTTGGTGGCATTTGTCAGCTACGAAGAAATGCTCTTATGGCCTGTAAGGCAAATGGGAAGAGTCCTTACAGATATGGGTAAAGCTTTTGTTTCGTTAAAAAGGATTGGTGAAATATTTTCAAACCCAATTGAAATTATGGAAGAAAACCATGAAAAGCCAAGAATAGAAGGAAATGTATCATTCAATAATGTATATTTCGAATATGAAAAAAACAAACCTATTCTTAATAATATAACTTTTGATGTTAAGAAAGGAGAAACGGTTGCCATATTAGGCCCCACAGGTTCAGGTAAAAGTTCTCTTGTTTATCTTCTTGCAAGACTCTATGAGTATAAAGACGGTTCCATTACCATAGACGGCATAGAGCTTAATAAGATAGATAAAAAATGGATAAGAAAAAATGTAGGAATAGTACTTCAAGAACCTTTCCTCTTTGCCAAAACGGTTAAAGAAAATATTAAATTATCCAATCCAATGATGGACGACAGAAAAGTCTTTGAAGCAGCAAAAGTAGCAAGTATCCACAAAGATATTTTATCCTTTGAAAACGGATACGAAACTGCCGTAGGTGAAAGAGGGGTATCCCTTTCAGGAGGCCAGAAACAGAGAATCGCCATTGCCAGAACAATAATAAACGAATGTCCCATAGTTGTATTTGACGATTCTTTAAGTGCCGTAGATACGGAAACGGATATTTCAATAAGAAAATCTTTAAATCTTAGGAGAAATTTATCTACTACTTTTATCATTTCACACAGGATATCTACCGTCTGTGAAGCAGATAAAATTATAGTATTGGATAAGGGAAATATTGTTCAACAGGGAACCCATTATGAGCTTTTAAAAGAAGACGGATTATATAAAAGAATATATGATATACAAAGTTGTCCTCATGAGAATTATGAATATGAGATGAATTTAAAAAATGCATAAAAGAGGTGGTACTTAATGGAAAATGAAAAAGACGAAAAGATAAATATTGCTCTTTGGAAAAATTTTATTTCCTTTGGCAAACCATATAAAAAAGAATTTAAGATTTTAATAATTGTAATGGCTTTTGTAGGAATAATAGATGCAGTTTTTCCTCTTATGACAAAATGGGCAGTTGATAATTTGATAACAAACATAAGCACCAAAAAATTTGTTAATTTTTCAGTTCTTTATGCTTTATTAGTTGCAATACAAGCCATAAACGCTTATCTCCTCATATCTACCGCAGGTAAAATAGAAATGGGAATGGCATATAATATAAGAAAAATCGGATTTGAAAAGCTTCAAATACTCCCTTTGTCTTATTATGATCATAAAGCCGTAGGATGGTTAATGGCAAGGATGACTTCAGACATTGCAAGATTAAGCGAAACAATTTCCTGGGGACTTGTAGATTTTATATGGGGTATAACTTTGATGGGTACTATAATGGTTGTAATGCTTATAATGAATTGGAAATTGGCACTGATTACTCTTTCCGTAGTACCTCCCCTTATTTTAATAAGTCTATATTTTCAAAAGAAAATACTTAAAGCTTATAGAAACGTAAGAAAGATAAATTCTAAAATAACTGCCTCTTTCAATGAAGATATTCAAGGTGCTAAAACTACAAAGACCTTAGTCAGAGAAGAAAAAAATTTAGAGGAATTTTCTGATATCACTAATAAAATGAAGGTTAGTTCTATTAGAGCCGTGACATTATCTGCCATATATCTTCCCATAGTATTAACTCTGGGAAGTATAGGAACCGCCCTTGCAATAAATTTTGGTGGAAAAAGTGTTATGAATAACGTTATGAGCTACGGTACCCTGATAGCATTTATGTCTTATACCATACAGTTCTTTGAACCGGTAAGACAATTGGCTGCTATATTTGCAGAACTTCAATCCGCTCAAGCTTCTGCAGAAAGGGTTTTCTCCCTTGTTAACGAAACGCCCGAAATTATAGACAGACCGGAAATAACTGAAAAATACGGAGATTTCTTTGAACCTAAAGAAAAAAATTGGCCTTTAATTAAGGGAGAAATCAAATTTAAAAATGTTTCTTTTTGTTATAAAGAAGGAAAAAAGGTATTAAATAATTTTAATCTCCACGTAGAATCAGGAGAAAACATTGCTCTGGTAGGAGAAACGGGTTCGGGGAAAAGTACAATAGTTAATCTCCTGTGCAGATTTTATGAACCTACGGAAGGAGACATCGAAATCGACGGAATCAATTATAAAAGTATGCCTCAAATATGGGTCCATGAAAATTTAGGATATGTTCTTCAATCCCCCCACCTTTTTAGTGGAACCATTAAAGACAATATCAAATACGGGAAATTGGATGCAACTGATGAGGAAATTATAGAGGCAAGTAAGCTTGTAAATGCTCATGAGTTTATATCCAATTTAGAGAAAGGATATGAAACTCCCGTGGGAGAAGGAGGAGGACTTCTTTCAACAGGGCAAAAGCAGCTTATCTCTTTTGCAAGAGCGGTAATTAGAAATCCAAGAATATTTATATTAGATGAAGCTACTTCTTCAATAGATACGGAAACTGAAAAAATAATTCAGAATACTATTCATAAAGTCTTAAAAGACAGAACAAGTTTTATAATTGCTCATAGACTTTCAACCATTAGATCTGTAGACAGGATTTTGGTTATTAGTAAAGGAAAAGTAATTGAGGAAGGAAACCATGAAAATCTTCTTAAGAAAAAAGGATATTACTATAAATTATATACTAATCAATTTATAGAAGAGCAATCAAATGCATTAATGAATTAAAACTTCAGTAGGGTTGTTCCCTGCTGAAGTAAAATAAAAAGATTTTTATTTTGCTGCATAGCTGGAGAATATTATGTAATGGAGGAATTAACTTTGAAGGAATTAGAAATAGCAATTAAATTGAGGAAAGAAGGAAAACTAAAGGAATCAAATGAAATTTTAATAAACCTTGTAAATGAATATCCCGATGATCCAATGATTAATTACCAGTGCGCATGGAGTTTTGATTCCTTGGTTTTAGAAAAAAATGCAATACAATATTATGAAAAGGCCATTTCCATAGGATTACCCGATAAGGAATTGCGAGGTGCCTATTTGGGTTTAGGAAGTACCTACAGAGCATTAGGCCAATATGAAGAATCACAAGAAGTATTTAAAGACGGATTAGTTAAATTCCCTCAGGATAAAGCCATGAAAGTTTTTTACGCAATAACTTTATACAATTTAAAAGAATATTCTAAAGCAATGGAAATTTTACTTTATACTATTGCTCAAACATCTATAGATGAGAATATTAAAAATTATAAAAAAGCAATAGAATTTTATTCTGATAAGTTAGATGAAATATGGTAATTTAATGCACATAATTATATATTTGAAGTAAGCAATGAGACCTGTGGAATCATATTTGAAAATCAAACTTATGGGCTTTGTGACAGCAATCCGGACTGTCACAAAGCCCATAAACTAAATAAAAATTATTTTCTATTTAAATCTATATTCTTTATTTCAAATACCCTCAGAGAACTTTCTATATCTTTTTCCAAAGCTAATTTTCCATACTTGTCCACTTCATTTTTATCTTTTGGACCATGATGAAGGCTTGCCGGACCTGCAATGCATCCTCCCTGACATGCCATTCCTTCTATAAAGTTGCCGTTAAGCCTTTTTACCTTTGCCATTTTTAATGATTTGTCGCATTCTTTCAATCCGTCACAAGGAACAGGCGTGAAATCTACATCCAACTTTTTAACTTCTATTACATGTTTTATTGACTCAGTTACTCCTCCGCTTCTTGCAAATATTCTTCCGAAATATGAAGCATTGTTTAATTCTCCATCCCCACATTCTGCTAAATTTATTTCTGCGGCATCCAACATAGCTGCAAGCTCTTCAAAGGTTATAACAAAATCAACATCTTCTTTCAGTTCTCCTTCCGTTATCTCCGCTTTTTTGGCAATACAGGGCCCTATAAATACTACTTTTGCCTTATCGTCTATATCCTTTATAAGCCTTGCCGTAGCTATCATAGGAGAAACGGTATTTGATATTTTATCTGCAAGCTGAGGATAATATTTTTTTATATAAGAAACAAAAGCAGGGCAACAGGATGAAGTTACATATCCCTTTTCTTCAACAGTTTCTTTAAATTCTTCTGCCTCATTAAGAGCTACCATATCAGCTCCCAAAGCTACTTCTACTACATCATGAAATCCAAGTTTTTTAATGCCGCTTACCACCTGTTCAATTTTCGCATAGGTAAACTGACTTGATATGGCTGGTGCTATTATAGCATATACATGAATATCTTTATTCTTTTTAGATTCATCGAGAATTTTTATTACATCAACTATAAAAGATTTGTCCATTATTGCCCCAAAGGGACATTGTATAACACAAGCTCCACATTGAATACATTTATCATTATCTATTACTGCTTTCTTGCTTTCATCATTACTAATTGCTCCCGAAACGCAGGCTTTTCTGCATGGCCTCATTACATCCGCAATAGCATTATAAGGACAAGCTTCTTTACATCTGCCGCATTCAACACATTTATCCTGATCAATATAGGATCTTCCTCCTACATGATAAATAGCACCTCGCGGACACGCTTCACTGCATCTATGAGCCAAACATCCTCTACATGCTTCCGTTACAAAGAACCTGTTTATGGGACATCTGTCACATGCTACGTCGATAACTTCCACTATATTCTTATTTTCTTTATTTCCTCCCATAGCAAGCTTTACTCTTTCCTTAGTTATTGCTCTTTCCTTATATATACAACACCTGGTCCTTGGCTCTGGACCCGGATCTATAATTAATGGAATAGTATCAAGTTTTTCTTCAAGGGTACCCTCCATTGCAAATCTTGCGACCTCTCTTAGAACCTCATATTTTATAAGTTGTACATCATTTTCAAACTTTCTCACATTTTGCATATTGCCTTTTCCCTCCATTATACATAAATTACGTTAACTTTTGTACCCAATGCTTTCATTTCAGCCACCAATTCCTGTACCACTTTCAGTTTAATACTTAAGTCTGCGGGAAAATCAGGATTTTGATGAGCGGGATTTATGGCCTTTCCTACCCACAAATTTAAATGAGTACAATCCTCAATTAATAATCTGACCAACTTTGAGGCTCCATCATTTTTATTAAAACTATAAAAAAGATTGTCCTTATATGGAGAATTAATATACCTTTTAATTTTCTCCACCGCCTTACTCAATGTTAAAACCCCTTCTGTAACCAAATCTATCCCCTCTATTTCCGCTGTCGGAGGTACTTCAGGATCGATAAAATCCATATTGGTTATAATTTCCCTGCCAAGTTCCCGTGCAACAATCTTTGCAGCGGTACCCCCACAGACAACTTTTTTTCCCTTTCCATTCATTAAATTTTCCACGGTTTTAGCATCATTTGACGAGTCCTTAGGAGGACCAGTAAACAGATCTACTATTTCAGGCTTTCTTATCTTAGCAATAACAACCGTAGTATCATCTCCTGGTTTGTCTCCATATAAATATTCACATGTATCAATCAAGGCTTTAGATATTTTACCTGCACTTTTTTCTTTCAATGCTACTTTACATAAATACTCTCCGACATTTTTCCACTGCCATCCGAGATTCAATATGCCTCCTACTCCTGCATGAACCACTCCATCACTAACTATAGCTAATAAATCATTTTTCTGCAAGGTTAAATTACATTCCCGAACTACAGTATTACTAATTTGAGTTTCCCTTCTCTTTAAATCAACAAGTTTTCCATCTCTAATTAAAAATATCGGAGGATTATCATATTCAGCAATATATGTCCTTCCATCTTCAAATATTTCAGCTATGGTAAAAGTAGAATAGGCTAATTTTCTAACTTTACATACAGGAAGAGTATGAATAACAGTATCTACGGTTTCATAAATATTAATGCCGCCTTCAAGCATTGAAATTACAATTTTGGAAGTAAGAGTTGAAAGAATATTGGCTTTCACTCCACTTCCCAATCCATCCGCCATAACTATCATATTTCTATTATCTTCTCTGATAATTTCTACTTTGTCTCCGCACAGCTCTTCTCCATCTTTATTTATGCTGCGATAAGCTATATCTACAAAATATTCTTCGCTCACTTCACATCACCATCTTTAAGAACCAATTCCTTCAATTTCGTCAGAACAACTTTTGTTTCTGCAGTAGTTTCTCCCAAAAGCCCTGCTATTTCTTGGGCAACTCTCATCTGTTTCTCAATAACATCTTGTGCTGCTTGGAGAGCATTCTCTTTTATTTTCACCAGCTCTTCTTTACTTTTCTCCTCATCTGTTATATCTGTCATTATTACAAGAAGAGCATTTTCCTTTTCTATTAAAATAATATTCTGCAGGAACAACATTCCATACTCTTTATAATAAACCTTTTGAAGTATTATGTTATCTTGAGTTTCTATTACCTTACGAAATATTTCATCATCCAATATAACCGATATGGGTTTCCCCATTATTTCCCCGGATTTAATATTGAATATTTTTTCACATACTTTATTAAACTCCACTACCTTCAAATCTTCGTCAACAACAAATATAGCATTAGGACTACTTTCAAAAATATGATTTGAAAGCCTTTCTGCTCTGCTCTTCATATAAGGCATGCACATACTTTTTTCTGCCATCCCTTCATATACAGCTTGTACCTTTTCTCTACACGTAGAATATCCACAAGCACCGCAGTTTAATTCATCCTCAGGCGTAAACTTATCAATAGACCTTAATATGGACTGTATTGTAGCTTCGTCAGCTTTAGGTCTATAGAAAGACTTATCCACGAAAACTTTCCCAAAATCTATGTCTTCAGGGATATCTATTTCATCTGTCGTAAAATTTTCATTTTCATAATTAACATATCTTTTTACTATCCTCTTTCTTTCATACTTACCCAAACTATCTTTCGGAACCCCGGGCCCATTAATGCATCCTTCCCGACAAGCATTTAATTCTACACATAATCCTTCAGTATCATCTTTCATAAGGGTATTTAACATATCAATGCACTCATCTATTCCATCTATATTCATGACGTCATATTTACTTCTGATATGATCGTCTAAAAAACTTCCAAGTACACCTCCCTTTAAGGGAAAATTTCTGCCCCGTTCCGTAGAAGATCTATCAAAAGGTGTATATTCCATATTATCTATGTCCAATTGGCTCTCATAAACCCATTCTTTCAATTCTTCAAAAGTCATAACAGCATCGATTACATCATCATGCTGAGCTTCCTTAGCTTCTACCTTCTTAGATATACAAGGCCCTATAAATATGACAAAGGTATCCATTCCATACACTCGCTTAATAAGCTTTCCATGAGCTATCATAGGAGATACTATAGGGAACATATACTTTGTCAATGAAGGAAAATATTTCTCTATCAAAAAATTAGCAGAAGGGCAGCAGGTAGTAATAATATTTTTATAATTTTTTTCTTTTAATTTCTTTTTATATAAATTAGCTACTATATCAGCACCTACCGCTGTTTCTTCTACATAATCAATACCTAATTTTTTTAATACTGTAACAATCTTTTCTGCAAAATCAGTAGAAAAAGAACCTACAAACGATGGAGCAACTGTTGCGACGATTCTTCGCTTCTCTTTAATAGCTTCTTTTATATCATTTAAATCGCTTTTTACTTTTCTGGCATTTTGAGGACAGGCTATAAAACAATGGCCACATGCAATGCATCTTTCTTCAACTATACTTGCCTGGTCATTCTTGAATTTAATAGCTTTAACCGGGCACACTCTTAAACACTTATAACAATGTTTACAATTTGCTTTGTTGAAGTTTAGGAGTTCCATTTTATACTCTCCCTATTACATATTTATTAAAAAACTCTTCCACGTTAGTATCATTTACTGAATATACTTCACCCTCATCTACTTTAACTGAAACAGCTTTTGTACATTCTCCAAGGCAAAATGCAGCTTTCACAACAACCTCATCATCCATATTGTTCTTCTTTATTAAATCTTGAAATCTGTTTATTATATTATAAGAACCTTTCAGATGACAGGCGCTTCCTATGCAAACATTTATAGTAGTCATGTCACAATCCCCCTTATTAGCTTCTATATATAACAGTATACTACTATGTTACTTTTTTATCAATTCCTTATTATAAATATATTGTTAAATATTTATTAATTTTTTTTATTGATAATAAAAAGATTAATCCACTTTATCCACATTATCCACAGGTTGAAGTGGATAACTTATGTAAACCATAATAATAATTATAATTACAATTATTTTCCTAAAATAAATTTATATAATATTTTTTATCAACATAAACTATTATTATCCACAGCAATTTATCCACAAAAAAAATTATTTATCATTCTCATTCGTTAAAGTATCTCATTAATCCCACATATATAGCCCAAGCAATTTTCTCCTGATATTTATCGTCATTTAGCAGCTTTTCCTCTTTTGTATTCGATAAAAATCCACATTCCACCAATATAGTGGGTACATTCACTTCTCTCAATAAATATACATCATCTCTTCCCTGTGGAACTCTCCTGTTATCTTTGTCAAGAACATTTCTTAATTCTTCTTGGACTAAATCGGCCATACGTTTGCTTTCCAAACAATCTTTCTTATAGAATACATGAGCTCCCGAATATTTGGATTTTGTAAAACTGTTTAAATGTATAGTTACAAATACATCGCATTTATTTTCTTCTATTATCTCTTTCCTTCTTTTCAAATCTTCACTTTTCTTTTCTTTTAATGTCTTTGATTTTTGTGTATATAATCCTTTTTCATTCTCTCTTGTAAGTATAGGAATACCCCCACTTTGCTCAATATATCTTTTAAGCTTTAATGCAATTTTTAAATTTATATCTTTTTCTGTTGTTCCTTCCTTTCCCACTGCCCCCGGATCTATTCCTCCATGACCTGAATCTATCCCTATAATCTTATTAGTTATGGGAAGATAAAAAGTTTCCATTGTAATTCTCCTGTAAGCAATTAAAAATATTATAATTCCGACTATGGCAATTAAAAACAAATATACAATTTTTTTGTTAATAACTATTACCTTCATACGTATCTCCCCCTTTCATACAATTTCAAATATATACAAAAAGTTCTGTCAATATTACAAAAAAAATAAAACACCGAAATTTCGGTGTTTCTAAAATATACACTTTTTTGTTCCGAGGAAACTTGTGGGAGTTCCTTAATGTTGAAATCTTTTTTAGATTAAGCAATTATCCAATGATGCTGTAATCTTTTCTTTGTCCAAATGTAGACCGATAAAAACAAGCATTGTTTTACGGTCTCCGTAATGAGGGTCCCAATCTTTTTTAATACTGGGATTCTTGGCAAAAGCAGCCTTCTGTTCCTGCTTTGTGCCGACTGCAAGCCAGCGTCCGAAGGGTGTTATATCAATTGATTTCCCTGCCTGCTCAAACAGAAAACTTGTATCGTTATGGTCATGTAGCCATATGAGACCTTTACATCGTACAACATTTTCCGGCCACTTTTTTATCCATTGATTAAGCTTTTTCTGACTGAAAGGTTGTTTTCTGGAATACACAAAGGAATTAATTCCATATTCCTCTTCTTCCCCTTCTCTTTCACCATCCTTGGCTTTTGCTATTTCCTGAATCCAACCCGGAGAAACGCAAGCTTTTTCGAAATTAAACCGGTGGGCATTTAGAATTTTTTCAGGGGCTACTTTTCCATAACTGGTCTCGATGATTTCTGCAGACGGCTGTAAAGTTTGTAGGATTGTTTTAATATCATGAAGCTGTTCCTTGCTGACCAAATCAACTTTGTTCAAAATAATTAGGTTGCAAAACTCGATTTGTTCCACAAGAAGCCGCGCAATATCCTCATCATCCAACTCATTAGTATGAAGCAATGTTGTACCCCCCATAAATTCGGATACCAAACGGTATGCATCCACAATAGTCGCAATAGTGTCCAGCCTGCAGATTTTTGGAAGTTGTCCATTCCCCAGACTTCCGTCAAGTAAAGTAAGGGCCTGGGCAATGGGAAGAGGTTCACAAATGCCGCTTGCTTCTATAAGAATATAATCAAAGCAGTTAGGCTTTACAAGTTCTGCAATTTGCTTTATCAAATCCGTACGAAGCGTACAGCAGATACAACCGTTTGACAAGGCAACAAGGCTTTTGTCGTTACGTGATATACTGTTTTCTTTTTCAATTAGGTCCGCATCAACATTGATCTCACCCATATCATTTGTAATTATTGCCACTTTCATGCCGCTTTGGTTACGTAGTACATAGTTAACCACAGTGGTTTTACCCGCCCCAAGGTATCCCGTGAGAAGCGTGATCGGAACGCGTTTTATTTTCATAATCATACATCTCCTTTAAATTTTCCCTTTTACACTCTTTTTTTATTACATACAAAAATTGACTTTCTAACAGTATAACAGAACATGACAAAAACTATAATATTAAAATAAAAAATGATTTTGCTCCTCAACATATTTCATTATAACAATATCATATTTGCAAATGATTTGCATTTATAAATGCAATACTATTATAATACCGGTAAATCAAAAACTCAAGTTATTAAATTGCAATCAGATAATTTTATTGCTACTCTCCCCACACACTGCAACGCAAGTGAACACAAGGGGACGGTTCTCTTGTGTCATTTTTCTGTTTCCATCTGGTTATCTATTATATAAATTTTTCTCCATAGATGAAGTTATAAAAATATTCAGCACAGCAAAAATTGAAGAAGCAATTCCTAAAAATTTAAATGAAGTACTTAGAGTAAATATATCTCCTATTTTTCCTATGAGAGGAAATATGAATATCATGAAAAAGCTAAACACCATACTCTGAAAAGATAGGATGGTTGATCTATTTTCGCTGGGAATAAGTTTATTTAAATAGTCACTCGTTACAATGTACATTATGGTTTCAAATATCTCTACAGCTATAAAAAATATATAAGAATATCTTGTAAAGCTTATCCCCCATATACAAATGCATGTAACTATGGGTAAAAATATTAATAAAAGATGTTCTTTAAAAAGCTTTTCTATTTTATGAACATTTGGAGCTACAAAGGCATTTATCAGCGAAGAAACGGCAAATATAACTCCTATTCTAAATTCATTTAATCCGCTGTCCTTCCAATAGTTTTGCAAATAATAAAATAAACTCGTTCCAAACACCGACATAACTTCTGCAAAAACAATCAATAGCGATATTTTCTTAGTATTTTTTACTATTTTAAAGCTATCCAATGTTTGGTCTTTAAAAACTTTAAAAGGATGAATATTGGCCAAATTCTTATTTCTACCTATACTGGGTTCTTGAAATAGCAAAGATTCTAAAAGAGCTATACCTGCAAATGCCGCACTTAATGCAAAAGGCCACACATAGTTCTTATGAGCTAAGTATCCCCCTAAGGTAAGGGCAAATATACAGCTTATCTCCAATATCATTTCATTAAATCCATTTATCTTCATATAGGTTTTCTCTTCTCCTAATTCCATAAGGGAATCATAAAGCAAGGCTTCCCCTGCCCCAGACTCTAAGTTATACGATACAGCAAGTATCGAAAAGGAAAGGGCAAATAAATAAAAGTTAGTTGATAAGACTAATACAATATTACTTATAATAAAAAACGCTCTTCCCAAGGTTCTGCTGACCTTTCTTCCATAAATATCGGCCACAGCTCCTGTGGGTACTTCCATGAAAAAAGAAGTTATGTGAAATATACCCTCTAAAAGTCCAAGTTTAGCAAGAGACAAACCTTTATTAGCCAAGTATAGCATCCACACTCCTTGGGTTAAATCCAATCTGTTTAAAAAAATAAATATATAGTTCAATTTTATATTTCTTCGTAAGCTTTTTTTATAGTTCATTTTAACAACCTCCATAGTAACGCATTTAAAGTTTTCAAAAAATATCAAAAATCAACCCACCCACCCTTTAGTGCGTACAAAAAAACCTAAGTAGATTCTTTCTACTTAGGTTTAATGAGGCTATAATAATATATTTCAACCGAAAAGTATAAAGATGCTACTTGAAGTTAGTTTACATAATATCTAATTTTGGACACACTTCCCCTATGGCATCCAAAATCAAATGTTATGTTCTGAACTACAGCAAGATAATCTTGCATATAGCAGCTAACCTTAAAGCCCATCTTTACACCTCTCCTTATTTTTTTATTCTTTTCCAGACATGTTCTTATTATATAAATTTTTATCTTTTATATTAAGTATATTATAACAACTTTTTTGAGCTTATGTCAACAATTTGGGCAAAATCAACATTCACAAATGATTTTAAAATGAAAAATTATACCTACAGGTACGGCTTAAACTGATTCTATAGAAAAGCAAAATTTCTATCTTTAAAAAAATTGGGGAGTATTTTTTTCAGTGGTCTTGCACAATCCGCGCATATCATATATGTTGTGATATTTTTTATATTAAATGGGTAATAATATTTTAGATATATAGTTGAGGGGGTAATTTGATGAATATAGTTGCAATAGTAGGAAGTTTAAGGAAGGATTCATATAATAGAAAAATAGCTGAGTTTATGAAAAACAGGTATAAAGAAAAAATGGATATAGAGATTTTGAATATAGGAAATCTTCCTTTATTCAGTGAAGATATAGAGGATGATCCTCCGACGGTAGTAAAGGAATTTAAAAATCAAATTAAATCAAGTGAAGGAATATTATTCGTCACACCCGAATATAATCATTCCATTCCGGGAGCATTAAAAAATGCATTGGACTGGTGTTCGAGAGTTGATAGAGTCATGAAGGATAAACCTACTTTTATAGTTGGAGCTTCAAATGGCAATGTTGGTACAGCCAGGTGTCAGGCTCATCTTCGACAGGTTTTAAATTCTGGCGGGATATCAGCTATTGATTTACCGGGAAATCAGATTTTAATAGCAAATGTACAAGATCATTTTGATAAAGAGGGAAATTTTATTGATGAAAGAACCATCAAATATTTGGATAGGGTAGTAGATAACTATATTAAATGGGCTGAAAAATTGAAATCATAAATAGAACCACGGTTAATCCGCGGTTTTTAAGTGCAAAAGGAAAAGAAAAAAAGACACAAGAGAACCGTCCCCTTGTGTCTAAATCTTCTATCTCTTTGAAAATTGTGGTGCCTTTCTTGCTTTCTTGAGACCATATTTTTTTCTTTCTTTCATCCTTGAATCCCTTGTAAGGAATCCAGCCTTTTTAAGTACAGGTCTTAATTCTTCATCAGCTTCAAGAAGTGCCCTTGATATTCCGTGTCTGACAGCTCCTGCCTGACCCGTAAATCCTCCCCCTTGAACATTAACAAATACATCATATTTATCCGCTGTGTTTGTAATATTCAAAGGCTCTCGGATAATTGCTTTTAATGTATCGTAATCAAAGTAGTCGTCCATATCTTTTTTATTTATTGTTATATTGCCAGAGCCCGAAACAAGTCTTACTCTTGCAATAGAGGTTTTTCTTCTTCCAGTTCCATAAAATTGTATATTAGCCAACTTCATTCCTCCTTTCTCTATAACTAAAATTCATAAACTTCAGGCTTTTGTGCTTCATGCTTATGAACAGGTCCTCTGTATACCTTCAGTTTTCTATACATTTGTCTTCCTAAAGCATTTTTAGGCAACATTCCCTTTACAGCAAGTTCAATAACTTTTTCAGGTTTTGCCGCCATCAATTTTTCATAGGGAATTTCTTTTAACCCTCCGGGATGGCCGCTATGATATCTATAATATTTCTGTTCCAGTTTCTTTCCTGTTAAAACCACTTTATCCGCATTTATAATTATAACGAAGTCACCAGTATCTACATAGGGAGTATATATAGGTTTTTTCTTACCTCTCAATATAGACGCAACTTCTGTTGCAAGTCTTCCTAATACTTTTCCTTCAGCATCTATCACATACCATTTTCTATCTATTTCAGTAGGTTTAGCCATATAGCTCTTCATTTCTTTCCCTCCTTGTTCCAAACATTTCTACTCTAATAATATAAAAAGTTTCCGGGGCTTTTTATAAATAACCATTTATATATTAATACATGATTATGTCAATGTCAAGAAATATTCTTTATTTCAATCTATTCATAAAAAACTTTCTCTAAAAATAACCCTTGAGGTGGTGCAGTGTGACCTGCTCTTTGTCTATCAAGAGATTTCATTATAAATGGAATTTGTCCTTCGGCAATTTTCCCTCTCCCAATGTCTACAAGAGTTCCTATCATTATTCTAACCATATTATATAAAAATCCATTTCCGTCAAAGATAGCCATAACCAAATCTCCATCCTTTAAAAGTAAAGCATTGTATATAATTCTATTTTTATCTTTAGAATTACTCTTGGGAGATGAAAAAGAAGTAAAATCATGAGCTCCTAAAAAATACTTTATTTCCCTTTCCATCAATTCATAATTCAATCTTTGAGGAAAGTAATAGGAATACCTCCCCCAGAAGGGGTTTTTCACAGCCCTATTATATATTAAATATTTATATATTTTTCTTTTCACATTATATCTGGAGTGAAAATCAAGGGAAACTTCTTCAGAATCCGAAATCCGTATATCGTGAGGAAGAAATGCATTTAATCCAAATTTAATTTTATCCGGAGGAATATTGACATCAGTTATAAAATTCGCTGTTTGCCCTAATGCATGAACTCCGGCGTCTGTTCTTCCCGAACCAATCAAATTGACATTTTCTCCCGTTAATTTAAAAATTGCTTTTTCTATTTCTCCCTGTATAGTATCTTGATTAAGTTGTCTTTGCCAACCCGAATAATTTGTTCCGTCATATTCTATAATAATCTTTATGTTTTTCATTTGAAGCCCTCTTAAAAATATTTGGTAGTGTCAATAAGACACCCCTCTTTTTTTATTTAAAGCCTTATATTATCAAGGGTTACAGAGTTTTTATAAAATAAAAAACAATGA
>ENA-UOOK01000344-UOOK01000344.1-fermentation-metagenome-genome-assembly--contig:-NODE-344-length-60898-cov-5.937018_pt1 | contig 60898 bp, 65 predicted proteins | sample MGYA00245777_ERZ724023 | MGnify/ENA primary metagenome ERZ724023 (study PRJEB28704, sample SAMN03018312) | fermentation metagenome | biome: anthropogenic terrestrial biome; feature: soil; material... | reverse complement strand
CCTGCCGAACCATGCAGTAGAGCAGTAACACCTTTCGGTAAACCTTTACTTTGTAATCTGTTTTGAGTTTCCTTGAAATTGTCTTCTTGCAACAACGTTTTTAATAAATCGAGTTGTTTTCGCTCAAATTCATTAAAATAGAGTGCTTTAGAGTTTATTTCTGCTGGCTCAATAATATTATCACGTTTCTTTTTATTGCCGAAAAGTTTTAACCCTAATTCTTGTAGCATTTTCAAAGACGATTCAGAAAGTTTTATCTCAGTATCGCTGAAAAAATTTGCTTCAACAATTTCTATGTGATTATGGCTGATGAGCTTATTCTCATTCGATATTATCTGTTGAACGTAATTTATCCTTTCCGAAGCATTGTCAAAGATACCGTCTGTTGCATAACCCATATCAGTAGTTTCATTGCCTGTTATCGTTTTCCAAATCAAGTACAGGAATAGATATGTATCTTCGATTGTATATTGGAAATCATTTATTTTCTTGATGAGAGGAAAATGTAAATTTGAAGAAATAAGCTCTTTCGTTTTGGCGAATAGCTCAAAAGTCGATAGTTCTTCGCTATCTCTTTCTTCGCCTAACTTGTAAAAATTTTCAAGAAGTTCAATCACATCTTTAAATCCTTCACGCTCAATTACAGGCATTGGTTTGTTGTTCAGTATTGCCTCGGCAATTCTCTCATTTATTGTAAATTGATCGTTCGAAAATGCTAAATTAACCCTGTGTGAAGATTTTCGTTTTCTAAAAACACCCTTTGCGTATAACGTGTCGAAATCATCGCTGAATTCCAATAATCTCATTGGGTTACAGCCGAAATGTGCAATAAGGTCTTTCAAATCCACCGTGCTGCCTTTGTAATTCAGGGCAAAAACCATTGCTACAATTAATGACTGGTTTCGAGAAACTTTCAAATATTCGGAAAGGAGTTTTAATTCAGCATCAACTTTTTCGAAAAATGCTGAATCAAGCTTGCAATCATCTGATTGCTCAAATACTTTTCCTATGCTTTTTAGCAATCTTAACTTTAAACTCTGTTCCATATCTCTACTATTTTTAGCAAATATAGGGACAGAGTACGACAAGGTGTGTCGTAGATTACATTATTGCGATGTGTTTTTTTTTAAAAAAAATGGGGAGTCGCCTTTTAGAAAAGCTGTCTCCCCAAAACCCTAACCCGAGCATAAAGATAATGAGTTGGTTTAAGAAAAGCAAGGTGTGTAGTTGGTCTATATCTGTCGTTTTATCTTCTGTAGCAAAATGGAAATTGTAGCCTGATGAATAATCACCAGCTCATCTTCTTTTGTCCAGGGCATCCTTTGGGAAAGCGATGAGGTTGCACATTTCTCGTAGACGGGAGCGAACTCTTGCACCGTAGAGTTTTTCAATTTCGTCTGCAGAGAGGTTGGTGGTAAAGTGTGTGAGCATTTTATGGCGAATAAAAAGATCGTATCGGGATAAAATGATCTCTGCCATAATATTACATTCCTTACCGTAATGCCGCAATGCGTGTTCTGTGCCTAAATCATCAAAACAGTAAGTTTTTAAGTAGGGTTTATTTGTTGTTTGGTGATGGGAAATCGAAGCGTACTTTTTGACAGTTTCAAAACCTTTTTTTCAAACTCAAAGGCTATATCACGGCAGCTTTTCATAATATGTGGTTCCATATTTAAAACAAGATAGCGCATGAGGTGCATTAAGGATGACTTTCCGCATCCGACTGGACCAGAGATTAACATTCCTTTGTTTAAGTCTATTTCTAATTTATCCGCATTAGCATTGTCACGAGTCGACCACGTAATTAGTCTTTCTATTAAATGGTAGTCTTTGGGCTCTAGTTTGAAATTAGATCCATAGAGTATGGAGCCGTTGTACTGTAAAAGTTGAAAGCATTTTTTGTAGGATGAGGGCATAGTTGTGAATCTTAAAGTGGAGTGCCATAGTTTTTATCTCTTTTGAGGTCTGTTTGCCCTAATTTTAAGTCATTATTCTTCTTTGTTGACGAATTGCTCCAGTGAGGTTTGTTTTGCTTGTCAAAACGCCCCTTATTGATTATCCAATTTCGTGCAGCCGCTTTCCAATCTTTCATTTTAGTTTTACCTCCTACCAACCATCCATTACTTTCGTAATAATTGAAAAATTTATCTGCTTCGATTGGAGGATATCCTTTTTCATCGAAATAAATTTTGATGTGAATTTCGGAAGGGGGAATATCGGGTCCGTAACCCGACCAACTATTTTTCTCCATAGTGTTCTGATTTAAAAATTCATCATTTATATTTTTTTCACTTTGTGTATATGTATAGTTTATTTTGTTTATATTGTTTATTAAAGGTCTCACCACCTGCTCACCACCTTTATCGAATGTGAGCAGGTGAATTTGGCTTCCTTTATTTGGGTCGTAAGACGGTATATAATTTATATATCCAAACTTGTGAAGTCTTTTTAAACATCTACCATAGGTATTAACAGAGCCGATTTTTGCCATCTTCATTAATTCATCGCGAACTACAACTATAGGATTCTTGAAAAAGTTTTTATTCCATCGACGAAATAAGGCTATATATAGACTGATATCTTGAGCTGTTAATGCTGTATCTTGATCCATGTGAATAAACACAGCATTAAGGTGTTTGATATAATTCATGTCTCATGGTCTGCTATTGGAAAGTGTTTTGATGTTTATTGGTTTGCAACATATTTTGAATATCGGCATATTCGTAATACATCACTCCGCCAATTTTGGTGTAGGGAAGCGTGCCGTTAATACGTAGGTTTTGTAGTGTGCCTGGGGAGATGTTTAGTAGTTTTCGGACTTCATATGACTTTAACCATTTTTTGTTGGGTTGTCCTTTTAGTTCCTTTAGAAGATCTTTGATGTCATTAATTAGTTCAGTTTTGAAAACTTGTAAATCCTCTACTGTAATAATTTCTGCTGCCATAGTATTGGTTTTTAGAGTTTAGACTACCAAAATTAGGAAGTTGCTAAATAATAAAACCTCAATATGTACCCAACTTGAGGAAAAATTAATTTTGGTATGTTTTGATACTGTTTGGCAGTACAATCTTCTTTTTAATAGCAAAAACAGTCATTTCCTCAAGTTGGGTGTAACTTGATACTTTAATATTAAGGTGGTAAGTGGATAGGTTGTTAGGGAGGTAGGATAATAGTTGAATAGGTTTTTAGTTTGGTAGTAATATTAAAGCCAGTTCTTTTTTACTGGTCTTGTTCTTCAATCTTCTTATTTAGTTCTTCACAAAGTTTATCAATGAATTTGGTGCTGTTATTGCGTCCCTTTATTTCAAGAAATAGCCGGTAACAATCATCCAGTTCAATTTCAAATATTTTCTCAAACACTTCTTTCACATCTTTAATACTGGTATTCCCATTGTTGATAGATCCACTGGCTTGCAAAGCATATATGAGTTCCACTAGAGCTATTTTGGTTCCTGTCCATTGCATAAGGGGAGGTGTGTTATTTACAATAAATGAATCATCTTCTTGTTCATGAATGTTCTTGATTTTGTTTTTTAGATAAATAGTGAGTTTATCGTAAGCCAATAAACAGGCGGCTTTATAGTCATAGCAGGTAGAAAAATCCTTCTCAGTGATTGATATAAAAGAATCATCAAAGATATGGCAGTTTTCTTGACCACGAATAAAATACTTGTCGTCCCAATATGAAGAGTTACTATGCATATAATGGCAGAAGTCTATATTTCTTTGGAAGAAGAGACCAATCATTTGCAACTCGTTGGTTAGATACTTTCTCTTTTTTTTTATATAGTTATAATAGGGTAAAGTAGCTTCTATCTGCTTAACTTTGTTATAATAAATCAATTGAGAAAACACTTTAGGCTTTAATATCTTGAAGAAGTGAATTTCTTCTTTTTTATTGGAGAACTCTTTTTCGAGGACTAGGCTTTTCAGTTCCTGTAAACTTCTGGTTGTTAATGCAATAACTTTTTCAGCTTTTTTTAATTTTGACTCTGTTCTATTTGTAATATCAGCTAAATGATCAAAATACTGGTCGCAGTAATCACAGTAGATGTTGCTCATAACACTTGGGATTAGGGTTAGACAATGCTATTACACAAAGTTTCACAACTCGTAACAATATGATTAGTAGTCTTATTTAACCCAAGTTATACATTTTAGACCAAAAAAGATAGTTCATCATCCTAAGTGGATTTGAACCTATTTGGCCTAAAATGCATATTCCACCTATAATTAAATAGCGCAAGTTTGCTTTTTATCTTCCCCTTCTTTTAAATTGCTAAGTGTCTTCCTTAAATTACTCATATCCTGGCTTACTTTTTTCTCCACTATTTTGGCATAGACTTGTGTCATCTGGATGGAGCTGTGTCCTAATAATTTTGAAACTGTTTCTAATGGGACTCCATTGGTAAGGGTTACCGTTGTTGCAAATGTGTGTCTGGCTATATGAAAAGTGAGAGGTTTTTGAATGCCACACAAATCCGCTATCTCTTTTAAATAACTGTTTAATTTTTGATTGGAGATATTGGGAAATACACGACCTGCATTAAGCGCACGGGGGTGATCTTTGTAGGTGTTGATAATTTCTTGTGCTTTTGGTAAAATAGGAATGCGTACAGGCTGGTGTGTCTTTTGCCTGTAAACCGAAATCCAATTTTCACTATCTATCCCAATAGAGATGTCTTCAGGCTTTAATTGTATGGCATCAATATAGGCTAGACCTGTGTAACAACTAAATACGAACAGGTCTCGGACAAATAGCAACCGAGGGATAGTAAGTTCTTTTTGTTCAATGCTGTAAAGTTCTTCAGCGGTAAGAAAAGTTCTAGTGGTTTTATGGAATTTTAATTTGTAATGGGTGAAGGGATCTTTCTCTATCCACTCCATACGTGCACTCATAGTTACCATTTTTCTGAACCTTTCTAAGTGTTTCATTACTCCATTATTCCCAATGGGCTTATGGTGGTCTAGTGGCTTATGTGAACGTAAAAAGTGTTCGAAATCGGTGATGAATTGATAGGACAAATCTGCTAATACATAATCTTGAACTTTGTACTTGTGCTTGAGATAGAGTTTTAGGTACTTTTTGGTGGTGTAGTAATTTTTTAAAGTCCCAGGAGCTAGTACTCCTTGCATGCTTTCATTGTGATAATCGATTAGGTTGAGCAAAGTTGGACGATCCTCAGACACTCCAAGGAATTGGTTTTTTACCATTTCTGCTGTTATGCCTTTGTTTCGTAATTGGAGTTGACGATAGTATTCTACAATGCGTGATTTTACTTGCAGTAAGTATTGATTGAGTTGAATAACTTCACTGCTCATCCCCCTTCCTTGTCCCTTTTGTGAATTCCAATCTTCCAAGGCAATGTAGTGTTTCATGGAGATTTCTACGCGTTTACCATTGATGGTTACAGAAGCATAGATTGGTGCCTTGCCATCTACCATCTTATTCTTGCGAATAATAAATCTGATGCCGAAAGTGTTTTGTGCTTTCATGTCATTTAATTTTTGATTGTTTGAGATTATTTGATTTGCATTTTGAGACCAAACCCTTATTTAGTTCTCAAAATTCACCCAATTCAATTCAAAATCAATCAAAACTAACCAAAACCTCTTTTTCACGAATCCTTATTCTATGCGGCTTTGAATTAGATTTGAGAACTAAAGATACCATTTGATATGGTTCACGGTTTAGTTCTCATTTATATTGATATATATCAATATGAACTAATTCATAAAAAACACAAAAGCCTGCAAATCATACGATTTGCAGGCTTTTGATTTTCTTTGAACTGTCTTTTGTCGGGATGAGAAGATTCGAACTTCCGACCCCTCGCCCCCCAGACGAGTACTCTAAACCGGACTGAGCTACATCCCGAACTATTTTTTTTTGACGCTGCGAAGATATAAACTTTTCACAAATTCGACAAAGAAGCGCCTGCAAAAATTACGCAAATCGTTTTACCGGAGATATTCGTCATTTTATCTCCTATTTTAATCAAATCGGCTAAATAAGTATTTTAACATCTCAAAAACCGCTATTTTTACAGCTTAATCGAAAAGCAGCCCGACAACTATCTGATGAAATGGTTGTTTATTATTTGGAGCTGTCTTTATCTGGAAATTGTAAGGGTTTATATGGCAAGCAGGTCACTATCTTCTGAAGACGAGCTGTTAATTAGCGGCTTAAAGCAAGGAGAGGAGCAGTTTTATCGTCTTTTATTCGACACCTATTATAATCCATTGGTAGTTTTTGCCAATCGGATGCTCTTAGATATTGACCTCTCCCGAAGTGTGGTTCAGGATGTATTTGTCATGCTTTACGACAAGCGGGAAGACATAGTGATACACACAAACCTAAACGCTCATCTTTATCAGTCAGTCAAAAATCGCTGCCTCAATTATATCAAAAGAGATAAAATGAAGAGCGGTCATCATCAAATAATCCTCGAACGTTTTGATACTTTTCAGCAGCCTTCAAACACGCTGGAATATAACGAATTGCAGTCGCTTATCGACTCAACTGTCGATAGTCTCCCCGACCAGTGCCGCCGTATCTTCAGGATGAGCCGCAACGAAGGTGTTACAAATCAGGAAATTGCCGAAATGCTCGATATTTCAAAAAGAACAGTTGAAACTCAAATAAGCAAGGCCTTAAAAAAACTCCGTGAAGAACTCGCCAGGCATCAAATTATTTAGGCAAGCCTCTTTGCCGGAGCTTGGAATGACCTCTGATTGTCATTTCGTGCGAAGTGAGAAATCCATAAGCTAAGTTGGGTTAAATTGTTTTTACATGGCATCATTTATTTAAATAATCAGATGTTTAATACGTGAAGTTGGAAGCTTAATTGTCATATAATAGACGATTGAAAAAGAATAACGTTTTAAAACCTTAGTACCATGGAATTCCTACTTCAATTAATTGCAGAGCTTTTCGCAGGAACACCCGAAGATGAACAGGCTATTGTTAAAGATTTGGCAGACTTGAAAGCTGTCGCATCTGATAAAACACAAGAAGCCCCTGCAGAGTTGTTGGAAAATACTCCAAATATTTTTAATGTTATTCAATTTCGATAATTTTCAACAAACAAAGATTGCCAAATGAATTCTGCCAAGGATAAATACGAAGATTTAATTGTGCGCCACATCTCAGAAGACACCACGACTGAGGAGGCCGCAACTGTTAGGTCTTTGCTGAAAAGTGATGATGATTTCAGGCAGCTCTACCGCGAATACAAATTTATTTGGGAACAAGCCTCATTTACAACTGATACTTGCACACAGGACTGGAGGAAATTACGTCAAAGATTAGGCTTTGAGACGACTAAAACACGTTCATCCTTTTCTTTTTTGTTACGTATTGCCGCCGTTATCACCTTAGTTTTGTCAGTTTCGGGCGGCCTTTGGGTTTACTGGAACGTACCGGGTTATGGTCGTTGGGTAGTATTCGAAACGGGCGCTATGTCCGATTCAATTGTACTTCCGGATGAGAGTATTGTTTTTCTTAACCGCAATTCATCACTAAAATTCAGAAATGCATTCAATGGCCCGGAACGCAATGTTGCACTTAGCGGTCAGGGATATTTTGAAGTGACTCCGGATGCCCTTAAGCCCTTTAATGTAGATCTGGGGCCTGTAAAGGTGAAAGTTGTAGGAACAGCCTTCCACCTTGATGCTACCAGGAAAGACGGCATCATTGAGCTTAACGTTACTGAAGGTAGCGTTAATTTAAGCAACAAACGTGAAGAAACCACAGTCAACGCGGGCGAATGGGCTTTAGCCGGTGATAAAGTATTAGGTAAAGGTCTGGCCAAAGACGAAAACTTCTTGGCGTGGAAAACCGGCACCCTCGATTTTAACAAATCTTCTCTCAAAGAGATAGCTCTTGCCCTAACGCGTCACTTCCCGGAAGTGGATAGCTTCTACATAGAGGGAGGCAGCGACATTTTAGTCTCCACACGTTTTAAGGGTGAGACCCTTGATGAAATCACCGAAGAGCTTTCGGTTCATTTTCAAAAAAAGTTCGAACTTAATAATGGGATTTTGATAATCTCTGACTAATTTTAGGGGGTCTATTCGTAACAAAAATAGCCCCTTGAAAACGTCCTTGTCAAATATAACAAAATACATAATCGGGGTTGTTCTGTTTTTAGGAGCAACCTCGATTCCATTATATGCCCAAAATGATGTCAGCCCAAAAATTAATCCGGGGCGCATAAGCGGCTCTACCCGCACTCTTATATCTGTTCTTGAGAAAGAGTCAGGCTGGACAATCAGCTACAGCAACCGGATGTGCATGGAGAGTAATATAAGATTGAAGGACGAGAACAAATCCCTTATCGAGCATCTCCAGGACGTTTTTGCCCGCTGTCCCTTTCTCTATGTTATCAAAGACAACAAAGTTATTATCCGCCCCCTGAACCCATCGGAGTACAGCTATACTGTAAGCGGATTTATTTATGACGACCTGACAAGCGAGACTCTGCCCTCTGCCAATATTTACAATCGCGCCAACGGTGCCGGAACCGTAAGCAACAACTTTGGATATTACAGCATTACGCTTCCTGCGGGATACAACGAGATAAGCGCTTCTTATGTAGGATTCACAGGCAAAACGAAAAGCTTTGAACTGGGCAGTGATACCGTAATTAATTTTCGCCTTAGTGCATCAATTATGCTAAGGCAAATTGATGTAAAAGGAGAGATTCCCGGCGAGAATATTTCTACCACCAACATGGGGGCTATAATAATTCCGGCTGATGAAATCAGACAATCTCCGGCGCTGCTGGGAGAGACCGACTTGGTCAAAAACATTCAAATGCTTCCGGGAGTGCAAGGCGGTAGCGAAGGTTTTAGCGGATTGTATGTGAGAGGTGGCGGTCCCGACCAGAATTTGATTCTCCTGGATGATGTGCCGGTTTACAATATAGGTCATCTTCTGGGTTTCTTTTCCATCTTCAATGCCGACGCCGTTAAGCACGTATCGGTTCATAAAGGAAGCTTCCCGGCACGTTATGGCGGCAGACTATCATCCGTGGTTGATATAAGAATGCTTGAAGGCAACAAGGATAAAGTTAAAGGAAATCTTAACCTTGGGCTTTTGTCATCGGGAGCCGCCCTTGACGGACCTGTGATAAAAGACAAATCAAGCTTTGCCCTATCCTTCAGGCGCACCTATCTGGATCTTATTGCCGGTCTGGTTCAGCGTGGCAATGACGCAAGGACCAACTACTATTTTTATGACCTTAATGCTAAATACAATCACGCCCTCAACGATAGGAATAAGCTCTACCTCAATGTTTATTGGGGTCGCGACAAGTATATGACAAGCTACAACTTCCAGACGGTTATGGGCGATACAGGCAGCCCCGCCAATCAAACAAGCATTAATGACGAGAACAATGCCGGATGGGGTAATTTCGTGGGTGGACTAAGGTGGAATTTCCTTATTACGCCAAAGCTCTTCAGTAATCTTACGGCTACCTATTCAGATTACCGCTTCTTTATAGGAGTGCAAAGAAGCAAACTGGAGGAAAACAGATGGGACAGCTTTGAACAGCGCTACCTTAGTGGTATAAGGGATTTTGGCGCACGAATAGATTTCGATTACTTCCCTTCCAATAATCATATTGTTAAATTTGGCACCGGAGCCATAGGGCACTACTTCAACCCCGGCATTGATATAATACAAAGGGATGAATCGTCCGAACAAATAGACACAAGCATAGGCGAGGACGACCTTAAAGGAGGTGAATTTCATTTTTACCTGGAAGATGAATGGAGTATCAGGGAAAAGTTCAGAGCGAATACGGGCATCAGGACTGTTGCCTTTACAGGTGAAAACAGAGTGTATTACTCGATCGAACCTCGCATCTCCATAAGCTATCGGCTCAATACCTCCCTTTCATTTAGGACCTCTTATTCAGAGATGTCGCAATTTATTCATCTAGTCAGCTCTTCTTATGTCAATCTGCCAACTGACTTATGGCTGCCCGTTACCGACCGCATCGCGCCCATGAAGTCGAAGCAGTTTAACATAGGAAGCGATATCTACCTTGACAGCAAGGGAATTTTTCAGATCAACACTGATGTTTATTATAAGGAGTTGGATAATCTGCTGCATTACAAAGAAAGCACAGGATTCTTCGACTACTCAACCTACTGGGAAGAAAAGCTCACAACCGGATCGGGTGAGTCATACGGCTTCGAAATTTTGCTTAGAAAAACCAGAGGCGTGCTGAGCGGATGGATGGGCTATACACTTGCCAAAACCAAAAATCGCTTTGAGGGACTTAACAACGGGAAGAGCTTCCCCGCTCGCTTTGACCGCAGGCATGACTTCAATATCTCGCTCAGCTACCGCTTCAACGAGCGAAGCGATATGGGTCTTATGTGGCACTACGGCAGCGGAACTCCCGTTACCCTGCCCTCCGAAAAATATTATGCCCCCGATTTTCCATACAATAAGGGAGTCCTAAACGGCGGTTTTTCTGAAAACGCCATGACGATCAATGATTTTAGGATGCCTGACTTTCACAGATTAGATATCGGGTTTAATTTTACAAAAGAGAGGGAAAAAAGCACAAGGATATGGAGTGTAGGCGCAATCAATCTTTACGGACGGCAAAATCCTTTTCTGCTGTATTTTACTTCCGAATCAGCTGACGAACCGGGCTCATCTATACGCACTCTGAAGCAACTGAGCCTCTTCCCCTTCCCCATTCCCTATCTGAAGTACACCTTAAGATTTTAGCAGAAGCCGAAATACTGCTGCAAAACAACAAGCATACTTTTGCATAATGTTAGTAATCGTAAAAAATTATCACTATTATAGCAGAATAAATGTTCCTTTTACTATCTCTGTCTATCGCTTGATAGCCAAGAGTTAGAAATTCTCCCTTCATCCTTTTCTCAAATGCGTCAAATGTTATTAGAAATTAGATTAATTGATTATGAGGAAAAGACTTAGAATTTATTCACTTATGCTACTTGCAGGGGCCTTCAGCTTTGCCCAGGGGCAAGACATTAAGCTCAATGACCTTGAGTATTTTGAGAGGCAAGGCCTTAATGTCCTTGTTTATAACAACCTGTTTACAGGAGGATTTAATGATGAGAAAAATGCCGGCATAGAAATCATTCATCATGGAGTGAGAACCTCGCAGGGAGGAGCTGTGCGACTTTCATCCACACCCGAGCAGTGGGATTTGGTTCCTGATGTTACCCGCCGTACGGTAAATAAAGCAAGCAATTCTATTGAATCTGTATTGGCATATAAGGATTTTGGCTTTGAATCCAGAGTTGTCGTAAGCGCTAAAGGTCAAAAAATTCAGATATCAGTTTTTTTAGATAAGCCTCTGCCAAAAGAATTGGAAGGAAAGGCCGGGTTTAACCTGGAGTTTTTGCCTTCGCAATATTGGAACAAGACTTATCTGACCGACGGACGGATAAACCGTTTCTCCCGCTACCCGGTTACCAACACTATCACTTTGCCCAACAGCGAAAAGGCAAAACAATATAAGGGATATCGCACCTACGATGACAGAGGAACAGAGCGCTTTGTGGAGCCTCTTCCTATAGAAAGCGGCCAATCCTTCACCCTTGCTCCGGAGGATCCCGAGCGCATGCTTAAAGTGAGTTCGCAAGATTCAGAGATTTTGCTTTATGACGGAAGAGTTTTAGCTCAAAACGGGTGGTACGTATTGCGTAGTCTCCTTCCCGCCGGGCAGACCGGGGAAGTACTTACCTGGGACATAGACATCAATACCATAGACAATTGGATAAGAGAACCTAATATTGGGTTTTCGCAAGTAGGTTATCTTCCCGGTCAAAGAAAGGTGTCGGTAATTGAGCTCGACAAAAACGACAAGGTGCTTGAAACAGCCGCCTTATATAAATTAGAGGAAGACGGAAGCCAAAAGGAAGTATTCTCAGGAAGTATAGTACCCTGGGGCGATTACTTCAAATACCACTATGTAAAATTCGATTTCTCGGAAGTTAATAAGCCGGGGATTTACTACATAAAGTATGGTGAACAAAAAACAAACAATTTCATCATTGCTGATAATGTTTACAATAATATAACCGACGCTACAAGCGATATCTGGATTCCAATACACATGAATCACATGTTTGTAAGGGAAGGTTACAGAGTGTGGCACGGCGAGCCTTTTAAAGATGGCTATCTTCAGGCACCGCCCAACACCGACCACTTCGACCTCCACTGGCAGGGTCCTACAACCGATACCAAATACGAAGCACTGGAGCTGATACCCGGACTTAATATTGGAGGCTTCTTTGATGCAGGCGATTTTGATATCGAAACAGGTTCAAATATCTCCGTGGTCCAAAATCTGGTTCGCATTTGGGAGAATTTTAAGCCCTTGCGTGACAAAACCTTTGTAAATCAAGAGCAGCGTTACGTCGAACTTCACCGCCCCGATGGTATTCCGGATGTTCTACAGTTTATAGAACACGGAACACTTAACCTTGTTGCCCAGGCCGAAAATATAGGACACATGGCTCAAACCCTCTCCAACTCGGTATTGTACAACTACCACCACCTGGGCGATGCTGCTTCCCTGACCGACGGACTTCCCTATAATCCTGAGCTTGGCCCTTATGAAGTTGCTGCCGATGGTAAATCCAGCGGAGTAAAGGATGATTTGTGGGCTTTCACCAGCAGAGACCCAAATCTGGATCTTAGCGCTGCTTCTATGTTTGCTGCTTCGGCCAGGGCTCTTAGAGGCTACAATGACGAGCTTGCCAACAGGGCCTTGTTTCAGTCCAAAAGACTCCTTAATGAAGCTATTGAGCTTATGGCGCAAAGAGAAGACGAGCGCTTCAGCCACAGAGGAGGGCCCGGTGATATTGCAACTTATCTGGAGCTTTACGTGTCCACCGGAGAAAAGCAATACCGCGATAAATTTGAAGAAAGCCTTTGGTTTATCCTGGATCGAAATGTAAACTTCGCCTTGCTCACGGCTTTAAATGCCATACCTCATCTGGATGCTTCCTATAAAGAAAGACTTCGTCCCTATGTTGAAGAATATAATAACTACATTTCGGAACTTGAAAAAGACAATCCCTATGGAGTGCCTATCGGATTGGGCAACTGGGCAGGAGGCGGAGCGCTGAGCAGCTTTGGCACCTCCATTTGCTTTGCAGCAGAATATTACCCTGATATTATTGATGCCTCTCACGCCTATAAGGCTTCCGACTTTCTGTTTGGCAACCATCCTTATCACAACTACTCTTTGGTTGCCACGCTGGGCGCAGCGAGACCAAAACAAGTGTTTTACGGCAACAACAGAGCCGACTTCTCGTTTATCCCGGGGAATGTCGCGCCCGGGATATTATTCCGTAAGCCGGATCACTTTGAGAACTATGATGACTGGCCATTTTTATGGGGTCAAAATGAGGGTACCATTGCAGGCAATACAGGATACCTGATCTTTGGCTCTGCGCTTAAAAACTTGTCAAAATAACACATTACCGGCCGGAAGGCTACTAAAAAAACCCGGTTTCAGAGGATACTGTGAATAGTATCCTCTGAAACCTATCTTCTAAATCCTATCCTACAAATTTTATAGGTTTTCCCTATACTGCATATTATCAATCAATACGAAACATTTGTCTCCTCCTTCAAATATTTGAATATTTGCCAATAATTGATTATATTTAATGCATAGCTAATTGCTTTTTCATACCCCAAAAGACTATTTGCAATATGCATTAGGTCGGCAAAATGCCGACTCAAGGCTTATTTAATCAATAAAATAGATATTAACTTTAAAAGTATTTTACCATGGAAGAAACAAAACAAGAAGTTTACAGTATGCCGCGTCTTGGCGACCCGGCTCCCGCATTTAAGGCCGAAACTACTCAGGGCCCTATCAATTTCCCGGCCGACTATAAGGGCAAATGGGTAATCCTTTTCAGCCACCCCGCTGACTTTACACCAGTATGTACCTCTGAATTTATGACTTTTGCCACCATGCAAAAAGAATTTCTGGAGCTAAATACCGAACTGGTAGGACTATCAGTTGATGGTCTGTACAGCCATATTGCATGGTTGCGCACTATCAAAGAAAAGATTGAATACAAGGGGATGAAAAATGTGGAAGTTACCTTCCCTCTAATTGAAGACATCACCATGGAAGTATCCTCCAAGTATGGCATGATACAGCCGGGTGAAAGTAATACTAAAGCAGTACGTGCCGTCTTTATTATCGACCCCGAGGCAAAAATTCGTACCATTATTTACTACCCACTTTCTGCCGGTCGTAATTTCGACGAACTAAAACGAGTCCTTATGGCTCTGCAAACTGCTGACGCCTTTAATATTGCCACCCCGGCTGACTGGCGTCCCGGTGATGACGTAATTGTGCCTACAGCAGGAAGCTGCGGAACGGCTCAAAAAAGGATGGAAGGCAAAGAAGGCGAAATGAAGTGCTACGATTGGTTCTTCTGTACCAAACCGCTGCCTGAAGACCAGGTAATGAAAAAAATCAAAAGGAAATAAATAAGCATTGATTAAAGCCCTCCGATAGCCGGAGGGCTTTTTTGCCATTTGGGGCAATTGACAAGGCAGATTTTAGATTCGCGAACTTCCCAAAGACAACAAAAGCTACCAAATAAGGTAACTTTTGTTTGCTCTAATGAAATCGGTTTAGATTAAGCAGCTGAATAAGACCGGCTGTAACAAGAGCTTTTCAGACCCCGGGCACTTTCTTCACTATTTCACCTCCACGCTCAATGGCAGCCTTGTTAAGCGGCAGTAGATGGTGGTGTCTGTCGGGGATCGACTTTTTCAGACCATTCATAACATTCTCCATTTCCACCAAAGGTCGCAATTTCAGATATGCGCCAAGGACTATCATATTGAAAGTTTTGGAACTCTGCATCTTAGCAGCCTCCTCGGCAGCATCAACCCTGTATATTTCAATATCTTTGCGCTCAGGATGGCGTGTGATACCGTTTCCATCGTACAAAAGGAGACCTCCGGATTTTACAAACTTCTCAAACTTATCCATCGACTGCTGGTTAAGAATAATAGCGGTATCGTACATTTTAAGAATGGGTGAGCTGATACGCTTGTCGCTGAGAATAACCGTTACGTTGGCCGTTCCGCCACGCATCTCAGGGCCATAAGAAGGCATCCACGACACCTCCATCCCTTGCATAACACCTGAGTAGGCTAATATTTTGCCCATCGACAATACTCCTTGCCCTCCAAACCCGGCTATTATAATCTCTTCGTTCATACCTGATATATTATTGATAATGCTCTCGAAAAACTTTCAGACAGCCCTTCCGGCCATCTTTAATACTTACTCGTCTTTAATATCGCCCAAAGGAAAATAAGGAAACATATTGTCCTCCATCCATTTGTTGGAATCAACAGGATTAAGCTTCCATCCTGAACTACAGGTAGATACCACTTCGATAAAAGAGGTTCCTTTACCTTCTTTCTGATTAAGGAAGGCCTTCTTCAAGGCTTTCTTCAATTTGCGAACAGAATTGGCTGTATGAGCAGCCTGGCGGGTAACATAGCTTGTACCGGGCAGAGTGGCAACTATTTCAGTTATCTTAATTGGAAGCCCATCATGACTGGCGTCGCGCCCGAAAGGACTGGTTGCAGTCTTCATACCTTCAAGCGTAGTAGGTGCCATCTGACCGCCGGTCATACCATAAATGCCGTTATTAATAAAAATCATAACAATCTTCTCGCCACGGTTGCAGGCGTGAATAGTTTCGGCAGTACCAATAGCAGCTAAGTCGCCATCACCCTGGTAGGTAAACACGTACCTGTCGGGGCGCAAGCGTTTGATAGCAGTGCCAAGTGCAGGTGCACGACCATGGGCAGCCTCCTGCCAGTCTATATCTATGTAATTATAAAGCAAAACCGCGCAGCCCACAGGGGTTACTCCTATTGTTTCCTCCTGAATACCCATCTCTTCGATTACCTCGGCCACCAGGCGGTTAACCACTCCATGAGTACATCCCGGACAGTAGTGCATCACATTATCAGTCAGCAGGCTACTCTTTTTATAAACGATGTTTTCCGGCTTGATAATTTCTTTTATATCTATTGCCATGATATTAACCTCCAATAATTTTTTTCTCCAAAGCTTCAACAACTTCTTCAGGCGAGTGAATTACTCCACCTACACGACCGAAATGCTCAACAGGCACACTTTGGCCAACGGCGAGGCGAACATCTTCAACCATTTGACCCATACTCAATTCAACCGATAGTATGCCTTTCAAATTGCCCACAAGCGATTGGATTTGCTTTGTTGGAAAGGGGAATAAGGTAATAGGACGAAGCAGACCTGCCTTAATTCCTTTGGCACGAAGCAAATCAACAGCCTTCTGACAAATACGGGCGCTTGAGCCATAGGCCACAAACAGATATTCGGCATCATCGCAATTAATCATCTCGCAACGCACTTCATTCTCCTGAATAGTCTTGTATTTTGCTTGCAGTTTGAGGTTGAAACGTTCAAAAGCATTGGGATCCAGCTCTACTGAAGTAATGATATTGCGCTCGCGGGAAGCAGGCTTCCCGGTTGTTGCCCAGGGATGCATCTCTGCTATCTCCTCATTTGTCCAGCGAGGCTTAAAGGGCTTCATCTCAACTTTCTCCATCATTTGACCTATCATACCATCACTTAAGATCATGGCAGGATTACGATATTTGAAAGCAAGATCGAAGGCAAGCTCAACAAAGTCGGACATCTCTTGAACCGAGGCAGGAGCCAGCACTATCAGCTTGTAATCGCCATGGCCACCGCCCTTAACGGCTTGAAAGTAGTCAGACTGAGCCGGTTGAATGGTTCCAAGACCCGGACCTCCACGCACCACGTTTACCACAAGGCATGGCAATTCGGCACCTGCAAGATAGGTCAATCCTTCCTGCATAAGGCTAATACCGGGGCTTGAAGAGGAAGTCATCACCTTCTTACCGCAGCCGGCACCGCCGTACAACATATTTATCGATGCAATCTCACTTTCGGCCTGGAGCACCACCATTCCCGTGGTCTCCCATGGTTTGTTATCCATCAGGGTTTCCATCACTTCCGATTGCGGCGTGATAGGATAACCGAAATAGCCATCAACACCGCAACGTATTGCAGCTTCAGCTATGGCCTCATTGCCTTTCATTAACCTTATCTCTTTCATGCAATAAAAATTCATTAATCAATGGCCATTATTAAAACACAGAGCCGGCCAGCCCGGGGATCTAAGACTCACACGACAAACAGCCTGTTATCAGGCTGTTTCAGCAAGTTTTACTCTATAAACAGTAATGCAGCTGTCGGGACAAACCATCGCACAGTTTGAACAGCCGTTACATGCCTCCGGGTCAAACATATAGGCGAAGTTATAGCCTTTGGCGTTTACCTCTTTCGCCAAGCGGATAACATCGGTAGGGCAAGCCTCTACACAAAGCGAACAGCCTTTACAGGTAAACTCATTAACTTCTATTGCTCCTTGAACCTTTGCCATAAAACAATTTTTAAATAAAGCAGAATGCAAATTTAGGGATAATCTGTTATTTATCCACATATCAGGGCAGGCAGCCTTAGTGTATAATATGCAAAATACCAATAACTTCAGCACCTAAGCGTCGGCATTTTGAAGTACTTAGGCTTTCAATTTATATTCATTCTATTTATGTTCCACTGCAAAAAGTTGAAGTCTGGTGGCTAATTCATCCATTCTTCCTAAGGTAGTATGAGAGACACAAATCCTCAAGCCATCTGTACGTGAACTCCCTGTAGTATCAAGAGTTATAGCACTAATACCATATCTAATCAGCTCACTCAGCAGCTCTTCGCCGTTCATCCCGGGAAAGGCCACTGTGAAATAAAAGCCATCAGCCAGATCTTCTTCTTCATCCTTATCATAAACCAAATAAAAGCCCGCATCTAAAAAATGCTGCTTCATAATGGCAGCGCGCTCGCCATATTCTTTCAGATAGCCAACAAAGTCAAAGCTACTGTCATTGACAGCCTTAAGCATAGCAGCCACGGCAGCCTGCGCCGAGTGAGAAATACCCGCAGAAGTTACGTATATGGCCTCTTGCAGCAGGGCCGGGCCAAACTGCCCGGACACAAAATGAGAGCTAAGGTCGTCGAAACTACGTGCGAAGAGCTTGTCGGAGATCATAACGGCACCTAATCTTTGTCCGGCGTAACTAAATATTTTGGAGCTCGAAAACAACAGAACATAGTTATCGGTATAATTTGCCACGCTTGCCTGATAAGGTTCTGCGCCGGCTTTTCCGTAATCGCGACGGAAATCCATGCCAAAATAGGCAAGGTCTTCCACTACCACAACATCATATTTGTTTGCTAATTCCCCAATAATGGTGAGCTCCTTTTCAGTAAAACATATCCACGAGGGGTTGTTGGGGTTGCTATACAGAAAGCTGCTTATATTCCCCTTTTTCAGGTAGGATTCAAGTTTTTCACGAAGTTTTTCGCCGCGATAATCGTAGATGTCAAAGCTCTCGTATTTCATCCCAAAAACGCCCAACTGGCGTTTTTGAACAGGGAAGCCCGGGTCAATTAACAGGGTGGTATCTTTTTGCCTGTCCCGTCTGTTGGCTACCAGAAAGGTAACAGCCGAGGCCTGCATAGCACCCGCGGTGGGGATACAGCCGCTTGGTTTAATATCAATATTCATAAACAACTTTGCAAAGCGCGACAGTTCATTTTTGAATATTTCAATTCCCTGTATTGGCGGATAAACGCTCGAAACGCCCGAGCGTAGTGCCTCAATTTCAGCTTCTACCCCAATCTGAGGTGATGCAAAACCGGGAACGCCCATCTCAGTGCGTATAAATTGCACCTTAAAATGCCTCTGCAGTTTGTCAACCAACTGTACCATCTGCCTGATAGAGGCCTGCGACACTTTTTTAATCCCTAACTCTGCTCGTATTTGAGAAACAACACTACTATCAAAAGGAAACAAACTTTTCATCAATTTTCAATTATCAATTAACAGTTATCAGTCATCAGTCATCAGTCATCAGTGAACCCAAAACTTATAACTTATACCTTATAACTCATAACTCATAACCCATAAGCCATAACCCATAACTTACAAAGCCTTGCGCTTATCAATTACGCGTCGGGCTTTGCCTTCACTACGTTCGAGGCTTTTGGGCTCAACCAGCTTAACGACTACCGACAAACCTGTTGCGCTCTCAATCGAGTGTCTGATTTTTTTGGTCAGAGCCTGCAATTCGCTAATGGTATCGCTATAAAAACGATCTTCAACTTCAAGTTGCAATTCGAGCGTATCCAGGTTGTTAACCCTATCAACAATTAGCATATAGTTGGGTGTAGTCTCATCCATCTCAAGCAGAACACTCTCAATTTGAGAGGGAAAGAGGTTTACTCCACGTATGATAAGCATATCATCACTTCGTCCGGTGCATTTATTCATCCTCACCAAGGTCCGCCCGCATGCGCACTCTTCATAGTTCAAGCGGGTAAGATCCCGGGTTCTGTATCGAATAAGAGGCAGCCCTTGCTTGGTAATTGTGGTAAACACCAGTTCGCCCAGCTCGCCTTCAGGTAAAACTTCAAGGGTCTCAGGATCTATAATTTCAGGGATAAAATGATCCTCGTTGATATGCAATCCGCACTGATGTTCACATTCGAAGGAGACTCCCGGACCGATTACCTCACTTAAGCCGTAAATATCTATAGCTTTAATTCTAAGGCGTCTCTCTATTTCACGGCGCATATTTTCACTCCAGGGTTCAGCACCAAAAACGCCAATTCTAAGCTTAAACTCATCACGGCTCATTCCACTTTCTTCAATTGCCTCTGCCAAATAAGTTGCATAAGAGGGAGTACAGGCAAGTACCGTGCTTCCAAAATCATGCATAAGCTGTATTTGCCTCTTTGTATTGCCGCCCGAAATAGGAACCACCGTAGCACCGATTTTCTCCCCGCCGTAGTGAGCACCCAAACCACCTGTAAACAGGCCATAGCCATAGGCAATCTGGATATAATCATCTTTAGTTGCACCGGCAGCAGTAAAAGTACGCGCCATAACCTCCGACCATATTCCTATATCGTTTCGGGTATAGCCTACAACGGTCGATTTTCCGGTAGTACCTGATGAGGCATGTACGCGGATTATTTCACTCATAGGAACCGCAAATAGCCCAAAAGGATAGTTATCACGTAAGTCCTGTTTGATGGTAAAGGGCAAATTTTTCAAGTCATCAACAGTTGCAATAGCTTCTGGTGTCATACCCAATTTCTGCATCTTTTCTCTGTAATAGGGAACATTGTAATATACCCGATCAACAACGTCGCGTAATCGTTCGCTCTGAACAGCTCGCATCTGATCACGGGTCAAGGTTTCAAAATGCGGATTCCAAATATTCTTCATTCGTAAAATAGTTTGTCTTTAGCTTAAAACTTATAGAGGTCGCTGGCACTGATTAGCTCTAATTGATGTCTCTGAAATTCCATAACAGCCTTTTCGGGATTGTCGCATCTTAGTGCGATAAACGACTTCTCGCCTATTGAATAGCCGTAAAGATATTCCACGCCTATACCTGCCCCGGCCAGAATTTCCAGGCCTTTTGCCAAGGCACCGGGGGTATTGGGAGTGGCAAAGGAAATTACTTCATTAACATTAACAGAAAAGCTTTTAGCCTTTAGTATCTCTCGCGCCTTATCGGGCTCGGAGACTATCATCCTAAGAATTCCAAAATCAGAAGTATCGGCAACACTGCATGCCGAAACATTGATATTGGCACTTCCCAGAGTAGCAAACAATTCATGAAGTCTTCCCGATTTATTTTCGAGGAAGACAGATAGTTGCTTTATTATCATAATTAATACTTTTGGGGTTTGACAATTAATATGGCGGGTAAGTTTGGTTTATGATTAAAAATATCATTGAAAGCTTTAGAAATACACGCCCAGCGAAACACTCACCCGACCAACGTCTATCTGCCTCTTTTCGGGCGAAAGCTCTGTAGCCTCATCATTCAGATAGCTGTAAGTGTTATATCTCTGCTTCAGAGGCAGCCAGTCGCAGCCCACTATTAAAAATCTGTAGCGCAAACTGGCTCCTATCATAGCACCCAGATTAAAAGCTATAAATGAGTATTCCTTATATTCTTCTTCGTTATTGTTATGTTTAAAGCCTCCATAAAATGAAAGGCTTGGCTGGGCAGTCGCGTAAACATCTAATAGCAAGCGGTCAACAAGTCGCATTGAAAAAAGCGGGCCAATACCGGCTCCCACAAAAAGATAGGGACGAATTTTCAAACCGGGAAAGGCAGCGATGGAGTCACTTTGCCAGGGATTATATGAAGCAAATATGGGTGAGTAATATCCAATACCAAAACGACTGCGGTTTATATCGAGGTCGAAATAGCGCATAAAAGCAAACTGCCCCAGTAGGCCTTCATTGGTAAAACCTGCAGCAGTTGCATCCGTTTCGACTCCAATTTCAGATTGGGGCATCACCATACCCAGCTTTACAAGATTGGCATTATACATATAAATGGCCTTCCCCGTTCGTTGGCAGTAGGTGAGGTTTTCGGTATTAAAGCCGCGCTGAGCTGCTGCCATCGTCGAAATCATCAATAAAAACAGCAGAACACTTAGGTTTAGTAGTTTCATTTTTACGCCATTTTATTTCCGAAACTTTTAGATTTCGTAAAAATCGCATAAAATTAGTAACAATTTCTTTATTAGCAACCGATATAAAACTACTTTTCCAAAACGCGGGGAGTGAAAAGCTTCTAATAAATAAGAGAATTATCAGCTTACAGGCTTGACGCAGCTTCTTTGTCAAGCATCCATAAGAGATTATCAGGCACAACTAAGGCGGCAGGATATTTCTTGAAGCTGCCTTTGCTGTTAATTATCTCATCCACCTTTTCGGCTTTGGAAGAACCCGTAACAAGGAAAACTATCCGTGCAGAATTGTTAATCACTTTACCTGTAAGTGTTATGCGCTTCTGCCCCGATTCGGGATGAGTGGCCACTTCACACAGACTATCCGACTGCCACAAATCAATCTGATGAGGGAAAATAGATGCAGTATGACCATCATCACCCATGCCTAGTATCATAAGGTCGAAACGAGCTGTGCCATTTTCTTTTGGCACTTCCCTGTCAATAATAGCAGAATAATCGGCTGCCGCGAGCCCGGCTTCCATCTCTCCTTTGACCCTGAAAATATTAGAGCTCTCAATCGGCAGCTTGCTAAAGAGGTGATGCTTAGTCATTCCGTAGTTGCTCTCAGCGTCATCGGGTGCAACGCAGCGTTCATCACCCCAAAAGAATACTAAGCTTTTCCAATCAATCTTATGCTTGTATTCCTCCGCCAGAATATCAAAAATCACCTTTGGAGTGCTTCCCCCCGAAAGGGCTATATACACCCTTTCTTTCGACCGGGCAATATCAACAAGCATATCCCCGAAGTAACGCGCCAATTCTTTCTTGTTTTCAAATATTTCTATTTCCATATTTTCTAAGTTCTATGATTTAAGTTATAAGTTTCGAGTTCACTGATGACTGATAACTGTTGACTGATAACTCATAACTTCTCAACTTCTTAAAGCTCACAATATTCACCATCGCCTATAAGGTTCTTGCATGGATAACGCCATGTCTCCGTGCCCTCGATTAATTCGTCAGACTCTTCCGGCCCCCAGGTGCCGGCAGGATAGCCATAGACCTTAATGCAGGGTCTTTCTTTCCATGCGCTAAGAATGGGATCCACGAACTTCCATGCTGCCTCGAGTGCATCGCCGCGTGAATAAAGAGTGGCATCGCCAAGCATACAATCAAGCAAGAGGCGCTCATAAGCACTCGGAAGGTAAGTGTTATTAAGTTCCGAGTAGTGAAAGTCCATATTAACGTTTTGAACATTAAAGCCTGCGCCCGGAACCTTCATGCCAAACTTAAGCAAGACGCCTTCGTCGGGCTGTATCCTGATAACAAGCTGGTTATGCCGATTCGCATGATCAGGATGGTCAGTAAAAATATGATGAGGCGTGGAGTTAAAATGAATTACAATCTCTGTAACACGTGTGGGCAGGCACTTCCCGGTACGTATATAAAAGGGCACGCCGGCCCAGCGCCAGTTGTCAATATAAAACTTCATGGCAACAAAGGTCTCAGTACGTGATTTAGGGTCAACTCCCTTTTCTTCACGATAAGCTTTTATCTTTTTGCCCTTAATCTCCGATGCTGTATATTGACCCCTGATTACATACTTTTCCACCTCATCTTTCTTGATGGGACGAAGCGATTGCAGCACTTTCACCATCTCGTTGCGCATTCCGTCGGCATAAATCAACGCAGGTGGCTCCATAGCCACCAGCGAGGTCAGCAAAAGGAGGTGATTTTGAATCATATCGCGCAAAGCACCGGAGCCTTCATAATATCCCCCGCGACTGCCTACTCCAATATCCTCTGATGAAGTTATTTCAACATGATGCACAAAATTACGATTCCACAAAGGCTCAAATATGCCATTCGCGAAACGGGTAACCAGCAGGTTCTGAACCGTCTCCTTGCCAAGATAGTGGTCAATACGATAGAGCTGTTCCTCTTTGAAGTTGGATAAGAGCTTCCGGTTCAATTCGCGTGCACTCTCCAGATCATAGCCGAAGGGTTTTTCAATAATTACCCTTTTAAAGCCTTCCTCCTCACTGTTTAAGCCATAAGCCGCTAAGTATGCCGGAATTACGGGATACATACTTGGCGGTGTTGCCAGGTAAAAAATATAGTTATTGCCCGTATTAAGCTCTTTGTTGAGAGACTCCAGCTTTTCCCTGAAACCGGCATACTCATCCTTATTATCCGAATTAAATGAATAATAGAACAATTTCTCAAAAAACGCATCCAGTTCCTCCTCGCTTTTAGCCTTCGTTCCGGCGTATTTCTCAATTCCCCCGGCCATTTTCTCCCTAAATTCGCGGTCAGAGAATTCTGTTCTTCCCAGGCCCAATATACCAAATTCCTTAGGCAGCAAATTCTGGGTGTAAAGATCGAACACCGAAGGGATTAACTTCCTGTAATTTAGGTCACCGGAAGCTCCGAATATCACCAATATATGTTTTTCAGCTTTCTTCATCAAATAGCATTTTATTATCCTCTTCTAAGTCAACAAAAAATGGGGCATTTCGTTCATAGCTAAAGCCCAATCCAGGCAGCAAGATAGCAAAAAGGAATTGGAGTTTATAGCGAGTGTGCTATGCAATGTCTATCTTCCTCCCATATTTGATGCCTTGTGTCAAAATCAAGGCCCTCAAATTTGAAAATATGTGAAATAAATACTAATTTCCTTTAACTAAAATAGCTGCTATGATCCCCAATTTATCATCGTTCTTATTGGCGTTGATACTAACTTTGTCGCTTCCTTCATGGGCAAAAGCCACAGAGGCAGCGGAGCTTACTGACATTCTGCTGATTAACTCCTACCACTACACCTTCAAGTGGACTAAGGATATCACAGACGCGGTTATTGCCGAATTTCCGGAGGCTGATAACTACCGTATCTCGGTTGAAAACATGGACACCAAGCGTTTCAGTTACGAAAGCATGGATGAGGAATTCACACGCTATCTGAAACAAAAATATAGTGTTTTGAACGTTGACGGAATAATTTGCAGTGACAATGATGCCTTTAAATTTGTTTTAAATCATGGATTGGAAATATGGGGTGATGTTCCGGTGAGCTTTTGTGGCGTGAACGACCTGGAGATGTATGATATAGATACCACCAAATACAAGGGTGTAGCAGAAGAAATGGCCATTAAAGAAACCCTGAGCCTAATCTTGCAACTACAGCCCCGGCTTGAAAAGCTTATTGTTGTTACTGATTCAACGCTAAACGGGATACTCTTTGCCAAGCAGTTTATGCGCTCAATTAATGATATGTATTTCCCGACCGATTACACAATGATATACGCTACCTCGGCAGAGTTGTTGGGCAAAGAATTAAGCAAATACGAGCCTGAAAACAAAGCCATACTGCTGCTAAGCCTCTATTTGCCGCGTAACGGAGCATCCCGGGAAATGATACTGGAAGCCGACTTTATAAGGGACTGCCTCGACGTTCCCGTTTTCGGAGGCTGGGATTTCCTTTTCGACAATTTTGTTGCAGCAGGGGTGATTAATAAGGGCAGCGACCAAGGACGCCTTGCTGCGCAGCTACTAAAGAAGCGATTGCAAGGTGAAGGAGAGGATTTGCCTTTCCTGACTTATCCGGAGCGTCACACGGTAGGCGATTACCAGCAGCTTAAGCGCTACCACATTGATGTCAAATTATTGCCCCAATCGGCACGCCTGATCAACAAGCCGCTCAGCTACTTTGAGAGGTATAAAACTGAAATACTGATAGTTGGCCTGATTCTGGGGATATTAATGATGGTAAATGTTGCTCTTTTGAAACTCCTGACTCAGAAGAGGCTGGCGGAGGCAAGATTAAAGAAAAGCGAGAGCCGTCTTGAACTGGCCCTCGACGGCGCCAATGCCGGTTTGTGGGACATCGACTTTGTTAACAAAGCTTTGTTTATTAACAGTTGGGTAAAATATCTCCTGGGATTTAATGATAGCTATTATGTCAGTGCTTCATTTGACGATTGGGTTAATATTTGCCACCCCGAAGATATAAAGCAAATCAGCGAATCTTTTGCCATGCACCTCTCAGGTCAAACACCCGATTTTAACAGTGAAGCCAGGATGTTAACTGCCGACGGGACTTTTAAATGGTTCTCTTTTCACGGCAAGATTACTGAAAAAACCGAAGTGGGTGAAGCAGCGCGGATGATAGGAATAATGATGAATATAGATTTTCAAAGGCAATTCGAAGAGCAACTTCGCGCGGCAAAAGAAAAAGCCGAAGAAAGCGACCGCCTTAAATCATCTTTTCTGGCAAATATGTCGCATGAAATCAGAACTCCCATGAATGCCATTCTTGGCTTTTCAGATATTCTTATCGGGGGAAAAACCACGGTGGACGAGAGTAACAAATACCTCCACTTTATACGCGCAAGCGGCGAAAGTTTGCTTGCACTGATCAATGATATAATTGATGTCTCGAAAATCGAAGCCGGACAATTAACCCTCAACACCGGCAAATTTGACCTGCACAAATTGCTCGACAAAGTTACTAACACGGCAAATGCCCTGATTAGACTAAGAAACATAGATGTAAAATTCATTTTGGAAAAAGAGCTGGTTCTTGATACCGTTACAATTGAGGGCGACCAGTTCAGAATAGAGCAAATCATCAACAACCTGATAAGCAACGCTATTAAATTCACGTCTAAGGGATATATCAAACTGAGTTACCGCTTTTTGAAAGCTAATATCCTGGAAATAAAGGTTGAAGACACAGGAATCGGAATTAGCAAAGAAAACCACCAACTTATTTTCGAGAGATTCAGACAAGTTGACCAGGAGGCAAATAACAATACGGCGGGCACAGGTTTGGGCTTAGCCATTACCAAGAGTGTGGTTAATCTAATGGGCGGCAACATTAGCCTTAGTTCGGAATTGGGTCGGGGAGCAGTTTTCACAGTAACTATACCCTGCAAAACCCATTACTTACCATCATAAGTTGTCTTTAACCAATTTTGGATACACAAAATATTCTGCCTTACCTCCTCCCACATTCACCTCGTCCCAGTCGGCAACAGCAAAAGATATTACCGCAGCTGCACAGGTAGGAAAATGGAAATAATCTTTGCCCGAAAGCTGCATACTCAGAGTTGCGACATCAGGGTTATGTCCCACCACCATTACAGTATTATACTCTCCGGCAAGCCCGGCTATGGCAGCCACCATCCGGGCGGTGGTATCGCCGTCATATACAAAACGTTCTTCCATAATTTCACTTTCGGGGATATTAAAAACGGCAGCACAAACCCCTGCTGTTTGAATCGCCCTTTTGGCAGGACTCGAAATAATAAGCTCGGGAAGGTAAGAGCGTTTTTTCAGGTCCTCGGCAACCAGGTTGGCATCCACAATTCCTCTTTTTTTCAGCTTACGCTCGAAGTCTGATACCGCATCAGTAAGAGGCTCTGTTTTTGCGTGACGCAACAAAATTAGTCGTTTCATCTGTTTACTATTTTAGCTTTATGGTCAGACGGAGTTTCTTACTCTTCATCCTTAGGTTCCTTGTCTTTAAGCATTTTGTAGGTGTCCCACTGCGCCCTGACGGGTGGCAAGCCCTTACTTTCAATAGCTAAATTATCCAACTTTTCATTAATTAGTCTTGCACTCACATTATCCCTGAGCTGGAGGTCAATTATATCGCCAATTTCATTTATAATATCCTCATCTTCAATCGGGAAGGTAGTCTCAATACGCCTGATTATATTACGATTCATCCAGTCGGCTGAGGTCAAAAACAATTCTCTCTTCCCTCCATTTCCAAAAATAAGCAGTCTGGCATGCTCCAAATGACTATCCACTATGCGTATTATGCGTATATTCTTGCTGAAGCGCTGGTTTGGGACAACACAGCACACTCCCCTGATTATCATATCAATCTTCACTCCCGCCTCACTTGCCTTGTAAAGCATATTGATTAAGGGCTTATTTTGAATCCCGTTCATCTTAATCAAAATATATGCTTCTTCACCTTTTTCGGCAAGTTTTATCTCCCGATCGATCCTTGCGGATAGTTCCCGCCGAAAATTGAATTGGGTAACCCACAGTTTTTTAAATTTAGGCCTTTGATTCTGATTCTCAAAATAATCAAACAATTTCTCCATATCAAAAATCAAATCTTCCTTGCAGGTGAAAAAACCGTGGTCGGCATACTGCCTGGCAGTCTTCTCATTGAAGTTCCCCGTGCTCAGGTAGGCAAACGAACGCTTACGCACAGTACCGCTGCGCCGAAGAACAAGAGCCATCTTGGCATGCACTTTCAGCCCCGGGAGGCTGTATATTATGCGGATGCCCGCCTCCGCCATAAGACGCGCCGTCATCAGGTTGTTTTCTTCGTCAAAACGCGCTTTCACCTCAACAAAAACACTGACTTTCTTTCCGTTACGGGCAGCACTGATAAGCGAGTTAACAACAGCCGAATTACTCGCCACCCTATATTGTGTAGCTTTAATAGCATATACCTTTGGATCCTGGGCAGCCTCGTTGAGAAACTTCAACACGTAATCGAAAGACTGGTAAGGATAATGCAAAATCCTGTCTTTCTCCTTTATGGCGTTAAACATAGAGCCTATCTTCTCCAGCTCATAAGGATGTATGGGCGGCGACAAATTAAGCTGATGCTTTGGGGCAAAGGGATTGGGAAAAGAGAAGAAATCCTGAAAGTTAAGATAACGCTCACCAGGCAGCAGATCTTCCTTGAAAAGACCGAAAGCTTCGCGCAAGACTTCCAAAAAATCATCGGGCATATCGCGATCGTAGGTAAACAATGCCGGCTCTCCCACTTTTCGCAGTCCTATATTCTTCCTTATTTTCTCGACCAAATTACCCGAAAACTCATCTTCTATACCAAGGTCGGCATCGCGTAAGAGCTTGAAACAATAGCTTGAATCGATATCATAGCCCGGAAAAATATCCTGAAGGTTAAACCTTACCAAATCTTCCTGAAAAACATAATAAAAACGACCATCAATATCGGGAAGCCTAATAAAGCGACTTAAATCATTGGTAGGCAGCTTCACGATGGCATAACGGGGGCGCCTGTTGGCAGGTGCAGATTTTTCAGTTTTCTTTCTCTTACGATAAAGGCGGACTGCAAGATAAAGACGGTTATCGCGCAAAAAAGAACGAGTTCCCCGTGTAATCAGCACCGGCTGAAGATAAGGAATTATCTCGCTGTAAAAATAATCGCGGATATACTGCTGATGGACAGCTTCCTTAGGCCAATCAGCCTGATACAGTGTAAGGCCCTCCTTGTAAAGATCGGCAAGTATCTCATCATGAAAGATTCGCGAAAACTCCTCGAGCTGCTCCTTGACAATGCGATTAATTTCCCTTACCACTTTCACGGGAGATTCTCCGCGGATATCCTCCAACTCATCATGATCAACATTATACTTATACTCGGCAACACGCACCTTATAAAACTCATCCAGGTTAGATGAATAAATGGCCAGAAATTTCAGCCTTTCATACAAGGGATTAGTCTTCGCCCTGGCTTCTTCCAAAAGCCTGTGATTAAAGGAAAGCCACGAGATGTCGCGATTGAAATATTTAGGAGTGTATGCCATTTCTTTGCTGCAAAAAAGAATAATCAAACGAACAGTGCTACTAATTGCCTAAAGTATTAAAAAAAGTGATATTTAGTGTTGTTTTTATCCGAAAGTTTATGCGCGAACACCAATCTCGATAACCTCCATATCCCTTATAGTACCATTATCGAGAGAAAAGCGAAGAGCCGTGCGCACTGTATGAAAGCCAAACTTCCCGGCAGCTCCGGGATTTATATGCAACAACTTAAGCGAAGGATCATTGATCACTTTCAGGATGTGGCTATGGCCGCAAATAAACAATTTTGGAGGATTGGCATAAAGCTGCTGCTTTATGCGGGGATCATAGTGGCCGGGATAGCCCCCGATATGAGTTATCATAACATCCACACCCTCGCATACAAAGCGCTGAATTTCAGGCAGGCGCCGGCGCAAGGCGGCGCCGTCGATATTGCCCCAAACTGCACGTACCGGTTTAAAGGCCTCCATTAGGTCGAGAACTTCCTCTGAGCCTATATCTCCGGCATGCCAAATCTGGTCAACCCCTGCAAAATGCTCGTAAAACCTTGAATCAAAATAAGCGTGAGTATCTGACAATAAGCCTATTCGCTGCATAAGACCATAAAAATATAATATCAAACCCGAAAACCCTCAATTTGGAAACTCTAACTTAATACTTAAAACTGGCCGATTTGTGCATAAAACTAAAAATCTTATACTATTTTTGAGTGAATAACAAATTTTATTACTTTTTACACTAATGCAACGCTCATACCTATAGCTTATGTTAACTACTATACTAAATCGCCTGATGGATCTTTTCATTTCTGAAAACAATGAGAAGGCAGATATGGATACTAAGGCAAAATCACTTGTAGTGAATTTAGCCAGTCTCTCATTTACTCTTATTGTACTGGCCGAGGGCATTTGGTCTTTAGTCGAAGAGCGCGTAGAGCTGGCCATACCCTTTCTTTCACTAAGCTTCATACTGGCTATAAGCCATCTTTACCTGAGGAAGTACAATTCTACTCTTCATCAAAATTATCTGCTTACTGCCCTCTTTGTAACTTGCAGCTTTTTAATAATTTTTGGAGGCAACACAAGCATCGGAATAGCATGGACCTTTCTTTTTCCTTTTTTCGCAACGGCTTTAAGAGGCCGCAACTCAGGCTTGATGTGGTCTTTGGTTCTTGCCGCAGTTATAATGATTGACTTTTTGCTTCTGCAGAGTCTCAGCCCCTTTTTGCAGAGTTACGAGCCGGGACAGGGAGTATATTACCTTATTATTTATCTGGTTTCAACCATAGTGGCCTTCGCTTTCCAGTTTATACGCTCGGAAGTACTCCTTGAAAAGGAAAGAATTATCCTTGATATTCAAAACAGAAACAAGGGTCAGGAGAATCTATTATCGCGCCTTTCGCACCAGATACGCACCCCGCTTAGCAATATTACGGGCATACTCGACATACTTGAATCAACACAGCTCGACGAGGAACAAAAAGACGCGATAAACACCATACATGCATCAGCCAACAACCTGGTTAACGTGGTTAACAATCTTGTAATGGCCTCCAAAAACAGTATGCACGAGAGTAAGGATATTACCAATTTCAACCTCTACAACACCCTCAACAATGTTTTGCGCCTTTTCCCTTATGAAAACTACAAGGTACGCCTGAGCCTTTCACTGGCTCCTGAGGTTCCCGGACAGCTAACGGGTAACAGCATAAAAATAAAGCAAATACTATTAAACTTAATCAATAGCATTGTAAAACAAGGCGGGCAGGAGCAGAAACAAATCACCCTTGAAGTAAAAAAGAGCCAGTCTATGCCCGACAAGGTGGAGCTGGTTTTCCGCATTATCAGCGACTTCGTTTATAAACATCCCAAGAATGATACCCATGTTAACGAAGGTTTCTATAATTACCAGGACTTGGTAAAACTCAATGCCGGCAAAGTAATTAACTTCCTTGATTTGGCGATAACTCAGAAAATTATTGAAACCGATGGGCACAGCCTGAATATTTATACTAACCCAAATAACACTATCTTCGAGTTTGGCGCATCTTTTAGCACGGCTGTGGGCAATTTCATCGCGCCGGCAAGCGCTGAACCTGCAAAGAAGACCGACAATGTTTTCAAAGCAGGCATAGAGCTGAATGAAGCCTCCATTTTAATAGTAGAAGACAACTTCAGCAATCAACAGATTATCAATCTTTACCTAAAAAATGATGTAAAGAATATAGACATGGCTTTTAACGGCAAGGAGGCCCTCGAAAAGTTTGGTATGGCCAAGTATGATTTAATACTTATGGACGTTCAGATGCCTGTTATGGACGGATTTAAGGCCACCCAGAAGATAAGGGAGCTGGAGCGCACTACCAACACGCGCGTTCCTATTATCGCGGTTACTGCCAATGCCTTTCCCGAAGACAAGGAGAAATGCCTGGCCAGCGGGATGGACGACTATATAAGCAAGCCCTTCCAGCCCGATGAGCTACTCAATAAACTAAGGCAATACCTTAACAGTTGATTAAATTCTGAAGCCCAAAACCAGGATATCATCGGTCTGTTCACCTTCTCCGCGCCACTCTTCAATCTTTTGATGGAGTACGGACTTTTGATCCTCAGTGCTAAGCTCATGAATATTTAGAAGCAGATGCCGGAAGCGTAGATGCTTAAACTTCTTATGGTCGGGACCGCCAAACTGATCTACATAGCCGTCTGTAAACATATACACCATATCGCCCCGACTTATCGGGACATCCTGACAGCTGTATTCAGGCACTTTCCCGTCTATGGTCCGGCCAATTACGACCCTGTCGCCCTTGTAGTTTTCCAACTTATTATTACTGACCAGATAAATGCCATTTACAGCACCGGCAAATTGCATAGTCATTTCTTTTGTATTAAGCACGCAAATAGCCATATCCATGCCATCTCTAATAGATTCTGGATCGAGCAGGTTATGGTCGTTCTTCCTTAAAGTCTGGTCTAATTCGCTGCTCAGCTCTTCTAATATTAATGCCGGATTGTCAATTTTCTGACCGGCAACAATATTCCTGAGAAGATCTATCCCTATAATTGACATAAATGCACCCGGAACGCCATGCCCTGTACAATCTACTACGGCAATAAAAATCTTGTCGTCGCGCTGGTGCATCCAGTAAAAATCTCCACTTACCAAATCCCTGGGTCTGAAATATACGAAAGTATCAGGAATTACAGTTCTTAGTACCTTCTCGGTAGGTATCATTGCCGCTTGGATACGGGTGGCGTAGTTGATACTGTCTGTCAGGTTCTGGTTAATTCGCGACAGTACCTCCCTTTGCTCCTCGATATGTTGTTTATCAATACTCTTCTCTTCCAGCGTTCGGTTAGCTCTTTTATAATGCCTTACACGGTAATTTATCATCATCTGGATAATAAAAAGAAGCAGCAAAAGATAAAAAGCGTATGCATACTTGGTCATCCACAAAGGGGGCGTAATAACGATGGGAAGCTCCAGCGGCTGATTGTTCCAGGTGAAATCATTGTTGGATGCCATGATTCGCAAGCGATATTTGCCCGGCATAAGATTAGAAATAGTAAGGGTATTATTCTTGGTTACCGGTCGCCATTCTTTGTCATAGCCTTCAACCATTACTTTATAACTATTCTTATTAGCCTGGGTAAATTCCAAAGCGGCAAAGGTGAAATCCAACATCATATCGGGCTTATACTTTACGCGCAATTCTGAAAGCTCTCCTCTCAAGACTTCCTTACAATCGCCCTTGATGCAAAGTGAGATATCGGTAATAGCAATCCGGGGACGATGCATATTGAAACTGAGAGAATCGGGATGAACCCAGCAAAGTCCGCTAACATTGCCAAAGTATAAAGTACCGTCTTCCGACCTGAAAGCGCTTCCGCTGTTAAACAGCTGTCCGGGCACTCCATCATGAATATCGTAATCCCTGACCGTTCCCTCAGGAGAATACATTGAAACGCCCTTACTTGAGCTGACCCAAATCCGGCGTTTACTATCAGGAACTACTGCCGGTATCATAGCATTTTTTAGCCCCTCAACGGCTTCGACAACTATAGAGTCGGCACTATAAGTGCAAATGGAATAAAGCCCCGAGCGGGTTCCTGCCCATAGCCTGTCCTTATTGTCAATGGCCAGCGACAATATCTGCTTGTCGATAGCTCCATAAACATTTAGCTCGTCAAAGGAAACAATTTTTCCCTTCTCAGCATGGTAATAACTCAAGCCCTTAACGGTTCCTATCCAAAGGCCGCCTTTGTCGTCCGGGCATATAGAAGTAATATGATCGGCCGGAAGAGCCTTATTGCCCTCCGTGCTGAAATAGCTGACTATCTTATTATTAGCATAGCGATAAAGCCCGAAATGGGTGCCAAACCACATATTGCCGATGCTGTCTCCCGAGATTGCAGTAATCAGATTATTCCTTAAAAGAGTGGTGTATCTAGCATCATAAGCGTAGTGAAACTCCCTCACCTTGTTAAGCGGGGGCTCGATAATATATATCCCGCTGTTTGTACCTGCCCACATAGCGCCCTGGGCGTCCTCGTAGAGTGATTCGACCACATCGTCGTGATTGCGGTATCGTTCGGGGTTGAAAACAAAATGTTTTATAAGCTTTTTGGATTTATCCAGCACATAGGCACCACTTGTAAGCGTGCCAAGCCAAAGCCGGCCACTGCGATCTTCGTAAACCGAGCGTATATTATGCGAGCGCAGGGGCAGCTCTGTTACACTTTCTTCACCCAGAAAGGAAAATTTCGGGGGCGATAGATTAATCTTAAAAAGACCGTTATAGCGGGTTCCAACCCAAAGCAGACCCGATGCATCAGAATAAAGCACACTCACCTCTTTGGAGATCAGCGGCTTGCGATCACCGCTCTTTTTATGGTAAAGCGAATGTGAGCCGCTTACGCCCTCATACAGTTCCAGTCCCCTGTTTGTTCCAAGCCAAATATTCCCGTTGCTGTCATAAGCAATAGAGCTGACTGAAATATTGGCTCCGTAACTCATTGTGGCAGGAACCGGGCTCAACTTTTGGCCGGGCTCTATCAGATAGAGTCCGCTTTGCGAAGCCATCAAAAACTGCTTACGCGCGATGGGCTGGATATGGGTTACTTCATCCTGAAATACCATACCGGGCTCCTCGTAAATATGAAGGCGTTCAAAAAGGCCGGTCTTATGATAAAAACGATTTATTCCATCTTTGGTACCAACCAAAAAGGTAGTATCGCTTTCCTCAATTATTTGGCTCCCATTATTCTCTGAACGTTTAAAAACATTAGAAAAATGGCCGAACGACTGAAAAGAGTCATCGACCTCATTATACCTTACCAGATAATTCTCGAGCTTTATCCACATCTCTCCGGCAGCGGTAAGATAAAAATCGGCCACCATATTCTCGGGCAAGGCAGTGGCATCGCCGGGTTTAGCCTGATAATGCTTAAAGGTACCGGTATTATTCAATAATATGGATATCCCGTTATGGCTGCTTCCTATCCATATATTCCCGTTTCTGTCTTCTTCTATAGCAGTAATACAATTACCGGCCAGAGACTCGCCATTTTCGCCGCCACTTTTATACACTTCAAAATTGTAGCCGTCATACCTGTTAAGACCATCTTCTGTACCAATCCAAAGAAAACCCCTGCTATCCTGAAATATTGTTTTGACAGAATTATTTGACAAGCCTTCGGTAATGGTAAACTGCTGTGTTGATGATTCTGCAGCATTTAAAGAGATATTGAATACAAAACAGGCAAGGAGTGCCGCCAACTTTATATATGCATTTTTGTACACGAATATCATATTAAAAAAATAAAAAAAGCCCGTAACAGATATTATACGCAGCTTTTTAAAATTCGTTCCATTCAAACAGCGTTTTGTGCTTTACTTAGAAGGCATAAAGATAAGAGAAAGCTCCATAAATAAAACCCCCGCACATAAAAATGTGCGGGGGTTTCAGTCTATTCAAAAGCAATATGGATTATCCTTTAAAACCGACCTTTTCCATGTACCACTCCAAGGTATTGGATGAAGGCCGCTCCAGCGGCTGCCCGTAAATTCTGTCCCAAACCAGTGAAGATAGAACGCCCAGCGCCCTGGAAACGCCAAATAATACCGTGTAGATGGGATATTCGGTAATGCCGTAACTTGACAAGAGGCTGCCTGAGATAGCATCGACATTAGGCCATGGATTTTTCACCTTGCCCGTGGCTCTGAGCACATCAGGTACTACCTCGTAAATATTCCTTATCAGCTCGATAAGCGGTGCGTTGGGGATATACTTATTGGCGAAATCCAGCTGCTCGGAGAAGCGCGGGTCGGTCTTGCGCAACACCGCGTGTCCGTATCCGGGTATTACACGTCCCTGTTTTATTGTATTTTCTGCATACTCTTTTATCTGCGCTTTGCTTGGTCTGTCGGTGCCAATATCTTTAATCAAATGCTCCAGCCAGTTCATCACCTCCTGGTTTGCCATACCGTGCAAGGGACCCGCCAATCCGTTCATACCTGCCGCGAAACTATAGTATGGATTAGACAAGGCCGTGCCCACCAGATGGGTTGTATGCGCCGAGACATTGCCTCCTTCGTGATCGGAATGAAGAACCATGTACAGCCGCATCAAGCGCTTCACTTCTTCACTATCATAGCCCATCATGTGAGCCAGGTTGCCTGCCCAATCAAGAGAGGGGTCAAGATCGATATACTTCTCGTTATGGAACACCCTGCGATAGATATATGCTGCAATTACCGGCAGACGGCTAAGCAGGTCGTTTACCCCTTCATACATAGGATCCCAGTAATCCTTCTTATCCATGCCATCCATATAGGCTCTACGAAAGTGAGACTCCGTACTCATGGCCAAAATGGCTGTATTAAACTGAATCATGGGGTGCGCGCTCTTGGGCAGAGCATTGATAACATCAAAGGCATGGCCGGGGATGTCAGCTGCACGATGCGCCCAGTCTTTTGAGATATACTCAACGACCTTCTTATCAGGAATTTCGCCTATCAACATCAGGTAAAACAGCCCTTCAGGTAAGGGCTCACCATCATCTTTGAGCTTAGGCAAATGTGCCCTCAGTTCAGGTATTGAAAATCCCCTGAAGCGAATTCCTTCTTCAGGATCCAGAGAAGAAGTGTCAGTAAGCAATGCTACCATCCCCTTCATGCCCGAGATAACCTGTTCGAGAGTTACTTCCTGAATTACATCGTTACCGTGTTCCTTGACGAGCTTCTTCAAGGTTTCCGCTCGTACACTTCCTACTTCTTTTAGTTTTTGTTTTACCGGATCCATAATGTTGTCTGATTATATTATCATAAATTATTGGTTACTTTTTATTATATTAAAAACATTAAAAAATCATTTTTGTTCTATTATCAGACCGATAGAATCTAAATAACGAAAAAAGCCACCTTCGCAGGTGGCTTTTTAAATAATACTTCAGAAAGAAATTACTTCCTCACTACTTTCTTGTATCCATAAACGGCATCAGCGCCCAACTCTTCTTCGATGCGAAGCAGTTGATTGTACTTAGCCATACGGTCTGAACGACTTAATGAGCCGGTTTTGATTTGACCGCTGTTGGTAGCTACTGCTATATCAGCAATGGTAGCATCTTCAGTTTCGCCTGAGCGGTGAGATGTAACAGAAGTATATCCTGCACGGTGAGCCATTTCAATGGCATCCATAGTTTCAGTCAGGGTACCAATCTGATTAACCTTAATCAGAATTGAGTTGGCTGCTCCAAGTTCAATACCTTTTTTGAGGTACTCAACGTTAGTAACAAACAGGTCATCACCCACCAACTGACACTTGTCGCCAAGAGCCTTTGTAAGAGCAACCCAACCGTCCCAGTCTCCTTCATGGCAACCGTCTTCTATACTATCGATAGGGAATTTTGCAACCAATTCAGACAAGAACTCAACTTGTTGTTTGCTGTCTCTTTTCTTTCCGTTCTGGCCTTCAAACTTAGAATAGTCGTAAATTCCCTTGCTGTAAAACTCAGATGCAGCGCAGTCAAGAGCGATAGATACTTGTCCGCCGTCTTCAAGACGACCGGCCTTGTATCCGGCAGCTTCAATAGCCTTGATAATGCTGTTCAAAGCATCTTCAGTACCATCAAGCGCCGGGGCAAAACCACCTTCATCGCCAACAGCAGTGCTAAGACCGCGGTCATGTAATACTTTCTTAAGAGAATGAAACACCTCAGCGCCCATACGCAATCCTTCGCGGAAGCTCTTGGCACCAACGGGGCGAATCATAAACTCCTGGAATGCAATAGGAGCATCAGAGTGAGAGCCACCATTGATAATGTTCATCATAGGAACAGGAAGAGTCTTGGCATTTACTCCGCCGATATACCTGTAAAGGGGCATTCCTGAATATTCGGCAGCAGCCTTAGCCACAGCAAGAGATACTCCAAGGATAGCGTTAGCACCCAGTTTGCTCTTAGTCTTGGTACCATCCAGCTCAAGCATTTTGCGGTCAACTGCCACCTGATCCAGAGAGCTGAAACCAATAAGAGCAGGAGCGATAACCTTGTTTACATTATCAACAGCTTTAAGAACACCCTTTCCAAGGTATCTCTTCTTGTCGCCGTCGCGAAGCTCCAGCGCTTCATTTTCGCCTGTAGATGCTCCTGAAGGAACAGCAGCGCGACCAATGATGCCGCATTCTAAAGTAACCTCAACTTCAATAGTCGGGTTGCCGCGAGAGTCTAAAATCTCACGACCATGGATGTTAGCAATTAATCCCATAATGGTTGTTGTTTATGATATATTATTAATAAAATTCAACAAAAAGAGGATAAAGCCCCTAGAGTCTTTATCCCCTTTTCAAGAACGTTTACCGGAGGCAGAGCTTAATTAGTCTGCTTTCCATTATTCTTCTGTTTGCTCTGCTTCAGGGGTCTTATCCTCTTTTTGAGGTTCAGCCTTTTCAACAGATGCCTCAGCGGCAGGAGACTTAGTTTCGGCAGCCACATCAGCCGTAACTTTCTTAGTGCTGCGGCGGCTACGACGTGTAGTTTTCTTGTCTTCAGCTTTAGCGCCGGATGCAGCCAACATATTCTCGTTATAGTCAACCAATTCGATGTAGCACATTTCTGCTGCATCACCCAAGCGGTTACCTAACTTCAAAATACGTGTATATCCTCCGGGACGGCTTGCTACTTTTTGCGACACCTCGCGAAAAAGTTCAGAAACAGCTTCCTTATCCTGCAAGTGACTAAAAACTACGCGACGAGAGTGAGTAGTATCTTCTTTTGAGCGGTTGATAAGCGGCTCAACATACATTCTCAATGCCTTAGCTTTTGCTACCGTAGTCTTGATTCTCTTATGTAAAATTAAAGACGATGCCATGTTTGAAAGCATAGCCTTTCTGTGAGAACTGGTTCTGCCCAGATGGTTGATTTTTTTTCTATGTCTCATCGTTACTTATTCCTTGTCTAATTTATACTTCTGAATATCCATACCGAAATTCAGATTCAGGTTGCCCAGCAAATCATCAAGCTCAGTCAATGACTTCTTGCCGAAGTTTCTGAATTTAAGAAGATCGTTCCGGTTGTATTGCACCAACTCACCTAAAGACTCAACATCAGCAGCTTTCAGGCAGTTAAGAGCCCTAACCGACAGGTCAAGGTCAACCAGCTTAGTCTTCAACAACTGACGCATATGCAGTACTTCTTCATCAAACTCTTCATTACCAAATTTCTCATCCGAGTCAAGAGTTATCTTTTCATCAGAGAACAACATAAAGTGATGTATCAGAATTTTTGCTGCTTCCTTTAAGGCGTCTTTTGGAAAAATTGAACCATCGGTAGTTATCTCCAACATCAACTTTTCGTAGTCGGTCTTCTGTTCAACCCGGAAGTTCTCAACCCAATACTTTACATTACGGATAGGAGTGAAAATAGAGTCAATGGCAATAGTGCCAAACTCCTGATCAGCCGAACGGTTCTCTTCAGCAGGCACCCAGCCGCGACCCTTGCCGATAGTAATTGAAAGCTGAAGGTTGACCTCGGGATTCATACGTGCTATAACCAGTTCAGGATTTAAAACCTTGAAATTGGTCATCAGCTTGTCGAAGTCGCCGGCTACTAAAGAGTCCTTGCCCGAAACCGAGATAGTAAACTGCTCACTGTCGCTTTCTTCTACTATTCTCTTTAATCTTACCTGCTTCAGATTCAATATTATCTCAGTAACATCGTCAACCACACCGGGTATGCTGGAAAACTCATGCTCAACACCTTCAATCTTAACAGTCGTGATTGCATAGCCCTCCAACGAAGAGAGCAAGATTCTTCTTAAGGCATTTCCAACAGTTATACCATATCCTGGTTCAAGAGGACGGAATTCAAATCGACCGAACTTATCATCAGCCTCGAGCATGATGACCTTATCAGGTTTTTGGAACGCTAATATTGCCATAAGAATAAATTATTTAGAGTACAATTCTACAATCAACTGTTCTTTGATGTTCTCGGGTATCTCTGACCTTTCAGGAGCATTTAGGAATTTTCCTACCATTCCTGTTTTGTCAAATTCAAGCCAAGAATACTTATGAACACTTGTATTTAATAATGAAGTATTTATCGACTCCAGCGATTTGGATTTCTCACGCACGCCAACAATCTGACCGGCTTTCAAACTGTAAGAAGGGATGTCAACAACAGCTCCATCAACAGTTATATGTCGGTGAGAAACCAACTGACGGGCAGCTGCTCTTGAAGGAGCCAGACCCATGCGAAAAACCACATTATCTAAGCGTGATTCTAACAATATAAGTAACACCTCACCGGTAATACCGTGGTGGCTGTTAGCTTTTTCAAACAAGTTGCGGAACTGCTTTTCAAGAAGGCCGTATAGATATTTCACTTTTTGCTTCTCTTTGAGCTGGGTGCCATACTCACTTGTCTTTCTTCTCCGGTTATTTCCATGCTGTCCCGGAGGGTAATTTTTCTTTTCAAAATTCTTATCGGGGCCATAAATCGGCTCCCCGAACTTTCGTGCAATTTTAGTCTTTGGACCTATGTATCTAGCCATTCTACTAAATTTTTGATTTTAAATTTTTGATTTTAAAAATTGAATATGACAGCCGCAAGATTATTGAAGGAAGGTTTAGATATAACCCACCAGTATTCAAAATTCAAAACAAAAACTTATGGTTAATAACTAGTTAAAAAATTATACTCTACGTCTCTTTGGGGGACGACAACCGTTATGCGGCATTGGTGTAACATCAACGATTTCGCTAACTTCGATACCTGAAGTATGAATTGAACGAATTGCTGACTCGCGACCATTACCCGGTCCTTTCACATATACTTTTACTTTACGTAAGCCCAAATCGTATGCCACCTTAGCGCAATCTGCAGCTGCTGTTTGTGCTGCGTAGGGAGTGTTCTTCTTTGAGCCTCTGAATCCCATTTTCCCTGCACTCGACCAGGAGATTACCTGCCCGTTTGAGTTGGTCAAACATACGATAATGTTATTGAACGACGAGTGAATGTGTGCCTGTCCTAAGGCTTCCACCTTCACGACTCTTTTCTTCTGAGTTCCTGCCTTCTTTGCCATGCTTTAATGATTATTTAGTAGCTTTCTTCTTGTTCGCAACCGTTTTCTTCTTTCCTTTACGGGTACGAGCATTATTCTTAGTTGACTGGCCGCGAACCGGCAAACCAATACGGTGACGTATTCCGCGATAGCAACCTATGTCCATTAATCGCTTAATGTTCAGCTGTACCTCCGAGCGTAATTCACCTTCGGTCTTGATGGTCGAGCCAATTAACTCACGAATGGCAGTTATCTGGTCATCGTTCCAATCTTTTACTTTCATACTAACATCTATACCGGCTTCGGTAAGTAGTGATGTTGCCTTGCTACGGCCAATACCGTAAATATAGGTCAACGCGATTTCACCTCTTTTGTTTGCCGGGATGTCTACTCCTGCAATTCTTGCCATATTCTATAATTTATCCTTGACGTTGTTTAAACTTTGGATTCTTCTTATTAATCACATACAAGCGTCCTTTACGCCTTACAATTTTGCAGTCGGCACTACGCTTTTTGATTGATGCTCTTACCTTCATTTTACTTTAGTATTGAGTACGTTATTTATACCTGTAACTAATTCTACCCTTTGTAAGGTCATAAGGCGACATTTCCACTTTGACCTTGTCACCGGGTAAAATCTTTATATAATGCATACGCATTTTCCCGGAGATATGTGCGGTGATCACATGTCCGTTCTCCAGCTCCACGCGAAACATAGCGTTGGAAAGTGCTTCGATAATTGTACCATCTTGTTCTATAGAGGCTTGTTTAGCCATATTAATCTTTCTTTATTTTTTTAAGACTGCAAAGTTAATACTTCTTCGACAAATTTAAAACTCGAAAGTATATCACATTCGTTTTTTCCTATGGCGACAGTATGCTCAAAATGAGCGGAAACCTTGCGGTCAACCGTTCTTATCGTCCACTGATCATCTTCCATTAAAATTTGTCTCTTGCCGAGATTAATCATTGGTTCAATAGCAATTACCATTCCCTTGCGAAGCTTTATACCATTGCCGCGTCGTCCGTAATTAGGGACTTCAGGCGCTTCATGCAAGTCACGGCCAACACCATGCCCAACCATTTCTCTCACAACCGAATAGCCCCTGGCTTCACAATATTCCTGAACTGCATAGCCGATATCTCCAATTCTGTTGCCTTCAACAGCTTTTTCGATACCTTTATAGAGCGAGGCCTTGGTTGCTTCAAGCAAAGCTTTGACTTCCGGCTTTACCTCCCCTATTTCAAAGGTATAAGCACTGTCTCCATAGAAACCGTTCAACAAAGCTCCACAATCCACTGATACTATATCTCCTTCTTTCAAAGGAATATTGTTGGGAATGCCGTGAACTACCTGTTCGTTAACAGAAGTACAGAGTGAATTTGGAAAACCGTTATAGTTCAAAAACGCCGGTTCTCCCTTGTGGTCTCTGATAAAAGTCTCAGCAATCTTATCCAGAGCCAGAGTTGAAACACCGGGCTTAATGGCCTTTGCCACCTCAGCAAGCGTCCGAGCTACAAGGAGATTACTCTCCCGCAACAACTCTATCTCTTCATCACTCTTCAAGTAAATCATCGTCCCACTTACAACTACTAATATGCAGAGGCTCCACCTCCGGTGCGACCCTTTATTCTTCCAGATTTTAACAACCCGTCATAATGCCTCATCAGCAAATGACTCTCAATCTGTTGAAGTGTGTCGAGCACCACGCCTACCAAAATAAGCAGAGAAGTTCCTCCATAAAATTGTGCAAAGTTCTGGTCTATACCGGCCATCATCGCGAAGGCAGGTAAAATTGCAACCAGTGCAAGGAAAACAGAACCCGGCAAAGTAATCTTTGACATCACTGAATCTAAGAACTCAGCTGTTTTCTTGCCAGGCTTAACACCGGGAATAAAACCGCCGTTACGCTTCATATCATCTGCCATTTGAGTTGGATTAACAGTAATGGCAGTGTAGAAGTAAGTAAAGAGAATAATCAGCGAAGCAAAAACAAAATTATACCAGAAGCCGGTAAAATCAGAGAAAGTGGCCGCAAAACCTGTGGCCGACTCACTATCAACAAAACCGGCAAGAGTAATAGGAATAAACATAATCGCCTGAGCGAAAATAATGGGCATTACACCGGCAGCATTAACCTTAAGAGGGATATACTGACGAACTCCGCCATATTGCTTATTACCTACTATTCTCTTCGCGTACTGAACAGGAACACGGCGTGTTCCCTGAACCAACAAGATAGCTCCTTCAAACACGAAGAATAGAACTACTATTTCAACCAGTAACATTACCAAACCACCACCTTCTTCAAGTCGCGATATCAACTCAGCAAAAAGGGCAAAAGGCAATTGTGCAATAATACCGATCATAATAATCAGAGAAATACCGTTGCCAATACCCTTATCGGTAATTCTTTCACCCAGCCACATAACAAACATACTACCTGCGGTAAGTATGATTGTTGAAGAGACGGTGAACCTCCATCCGGAGGCAACAAAGGCCGAATCGGGCAACTGCATGTGTAAATTCGCAATATATCCGGGAGCCTGGAACAACAAGATAAGAACTGTCAAATAACGGGTTATCTGGTTAATTTTCCGGCGGCCACTTTCACCTTCACGCTGCAAGCGCTGGAAGTAAGGAATTGCGATGCCCAGCAACTGGATAACAATAGAAGCTGAGATGTAGGGCATAATACCTAGAGCCATAATTGAAGCGTTGGCAAATGCACCCCCTGAAAACATGTTAAGCAATCCCATAACCCCAGAGCTTGTTTGCTCCGCGAGGTTGGACAACTGAGTAGGATCAATACCGGGCAAAACGACTTTTGAGCCCAGGCGATATATCAAAATCAAACCCAAAGTGGTAAGAATTCGACTCCTGAGATCATCGATTTTCCAGATATTACGAATGGTTTCGAAAAGTTTCATATCTTTAAATAGCTAATTAGGTCTTTCCTCCCCGCCGCGATTAAGCGGCGAGGACTCAGATTACAGTTTCACAACAGTTCCCTGTGCCGCTTCAATAGCAGCTTCAGCAGATTTGGAGAAAGCATGCGCCTTGACCTCCACTTTCGCGCTGATAGCACCATTTCCCAGGATCTTTACCAGGTCGTTCTTATTAACAATACCTGCCTGCACAAGATTTTCGGGTTCTATAACGCTCCAACCATTCTTATCAACTAATCTTTGAATAACTTCAAGGTTAACACCTTTGTATTCAACGCGATTTACATTCTTAAACCCAAACTTAGGAACACGTCTTTGAAGAGGCATCTGACCACCTTCAAAGCCAATTTTTGTCGAATAACCTGAACGGGATTTCGCACCTTTGTGTCCACGGGTAGAAGTTCCTCCAAAACCGGAACCCTGGCCGCGACCTATCCTTTTTTCGTGGTGAGTAGATCCTGTAGCAGGCTTTAACTCGTTAAGCTTCATATTTTTATTGATTAACTTCGTTAAAAGTATTATTTCTCGACACTTACAAGGTGTCTTACTTTGTCCACCATACCCAAGATATTGGGAGTATCCTCATGTTCAACGGTGGCATTAATTCTTCTCAAACCAAGGGCATCCAAAGTCTTCTTTTGACGATCGGTACACTTAATTCTACTGCGAACCTGAGTAACTTTAATCTTTGCCATAATTCTATAACTTAACCGTTAAACACTTTATCAAGGGTAACTCCTCTGTGTTGAGCTACGGTAGCCGCGTCACGCAATTCGCATAGCGCTTCAATAGTAGCCTTAACAAGGTTGTGTGGGTTGGCTGAGCCTTTTGATTTAGCCAAAACATCACTAACACCGGCGCTTTCAAGAACAGCACGCATAGCACCACCGGCAACCAGTCCGGTACCGTGAGAAGCAGGCTTGATGAAAACACGCGCGCCTCCATATTTTGCAGCTTGCTCGTGAGGGATTGTTCCATTAATTACCGGAACTTTCACCAAATTCTTCTTTGCAGCCTCTATTCCTTTAGCTATGGCGGTGGTTACCTCATTGGCTTTACCAAGACCCCAACCTACTATACCATTCTCATTACCAACAACAACAATGGCTGAGAAGCTGAAGGCCCGACCTCCTTTTGTTACTTTGGTAACACGATTGATGGCTACCAACCTGTCCTTCAGTTCAAGGTCGTTAGTTGTACGAACTCTTTTTGTATTTCCTGCCATAATATATTAAAATTTAAGGCCTGCCTCGCGAGCAGCGTCCGCTAATTGTTTTACTCTACCATGATACAGATAACCATTACGGTCAAAGACTACAGTTTCAATACCGGCGGCCTTGGCCTTCTCGGCAATTGCTTTTCCTACATTTGCAGCCTGCTCTGTCTTGGTTCCTTTTGCAGCAGCCAAATCCTTAGCCAAAGAAGAAATCGATACTAAGGTTTTGCCTTCTTTATCGTCTATCAATTGGACTGAAATCTGCTTATTGCTTCTGAAAACAGTCATCCGTGGTCGCTCGGCAGTGCCGGCAACTTTGCTGCGAATGCCTGCTTTTATTTTATTTCGTCGTTCTAATTTCGAAAAAGTCATAACACTAACAATTAATCAAATTAAACTTTTGCACTCTTACCAGCCTTACGCCTTACTTCTTCTCCTATAAAGCGAACTCCCTTGCCCTTATACGGCTCCGGCTTACGCAATGAACGGATCTTGGCACAAACCTGTCCTAAAAGTTGCTTGTCATAAGACTCAAGTGTTATAATCGGATTGCTTTTCCGGTCAGTAACGGCTTCAACCTTTATTTCTTTAGGTAATTGCATCTGAATGGCATGAGAATATCCAAGCGAAAGTTCCAGAATCTGACCGTTTGATGTGGCACGAAATCCAACACCTACCAGTTCCATTTTCTTAACAAAACCCTCTGATACCCCAATAACCATATTGTTGATTAGTGAACGGTACAGACCGTGCAAAGAACGATGATTCTTTTCATCGCTTGGCCGTGTAAGACTCAGCACACCATCTTTAATTTCAATTTTTATATCGGGATCAATTTGTTGAGTAAGCTCACCCTTAGGACCCTTTACGGTCACCAAATCATCCTTGTATGTTACGCTTACTCCAGCGGGTATGTGTATCGGTGATTTTCCTATCCTTGACATAACTTAGCTCCTTTTTAATAAACGTAACACAAAACTTCACCCCCAACCTTGCTGTCGCGAGCTTCTTTATCAGTCATTACTCCCCTGGAGGTTGACAAAATAGCAACACCAAGGCCATTTAAAACCCTGGGCACATTTCTGTAACCTGTGTATTTCCGCAAACCCGGTGATGAAACACGGCTTAAATGCTTGATAGCAGGAGTCTTGGACACCGGATCATATTTCAGAGCTATCTTGATGATACCCTGTTTGCCGTCATCCATAAATTTGTAATTAAGGATGTAACCTTTATCCATAAGGATTTTGGTCATCTCCCTCTTAAGGTTGGAGCCTGGAATCTCAACAACCTTATGTCGTGCCATAATGGCATTTCTGATACGAGTCAGAAAATCCGAAATAGGATCTGTCATTTTAAATTAAGTTTAAATTGATCCCCACAAGTGGGACAATATTTAAATACTATCCAGCCGGAACTTTACCAGCTGGCCTTTTTCACTCCCGGTATTAAACCTGATGCTGCCATCTCCCTGAAGGTGATACGGCTGATACCGAACTGACGCATGTAACCCTTAGGCCTTCCGGTCAACTTGCAACGATTGTGCATACGCACAGGCGAAGAGTTTTTAGGAAGTTTTTGTAATCCTTCGTAGTCACCCTCAGCCTTGAGCTGAGCGCGTTTTGCGGCATACCTGGCAACAAGCTTTGCCCGCTTAACCTCACGGGCTTTCATTGATTCCTTTGCCATATCTTAGTTCTTTTTTAAATTTTTAAACGGCAATCCGAACTCACGAAGAAGGGCATAAGCCTCCTCATCGCTTTTTCCGGAGGTCACAAAGGTAATATTCATACCCATAATCTTGCTTACATTATCGATATTTATTTCCGGAAATATTATCTGCTCTGTGATTCCCAGCGTATAGTTACCCCTGCCGTCCAATTTGCTGTCAATACCTTTAAAGTCACGAATACGTGGTAAAGCCACGCGTACAAGTCTTTCAAGGAATTCGTACATCTTATCCTTGCGGAGAGTTACCTTCACACCGATAGGCATCTTTCTCCTAAGTTTGAAGTTAGAAATATCCTTCTTGGAATAACAAGCAATAGCCTGTTGACCGGTAATTCCGGTAAGCTCCTTGATAGATGTTTCGATTAACTTCTTGTCAGCCACAGCCGCTCCAACACCCTGGTTGATAACGATTTTCTCCAAACGTGGCACCTGCATAACGCTCTTGTAGCTAAACTCTTTCTTTAGAGAAGGTACAATCTCGTCAAAATATTTGGTTTTTAAACTTGGCGTGTAGCTCATTACTTAATCTCCTCCCCTGATTTTTTTGAATAACGAACCAATTTACCATTCTCACCTATTCTGCGTCCAATACGGGTAGCTTTGCCTGTACCGGGATCTTTCAGATTCAGATTCGAGATATGGATTGGGGCTTCTTTCTTGATTATGCCTCCTTGTGGACTCTCTGTGTTTGGCTTGGTATGTTTGCTTACCATATTAACACCTTCCACTATAGCGCGCTGCTTATCAGGAAACATTTCCAGCACTTTGCCTTCCTGGCCCTTGCTGGTTCCTGAGTTCACAATGACTATATCTCCTTTTTTAATATGTAATTTTCCCATTGCTGTTTGAATCATTATAGATTATAGCACTTCAGGCGCTAATGATACAATTTTCATGTATCCCTCACGCAATTCACGGGGAACAGGCCCGAAAATACGGGTACCGCGAATTTCTCCGGCGTTATTAAGCAATACACAAGCGTTGTCATCGAAGCGGATATATGATCCATCAGCTCTTCTGATTTCTTTCTTGGTACGTACCACAACGGCTTTACTTACAGTTCCTTTCTTCATATCTGAAGATGGAACAGCGCTTTTTACAGTTACCACAATACGGTCGCCTACAGAAGCATATCTGCGGGCAGTTCCGCCTAATACGCGAATACAAAGAACTTCTTTGGCTCCGCTATTGTCGGCAACATTCAGTCTGGACTCTTGCTGTATCATGTTTACTTAGCTCTTTCAATGATTTCAACTAATCTCCAACGCTTAGTCTTACTAAGAGGACGTGTCTCCATAATCTTAACGGTATCGCCCTCGTGGCCGTTGTTTTGCTCGTCATGCACGTAAAAGCTCTTTGATTTTTTCATAAACTTACCGTACATGGGGTGCTTCTCACGCACAACAACACTAACGACAATGGTTTTATCCATTTTTTCGCTAACTACAACACCAACGCGTTCTTTTCTCAATTTTCTTGTTTCCATCGGCTTAATTATTTTTCATTAAGTTGCTTCTGACTCAGAATGGTCAGCATACGTGCAATGTTCTTACGCGCTTCCCTTATCTTCATCGGATTATCCAACGGAGAGATATTATGGTTGAGAGTGAGACGAACAAGTTCTGCCCTTTCTGTATCTATGCGCTCTTCTATCTCGCTAATGCTCATTTCGTTTATTTCGGAAGTTTTCATCGCTTAAGCATTTGTAGATTCAACAAAATCCCTTCTAACAACAAACTTTGTGGTAACGGGCAACTTCTGAGCAGCAAGGCGTAATGCTTCCTTAGCTGTTTCAAAGGGTACTCCATCGCACTCGATAAGTATGCGTCCGGGTGTAACTGGCGCAACAAAACCTTCGGGTCCTCCCTTTCCTTTACCCATCCGCACTTCAGCAGGCTTCTTGGTAATAGGTTTGTCGGGGAAGATACGAATCCATATCTGACCTTGGCGTTGCATATAACGTGTAACGGCAACACGAGCCGCTTCTATCTGACGACCGGTAATCCACTTACTCTGCAAAGACTTGATGCCAAAGGAACCAAAGGCAAGCTCATGCCCGCGCTGTGCATTCCCTTTCATCTTGCCTTTCTGCTGGCGTCTGAATTTTACTTTTTTTGGTTGTAACATCTTTTCTGTGTCTGTTAAAGGTTAATAGAGATTACTTTCTTCTCTTTTTGAAGCCCCTATCACCACCGCCCTGGTTGCCGCCCTTACGGCCACCCGGAGTTTCCTTGACGTTAAAGTTGGGCGAAAGATCAGGTTTCCCATAAATCTCCCCTTTACAAATCCAAACTTTAATACCAATTAAACCGGTCTTTGTGAGTGCTTCGCCATGAGCATAATCAATATCTGCACGGAAAGTGTGCAAGGGGGTACGACCCTCTTTGTACATTTCCGAACGTGCCATTTCAGCGCCGTTTAAGCGACCTGAAATCTGAATCTTGATTCCTTCAGCTCCCATACGCATGGTAGAAGCTATAGCCATTTTTATTGCACGTCGGTAGGCGATACGGCCTTCCAGCTGACGGGCTATATTATTGGCAACAATCAAGGCATCCAGTTCGGGGCGCTTTACCTCAAAGATATTAATCTGGACCTCTTTATCAGTAATCTTCTTAAGCTCTTCCTTCAGCTTATCAACCTCCTGACCACCTTTTCCGATAATAATACCGGGACGGGCAGTATAAACTGTTATGGTAATTAACTTAAGTGTACGCTCGATAATTATGCGCGAAATGCTGGCCTTGGCCAAACGCGCATTCAAATACTTGCGGATTTTAGAATCTTCCAGCAACTTATCGCCGTAGTTCTTTCCGCCAAACCAGTTGGAGTCCCATCCTCGGATGATGCCCAATCTGTTACTTATTGGATTTACTTTTTGTCCCATTTGCCTTAAATTTCCGTGTTTAGATTAGATTCTTTGCTATCCACAAGAATTGTTACGTGGTTGGATCTTTTACGTATCCTGTGAGCACGTCCTTGCGGAGCCGGTCTTAGACGTTTTAATACACGTCCGGAATCAACGTAAACTTCCTTCACAAACAGATTAGCATCTTCCAGACGCTGACCTTCGTTCTTCTCTCTCCAGTTGGCAACTGCTGACAATAATAGCTTTTCCACGCTGCGTGAAGCCTCTTTTGTGGAAAACTTTAGTATATCCAGGGCCAGATTCACATCCTTGCCGCGAATCTGATCCACCACTAACCGCATTTTACGGGGCGAGGTGGGCACATTGCGCAGCTTGGCATAAGCCTTGCTCTTCCTGGCCTCTTTTAATTCTTCTGCTTTTATTCTTTTTCTTGCACCCATTTCTATTGCATTAAAGGTATTAACACTATCAGGCTATTAACGTTTCTTGCCGCCTGAATGACCGCGATATGTCCGCGTTGGCGCAAATTCACCCAGTTTATGACCTACCATATTTTCGGTAACATATACAGGGATAAACTTGTTGCCATTGTGTACGGCTATGGTATGCCCCACAAAATCAGGGGAAATCATAGATGCCCTGGCCCATGTCTTAATAACTGTCTTTTTGCCGGAATCGTTCATGGCTAACACCTTACGTTCCAGCTTGTAGTTGATATATGGACCTTTTTTTAACGATCTGCTCATAATCTCAATTAATTAACCGGTTACTTTTTTCTCTTCTCAAGAATATACTTACTGGAAGCTTTCTTAGGCGCACGGGTTTTGTATCCCTTGGACAATAAACCTGTACGTGAACGCGGTTGACCCCCTGAGGCACGACCTTCACCACCACCCATAGGGTGATCGACAGGGTTCATAACTACACCGCGTACGCGAGGACGGCGACCAAGCCATCTGCTTCTACCTGCCTTGCCCGACTTCTCAAGCGCGTGGTCGGAATTACCGACTGCGCCCACGGTTGCACGACAAGATGTAAGAACCATTCTGGATTCACCGGAAGGAAGACGTAATACAACATACTTCCCATCACGAGCAGCTAATTGGGCAAATGTTCCGGCACTGCGGGCCATAGCTCCTCCTCTGCCTGGCTGAAGTTCAATATTATGAACTATAGTACCCAGTGGAATTTCTCCAAGAGGAAGTGAATTACCTACTTCAGGAGCAATTGAGCTTCCCGAAAGCAACTGTTGGCCAACTTTTAGGCCGTTAGGTGCAAGGATATAGCGTTTTTCTCCGTCTGCATATACAAGCAAAGCAATACGTGAACTCCTGTTGGGGTCATACTGTATTGATTCTACTGTTGCAGGAACACCATCTTTATTTCTCTTGAAATCGATTACCCGGTATCTCCTTTTGTGTCCGCCTCCGATGTAACGCATGGTCATTTTACCCGTGTTGTTACGGCCACCGCTTTTTTTCAAAGGCTTCAGCAAGGACTTTTCTGGCTCACTTGATGTAATCGAATCAAATGCACCAATAATCTTATGTCTCTGCCCCGGTGTTGTGGGCTTTAGCTTTCTTACTGCCATTTTACTTAGATATTGCTATAAAAATCAATTTTATCTCCTTCTGCTAATGTTACAATAGCCTTTTTGTAAGACGGGCTTTTACCCTGAATAACACCGCTTTTTGTATAGCGCGATTTTGCCTTACCGGCATAACGCATTGTATTAACTTCGGAGACAGTAACATTATACATCTCTTCAACAGCTTTTTTGATCTGAAGTTTGTTGACATCCTTCCTCACAACAAAGCCATACCTGTTCAGGGTCTCGCCCTGATGGGTCATCTTTTCGGTAACTAATGGTTTTACTATTATATCCATGACTTGCCTCCTTATTCGTTATAAAGTTTAGCGATTTGCTCAACAGAGCTTTCTGTAAGAAGTAAACGCTTAGCTTTCATGATACTGTAAGTATTAAGACCGGATGCAACAGAAACCTCCGTTTTTGGAATATTTCTGGCCGACAGATATACATTACGGTTAGCTTCAGCCAAAACAAGCAAGAAACGTCTTCCGTCAACTTGAAGATTCTTACGAATTGCATTAAACTCCTTGGTTTTTGGAGTATCCAATACAAAATCTTCCACGATGGTAATCTCGTTATTCTTAGCCTTATAAGCCAAAGCTGATAGACGGGCAAGTTGTTTTACCTTCTTGTTGAGCTTAAAGCTGTAGTTGCGCGGACGCGGCCCGAAAATACGACCTCCTCCACGAAAAACAGGACTCTTTATGCTACCTGCACGTGCTGTACCGGTTCCCTTTTGCTTCTTGATTTTACGTGTACTACCGGATACCTCATTACGCTCCTTGGCCTTATGAGTTCCCTGACGATTGTTAGCCATATACTGTTTTACATCCAAATAGATGGCGTGGTCGTTGGGCTCAATCGCGAAAATTGAATCAGGTAACTCAATCTTGCGTCCGGTATCTTCTCCTTTTATATTTACTATGTTCAATTCCATCACATTTCAATAATTAGATATGAACCATTTGCGCCCGGTACCGATCCTTTAACTAAAATCAGATTGTTTTCGGGAATCACTTTTAACACTCTCAAATTTTCGACCTTAACACGGTCGCCTCCGGTACGTCCGGCCATCTTCATTCCTTTAAATACTCTTGAAGGAAATGATGATGCTCCAAGTGAACCCGGTGCTCTTCCACGATTGTGCTGTCCGTGCGTTTGACCACCAACACCACTAAAACCGTGACGCTTTACAACTCCCTGAAAACCCTTTCCTTTTGAGATACCTGTAATATCTACAAAGATGTCTTCAGCAAAGATGTCAACAGTAACCAAGTCACCTAAATTAAACTCGGTTTCAAACTCTTTGAATTCAACCAGCCTGGCCTTTGGAGTGGTGCCTGCCTTCTTAAAATGTCCCTTTTCGGGATTGTTGGCACTCTTCTCACGTTTTTCGTCGAACGCCAGCTGAACAGCTTCATAGCCATCTGTTTCAACTGTTTTCACCTGGGTAACGACGCAAGGGCCAGCTTCGATAACAGTGCATGGTACATTTTTACCCTCGGCACTGAAAACGGAAGTCATTCCGATTTTTTTTCCAATTAATCCTGGCATTGCTTAGTGATTTATTATTAATATCAAACTTTAATTTCAACTTCCACACCGCTGGGAAGCTCAAGTTTCATCAGAGCGTCAATAGTCTTGGCTGTTGAGCTGTATATATCAATCAATCTCTTGTAAGATGATAATTGAAACTGCTCTCTGGACTTCTTATTAACGAATGTAGAACGCAATACAGTGAACACTCTTTTATGTGTAGGAAGCGGTATAGGACCACTAACTACTGCTCCGGTGCTTTTCACCGTCTTTACAATCTTTTCGGCAGACTTGTCCACCAAATTATGATCGTATGATTTCAGCTTAATTCTAATTTTTTGATTCATAGTCTATTTATGCGAACAAGTTCTTACAATAATTCTACTTTACCCTTTGCCTCTTTTACTACTTCTGTTGCAATGGATTTAGACAACTCTTCGTAGTGAGCAAACTCCATAGAAGAAGTAGCACGACCCGATGATATAGTACGCAAAGCTGTTACATATCCGAACATCTCGGCAAGAGGAACACGAGCCTTTACAACGCGGGCACCGGCTTTAGATTCCATACCTTCAACCTGTCCTCTGCGCTTGTTAAAGTCGCCAATTATATCACCCATATATTCTTCAGGTGTTACAACTTCAACCTTCATAATAGGCTCAAGCAGTCGTGGCTGGGCTTTTGAACAAGCTGCCTTAAAGGCTTGACGTGCGCATATTTCAAAGGAAAGTTGGTCGGAGTCAACAGGGTGGAATGAACCATCCAATAATTCTACCTTAAGGTTTTCAACGGTAAATCCGGCCAATACACCATTTTGCATAGCATTTTTGAAGCCTTTTTCGACTGAAGGGATGTATTCCTTAGGAATATTACCGCCTTTAACCAAATCAACAAACTGCAGTCCGGTCTTGCCCTCATCAACAGGTCCAACCTTAACAATTATATCAGCAAACTTACCGCGACCACCTGTCTGCTTCTTAAACACTTCGCGATGTTCAACAGTAGCAGCGATAGTTTCTTTATAGTTAACCTGCGGACGACCCTGGTTACATTCTACTTTAAATTCACGTCTCAACCTGTCGATAATAATCTCAAGGTGAAGCTCGCCCATACCACTAATAACGGTCTGCCCGCTATCCGGATCTGTCTGAACTTTAAATGTTGGATCTTCCTCGGATAATTTACTCAAACCTGCGCTTAGCTTATCCATATCCTTTTGGCTCTTAGGCTCAACCGAAATCCCGATTACAGGCTCCGGAAACTCCATAGATTCCAGGGAAAGAGGATGCTTTTCATCACAAAGAGTATCACCGGTACGAATATCTTTGAAACCAACACCTGCACAAATATCACCTGCCGAAACGCTCTCAATAGCTACCTGCTTGTTAGATTTCATCTGATACAGACGCGAAATACGTTCCTTCTTATCACTTCTGGTGTTAAGAACATAAGAACCCGCATCCAGTTTACCTGAATAAACACGCATAAATGCCAGGCGACCAACGAAGGGGTCGGTGGCAATTTTAAACGCCAGAGCTGTGAAAGGCGCGTCTTCTGTTTGAGGACGAGTTTCTTCCTTTTCAGTTCTGGGATTGATACCCTTTATATCAGCAACGTCAATCGGAGCAGGCAAATATCGGATAACACCGTCAATCAGACGCTGAACTCCTTTGTTTTTGAAGGCTGAACCACACATCATGGGTACAATCTTCATATCAATAGTTGCCTTACGAATAACTTTTATAAGTTGGTCTGCGGTGATAGAATCAGGATTGTCGAAGAATTTCTCCATCAATTCATCATCATACTCAGCAACGGCCTCAACTAATTTGCCGCGCCATTCGGCTACTTCATCAAGCATATCGGCAGGAACATCCTTCAACTCGTAGCGTTGACCCAAAATATCGTCATCAAACCAGATAACAGCCTTGTTCTCAATCAAATCAACTACTCCTCTAAAGGTTTCTTCAGCGCCGATAGGTATTTGAATAGGTACAGGATTGGCACCCAATACTTCTCTTACCTGACGTACAACGTCAAAAAAGTTGGCTCCCGAGCGGTCCATCTTATTAACAAAACCTAAACGGGGAACGTTGTATTTGTTAGCCTGGCGCCAAACAGTCTCCGACTGTGGCTCAACACCACCGACAGCGCAAAAAAGCGCTACCGCACCATCCAACACCCTCAAGGAGCGCTCTACCTCAACGGTGAAGTCAACGTGACCCGGGGTGTCAATTATATTAACCTTATAATCTTCGTCTCTATACTTCCAATTGGTACTAATAGCTGCAGAAGTAATTGTAATACCCCTTTCCTGCTCCTGTTCCATCCAGTCCATGGTTGCCGAACCCTCGTGAGTTTCGCCAAGTTTATGGGTAATACCGGTATAAAACAAAATACGCTCGGTAGTAGTAGTTTTACCGGCGTCGATGTGAGCCATAATCCCAATATTCCTTGTATATTTTAAGTCTTTTGCCATTAGATTTACGTATCAAAAATTAAAATCTAAAGTGGGCAAATGCACGGTTAGCTTCTGCCATTCTGTGCATATCCTCCTTCTTCTTATATGCGCCACCTTCTTGATTATATGCAGCAATAATTTCAGCAGCCAGCTTGTCGGCCATTGATTTCCCGCTTCTTTTGCGCGAAAAAAGTATCAGGTTCTTCATACTGTATGAGACCTTCCGCTCGGGACGAATTTCGGTAGGTACCTGAAAAGTTGCACCTCCTACGCGACGGCTTTTAACCTCAACATTAGGGGTAATATTCTCAAGAGCTTTTTTCCAAATCTCAAGAACTGACTTTCCTTCTTTCTCGGCCTTGTCTTTTACTAAGTCAAGTGCCGAATAAAAAATCGAGTAAGAAGTCGATTTTTTTCCGTCAAACATCAGGTTGTTAACAAACTGAGTTACCAAAGTATCGTTAAACTTTGGATCGGGTAGAATAACCCGTTTTTTTGGTTTACTTTTTCTCATTACTTTTTTGTTTATTAGCTTCTAATTTACTGGCTGTATTCAACTCTTCAACGGCTCCCGCCATTTACTCAACCCAAACACCCCCAATAAACAAAACACTAGTACTTATTTTTTCTTAGGACGCTTTGTGCCGTATTTTGAACGACGCTGAGTGCGGCCTTCAACTCCTGAAGCATCCAGGGCTCCACGAACCAAGTGATAACGAACTCCGGGTAAGTCTTTTACTCTACCTCCGCGCACCAATACTATGGAGTGCTCTTGTAGGTTATGACCTTCTCCTGGAATGTAAGCGTTAACCTCTTTCCCGTTAGTTAAACGTACCCGTGCAACCTTACGCATCGCTGAGTTAGGTTTCTTAGGAGTTGTGGTATATACACGTACACAAACTCCTCGGCGCTGGGGACAAGAATCTAAGGCAGGTGATTTGCTGTTATACACAAGCGTAGTGCGTCCTTTTCTTACTAATTGCTGAATTGTTGGCATATAAAACTTTATTTTAACTTAATACACTCTTGACAAATGGGTTGCAAAGGTATTCTTTTCTGTTGAATTTCCCAGCTATTTCTTTATAGAATTTCACTTATCTCGACAAAAAAGCGGTGCAAAAGTAGTAAATTCTACGATAAATAAAAACTGTAGCGTATTATTTTATCTCTTAATCATTTATATTTCCGGATAAAACAAGGTCGTTAAACTTCAATAACATAGAACAAACAGAGGGTCAAATGCAATTAATGAAATTTTGTTAGGCTCTCTGCTTCGATAAAATTATATATTTGCACTTCAATTTATTATTAGAAAACTGAATTATGACTAAAGCTTATGTTTTCCCGGGTCAGGGAGCTCAGTTTGTCGGTATGGGTAAAGACTTGTATCAACAATCAGCCATGGCAGCTGAGATGTTCGAAAAAGCCAATGATATTTTGGGCTTTAGAATAACCGACCTGATGTTTGACGGCACAGACGAGGATCTGCGCCAGACCAAAGTGACTCAACCTGCAATTTTCCTTCATTCCGTTATCCTTGCCAAAACCCTTGGCGAAAGCTTTAAACCCGGCATGGTTGCCGGACACTCCCTTGGCGAATTTTCGGCTCTGGTAGTTGCAGAGGCTTTATCTTTTGAAGACGGACTGAAGCTGGTTGCTCAAAGAGCTATGGCAATGCAAAAAGCCTGCGAGGCAGAACCATCTACCATGGCTGCAATAGTAGGGCTGGACGACAAGATAGTTGAAGATGTATGCAACGAAATTGAGGCTGTTGTGGTTCCGGCAAATTATAACTGCCCCGGCCAGCTTGTTATCTCCGGTTCTTTTGAAGGGATAGATTTGGCCTGCGAAAAACTCACCGCCCTGGGTGCAAAAAGAGCTCTCAAACTTTCTGTGGGTGGAGCCTTCCACTCCCCGTTAATGGAGCCTGCACGTGCCCAACTGGCTGCTGCTATAGAAATCACAAAGGTTAGCAAGCCGCTTTGTCCGATCTATCAAAATGTAAGTGCTCTGCCTTTTACGGACCCCGCAGAAATCAAAAAGAATTTGATTGCCCAGCTTACAGCTCCTGTGCGATGGACTCAAAGCGTTCAAAATATGCTGGCAGATGGAGCCTCGCATTTTACTGAAATCGGCCCGGGAAAAGTTCTTACCGGCCTTATCAAAAAAATTGACAGAAGCGTCGAATGTGAAAACATCAGCGCCTTTCAACAATAGAAGGCAGACGGTCGAAAGTGGAGGGTGGAAATAAAAGGGTTTTCCTGCTTAATTCCATCCTCAACCTTCTATCTTCTAACATCCATCCTTATCCCCCTACAAGCTAAGCTGCTAAACGCTAAACGCTAAACGCTAAACGCTAAAACGCTAAAACGCTAAACCACTAAACCACTAAACCACTAAACCACTAAACCACTAAACCACTAAACCGCTAAACCACTATACCGCTAAAACGCTAAAACGCTAAGTTGCTGCTTTACCCTATATCAGAAAGTGAAATAAATCAGGCGATTCATTTACGTGGGTATAATTAATCTTATTGAGCTTCATGCGCTCCATAAGGGCGTAATAATCTTCCTTTGTCTTTGTCTCAATGCCAACAAGCGCCGGGCCGTTTTCACGATTATTTTTGCGTCTGTATTCAAAGTGTGAAATATCATCATCGGGTCCGAGCACCTCGTTCAAAAAATCGCGCAGAGCCCCTGCACGCTGCGGAAACCTGATAATAAAGTAATGCTTCAATCCTTCATATAACATTGAACGCTCTTTAATCTCCTCGGTGCGGGTAATATCATTATTACCTCCGCTAATCACACATACAACATTCTTTCCCTTAATCTTATCGGCGTATAAATCAAGAGCCCCAACACTCAAAGCTCCTGCCGGCTCAACCACAATTGCAGATTCATTATATAATTGGAGGATGGTAGTACAGACCTTACCTTCAGGCACTAACAGCATATCATCGATCACTTCGTGCGCAATTTCAAAGTTGATCTTCCCTATGGTGGCTACGGCGGCACCGTCAACAAACTTCTCAAACTTCTGCAGGGTAATTCTCTCATTCTTTTGCAGCGACTGGCTCATCGATGGAGCTCCTTCGGGCTCTACTCCAATGATTTTTGTTGAGGGACTTTTAATTCTCAGATATGAGCCCAGCCCCGAAATTAGTCCCCCTCCACCTACAGGAACAAAAATCATATCCATAGAACCCTTCAGCTGACTCATTATCTCAATACCGATAGTCCCCTGCCCTGCAACAACCATAGGGTCGTCGAATGGGTGAATAAAGAGCGCTTTGCTCTCTTCGCTGTCTTTAATTGCTGCATGGTAAGCATCATCATAAGTGTCGCCGATTAGAACTATTTCGACATGGTCTTTACCAAACATTCTGACCTGTTTGACCTTCTGATTGGGAGTGGTGGTAGGCATAAAAATGCGCCCTTTTATATTGAGATGGTTGCAGGCAAATGCCACACCCTGCGCGTGATTGCCCGCGCTGGCGCAAACAACTCCCTGCCGGCGCTCATCCTCATTTAGTGAGGCTATCTTATAATAGGCACCTCTAATTTTGTATGAACGTACCAACTGCAAATCTTCCCGTTTCAGAAAAATATTGGCAGAGTAGCGTTCTGACAAAATATTGTCCCTCAACAAAGGAGTTTTCTTTACCACACCACTTATGCAATTGTAGGCTGCTTCAATCTCACTTACTGCTATCATAACTTACGATTTTTCAGAACACTAAAATATCTTTATAAACAAAAAACAAAGCTGCTATCATCTATTACAAAGCCACTTACAGGGATAAATACTATAAGCAACAAAACACCGCACACAAAACGCTTACAATTTCACTTTCAATTCGTAATTATATTCATGAAAACTGTTCGTTTGTGAACAGTAACTATCCGCTTTCGCACATATATCGACCACAATCATTAAATTCATATCGCTATTAATCAATCACTTAAACTTCGTGGCACAAGTATTGATAAACTGTAAGCAAGAACATAATTAAACAGACTCAAATTAGTAACAATTAAAACACAATAACTATGAAACGTACAAACATTCTTTCCGGGATCACCTTAGGCTTAATGCTTATGTTTGGAATGGCCAACGCGAGTGCCGCTATCACACCCGAAACATTATCAGGTGAATCACAAACCATTCTGGGCGAATATCAAATCACTGAGCTCGCCCCTGAAACAATCCAAAACGCGACCTTCAGAGTTTTTCAACTCGACTACAAAAATGGGAACGGCACCGTTACCATTTATCTAAACGAACGCTCCAAATGTCGTGAATATATTGTAAGAAGCAATGTGATGGAAGTACAATATACCTGCAATAAGCAAGGGTTCGGAGCCTCTAACGTCAACAGCAAATACAGCATCTACCCTCCACAGATTAATGACATGTTTCTCTCTCAAGAGGCTTTGGCTTATCAGCAAAAAATCACCGAAGGTGAAATTAGCATAGAAAAAGCCTTAGGCCTAATAGCCTGTTACTATCCATCCTTACTCAAAAACATTCAAAACATAGCCACACTAAACTAATCGCTGCCAAAATTACTAAAAAAGAAACCTGTCGGTCTAAAACCGGCAGGTTTCTTTCTCTTGCAAAGCTCATTCGACGGCAAGTGTTAAATCTCTATTTCACTCCAAGTCCAGGTCAATGTGTCTTTTGAAATAACTGGTGTACTTTCCGCTGCTGAAATCAACGTAGGCCCTGCCATCACAACTTTCGGAAAAGCTAATGTATGAATTTCCCAAATCGACAAAGGGCTCTCCTCCTGCCTTGAAGTTTTGTGAAAGGGCAACCCCACTTATGGGATTATAGGGACAAACCCTATAATTATACTTTGCATTGACTAAGGCATGATAGATTACCCCTCCGGTTTTACCTTGCACTTCGGCTATCTGTCCTCCACCGCTGATAATAATATCTCTATCGTAAAAATCCAAACTGTGCGGGTTTGGCTTAACATCAACAAACCAAAAGTTTTGCTTTACGGCAACAAAAACATCCTGAGGGTCAGCAAGCATAAAACGATTCATCCTATCGTTGTATAAGGATAATGACAGTCTGCCTAAATCCATAATAGTATCTGACCCGGCGCCAAGAATAATATCCTGCTTCATATAAATAGCCCTGATATCTTTGCTGCCTTCATTTTTTATAAAAGGAACCAGATATAGACCATAGAAATCGTAATTATTACCGAGCAAATCAAAATTGCCAAACAAAATAGACATTACTCCCCCTCTATCGTCGCACTGATAAGCAATTAAAATTTCGCCTACCTCACGGTTTAAAGGCAGGGGGAAATTTGCGTCTATTCTAACAGAAATCAGGCTTGAACCTGCCTTAAGGGAAACATTTTGGGGAAGAGCTTCGCCTTCATAAACAGAATTAACCAAAGAAGCACAATAAGCAACAGCAACAGAGGTTTTAAGCCCCTGCCTCAGCGACTCAAGCTCCGGTTTGTGATCATACTCCTTTAGTTTATTGCATGAAACAAATAAGAGCGTTAGAGCTGTCAGAGCTAAAGTTTTAGTCACAAATCCTATTTCTCTTTTCATATAACAGATATAAATACACGACACAATCAACAATAAAAGTAGCTATACGAAAAGAATGAGCAGATTGATACAAAATAAATTTAAGTTTCGGGTTAAAGCGCCACTAAACGCCAAAAAGGGCTCCAGGAAAACCTGAAGCCCTTTAGGCACT
>ENA-UOOK01000342-UOOK01000342.1-fermentation-metagenome-genome-assembly--contig:-NODE-342-length-60932-cov-52.781198_pt1 | contig 60932 bp, 39 predicted proteins | sample MGYA00245777_ERZ724023 | MGnify/ENA primary metagenome ERZ724023 (study PRJEB28704, sample SAMN03018312) | fermentation metagenome | biome: anthropogenic terrestrial biome; feature: soil; material... | reverse complement strand
GGGGGCTGAAAACCCGGTCCCCCCTCTTACTTTGAAAATAAAAATAATCGTATGAGATGAGCATGTAAACAGCTTGAAACCATGTTGATGACTAAAAGCAGGTTCCATACGACATATTTTAAAGTTAATAATTTTAGTCGTATGAAATATTTAATTGCCATTTTTATTTCAACCTTCTTGATCTTGGGCTTTCATTCACAAGGAAGTAACTCCGGGCAACCACCTAACTATCCCGGCAACCGTGCCCCGCTGACCGGCAAAACCTATATCGAACTGCCCGTCGGAGCTATACGCCCTCAAGGGTGGCTCAAAGAACAATTGAACCGGATGCGGACAGGAATGACAGGACATCTGGACTCTATTTACCCGCAGGTCGCCGGACAGAGAAACGGATGGCTGGGCGGTGACGGAGACGTGTGGGAACGAGGACCGTACTGGATTGACGGACTCTTGCCGCTCGCCTATATTATGAACGATGCGGAATTAACAAAGAAAGTACAGCCCTGGATTGAGTGGACGTTGGCATCGCAAAAGCCAAACGGATACTTTGGCCCGGATACCGACCGGGAACCCGAAGAAGGCCTGCAGCGAAACAACGCTCACGACTGGTGGCCTAAAATGGTGATGCTGAAAGTAATGCAGCAATACTATTCCGCAACCGGGGATAAACGGATAATTCCCTTTATGACAAAATATTTCAACTATCAGCTGAAAGAATTACCCAACCATCCGCTGGGAAACTGGACATTCTGGGGAGAACAGCGCGGAGGAGATAACCTGATGATGGTCTATTGGCTGTACAACATTACGGGAGATCCTTTTTTACTCGAATTGGGTGAGCTGATCCACAAACAAACATTCAACTGGACGGATGTATTCCTCCATCAGGATCATCTATCGCGCCAGCACAGCTTACATTGTGTAAATCTCGGACAGGGATTTAAAGAACCGGTTATCTATTTCCAGCAGAATCAAAATCCTGAACTGCTCGAAGCGGTAAAAAAGGCTGTCCGCGATATGCGCAACACCATCGGATTGCCCATCGGATTATGGGCGGGCGACGAATTGCTCCGTTTTGGAAATCCCGTTCAAGGTTCTGAGCTTTGCACCGCAGTGGAGATGATGTATTCGCTGGAGAGTATCCTACAGGTTACCGGGGATGTGCAATGGGCGGACCACCTCGAAAAAATTGCCTATAATGCCTTACCCACTCAAACCACCGACGATTTTGGCGCTCGACAGTATTACCAGCAGGTCAACCAGATTAAAGTCAGCCGGGACATGCGAAATTTCGTAACTCCCCATCACGATACAGACAACCTTTTCGGAGAACTCACCGGATACCCCTGCTGTACCTCCAACATGCATCAGGGGTGGCCCAAGTTTACGCAGAATCTTTGGTATGCGACCAACGATAACGGCATTGCCGCAATGGTGTATGCCCCATCGGAGGTTTCAGCAAAGGTAGGAAATGGACAACTCATCACCGTTAAAGAGTCCACACAGTATCCTTTTGAGGAAACCATCGCCTTTACCTTCGATTTTCCGGACAGAGAAGAAGAAGAAATAGAATTTCCGTTCCACCTGCGTATTCCCCGATGGTGTAAAAACCCCGTAATAACGATAAACGGGGAAGGGGTTACGGCAGAAACAAGGCAAGGTGAAATCGCAAAGATCGATCGTGCCTGGAAAAGCAATGACAAGGTCGTTCTACGCCTGCCCATGGAAGTGTCGATAAGCCGATGGTACGATGGCGGAGCGGCCGTTGAACGCGGCCCACTTCTGTATGCGCTGAAGATGAATGAAAACTGGCAAAAGAAAACAACAGAGCCCCACGAAACCAAACGTTACGGAAAATGGTATTACCAGGTCACCAGCGACTCTCCCTGGAACTATGCCTTACCTATCCGTAACTTAAGTAAAGAAAATGTTGAGAAAGCTTTTATTGTTGAAACAAAAAACATGACTTCAGATTATCCCTGGACGCTGCAAAATGCACCTGTTAAAATAAGAACAACAGGATTACGCCTCCCCGGATGGAAAGAATACAACGGGTCGGCCGGCCCGGTATCTTATTTTCTCACTGAACAGGAAAAAGACATTGGTAATGAAGAAGACATTGAACTTATCCCCTATGGGTGCAGTACATTACGAATTGCTGTTTTTCCCGTGAGAGACTGATGAAATGTATACACCCCAATAAGTTTACACTTTGGGTTACTAAACCATAAATTTATAGAATAGGCAGATATTAAGAGGAAATATTTGGTGCCCATTTGTTTTTTCATGCACTAATCTCTCCTTCTTTGTGAAATTCATAGACATGTTAAAAAATTCGACTATATTTGTGACAAAAGAATGTCACTAATATAAGCATTTAATCTTTGCTTAAATCGTTTTGCAAATTACTGTGTATGATACAAAATATGATATACCTATTGCTATTCCAGGAATTACTGAATTTAAATAATCATAGATATGAACAAACGGGAATTTATTAAATCGGCTGCCGCCATTGCGGGAGCGACAGTCGTTTCTCCCTTGTCTGCAACGATATCGCCCATTGAGACTGTCACTCCATCGTTGGGTCTATCATCAACCCTTGTAGACAATAAGCCGAAACAAAAAGTCGCCTTAAAAAAGAGCTTGGGGCTTGGAATGATCAAAGAGGAGTTGTCATTAACTGACAAATTTAAACTTGCCGTAGATCTTGGATTCAACGGTGTAGAACTAAACTCACCTGTTGATTTTAATATGCCCGAGATCCTTGAGGCAAAAGCCAAATCGGGGATTGAACTTCCCTCGGTTGTAAACAAGGACCACTGGAGTTCACCCCTTTCCGATCCCGACCCGGCCGTGAGGAAAAAGTGTATCGACTCTGTCGCGAAATCTTTGCAGGAGGTGAAAGAGATGGGTGGAGACACGGTTTTAGTCGTGCCGGGTGTAGTCAACGAAAAGGTATCTTACGAGCAGGCATACATCACTTCTCAAAACTCAATCAGAGAGCTGATTCCTTATGCAGAAGAAACAGGGATGCAAATTGCTTTGGAAAACGTATGGAACAATTTCCTCATAAGTCCGGTGGAAGCAAAAAGATTTGTTGATGAAATAAATCATCCTCTTGTAGGATGGTATTTCGATATTGGTAATGTGCTGCGTTACGGATGGCCTGAGCATTGGATCAGGACATTAAACAGACGCATTATGAAACTCCACATCAAAGAGTTCAGCCGCGAGCTGATGAACTCCAAAGGATTGTGGGAAGGGTTCAAAGTAGATCTGCTGAAAGGCGACAATAACTGGCCTTTGGTAATGAAAGCCGTCAAAGAGATAAATCATCAGGGAGGATGGCTCACTGCAGAGGTAAACGGGGGAGACCGGAATCATCTGAAGATGATCTCGGCACAAATGGATGAGATTATATCGTATCTGTAATAAATTGTATCTTGTATCGATGAAACAAAAAACTAGAAACGAGATTCAGCCACAGCGACTAAAGTCACTCGATGCTCTGAGAGGATTCGACATGTTCTGGATTATGGGTGCAGGTGAGTTTTTTATACTGCTGGGCTCTTTAACCGGATTACCCGCTCTGCAGTGGTGGGCAAACCAGATGACACATATAGAATGGCATGGTTTTCACGCATATGACATGATCTTTCCTTTGTTCCTTTTCATTGCCGGTGTCTCATTTCCCTTCTCTGCACAAAAGCGTTTAAAGATGGAAGATGGAAGGAATTCACTTTACAGGCATATTTTTAAGAGAGGGTTGCTACTTGTGCTGATAGGTATTATTTACAATAACGGTATCAGCTTCGATTTCGCAAACCTGCGTTATGCAAGCGTTCTGGGACGAATTGGACTGGCATGGATGTTTGCCACATTGATTTTCATGAATACGAAAAAATCAAAAACACGTGTAATCTGGTTCTGGGGTATCCTGATTTTCTACTGGCTCCTTTTTGTACTGTTTAAGGCACCTGATACTGGAGATCCCGATCATTATTCAATGCAGGGAAATATTGCAAGTTATATCGACAGGCTTCTGTTACCGGGACGTTTCTGCTGTTTTGAGCTGGGAGATAACGAAGGGATATTGGCTCTGATCTCCGCTACTGGGACAGGATTATTAGGTATTCTGACAGGGGAGCTGCTTTTAACAAACCTGAAACCATTAAAGAAAGTATTGTATATGGCTATTGCAGGTGTTATCCTTATGATAGCAGGTCAGTTATGGAATCTTGCCTTCCCTATTAATAAAATACTGTGGTCCAGCTCTTTTGTCTGTTGGGTTGGAGGTATAAGCCTGCTTTTGATGGCTATTTTTTACCTGATTATTGACGTGTGGAGGTTAAGTAAGTGGTCTTTTTTCTTCGTCGTGATAGGGATGAACCCTATTACAATCTATCTTGCTAACCGTATCATACGGTGGGGAAATGCAAATGAATTTTTCTTCCGTGGTATTGCTGAACTCTTTCCCGAAACTTGGGCTCCCATTGTCATGTCTGCAGGATATATAACCATAGGATGGGTGTTTCTTTATATCCTCTATAGGCGAAAAATATTTCTTAAGATATAAGTCTATCCTCTGATTAATCTTTTTTTGAAACTCATTTTTCGCAAATTATGAATATATTACTTCGTTATTTTTCTAACTTTGCCAAATGTGAATTACAATCTATTGATATAATTTTCAGTTATCTGAAGTCTTAAAACATATTATTTCGAAATGCAACAAAACAATCAATTATCACGGAGAAATTTTCTAAAAAGTTCAGTAGTAGCCGGAACAATAGGAATATCCGCTGGAATTCCGATTCTGAGTTCTTGCTCATCTCAAAAAAAAGATAAAAAAACCGGGTTAACACTCCCTGTATTACCAGATCAGGCACCCGATGGAAAAGTTCTAAAAGCCGGATTGGTCGGTTGTGGTGGACGTGGTACTGGTGCTGCAATAGATTTCCTGAATGCAGGGCCAAATCTGCAGATAGTGGCTCTTGGTGATGTCTTCCAGGATAAGATGGATGCCTGCAGGGAGATTTTGAAAAAGAAAAAAAATGTGGAAATTCCTGATGAGAATTGTTTTATTGGTTTCGACAGCTATGAGAAAGTTATTGATTCGGGAATTGATATAGTACTGTTATGCACACCTCCACATTTTCGTCCTACACATGTAGAGGCCGCTGTGAACGCAAAAAAACATATCTTTATGGAGAAGCCTATTGCTGTTGACCCCACAGGTGTAAGGAAAGTGCTGGCAGCAGTAAAAAGAGCTGAATCACTTAATCTGAATATAATCAGCGGGACCATTCGCCGTTCACAGAAGGACTATATGGAGACCCGACGAAGGGTATTAAACGGTGAAATCGGTGAAATAACCGGAGCAAACATTATCAGGAACGGGGGAGCCTTGTGGTTTCGCAACAGAAGGCCGGAATGGACAGATATGGAGTATATGCTAAGAAACTGGGTAAACTTCTGCTGGCTGTCAGGAGATCATATTACAGAACAGTTCATTCACGAGATAGATGTGATGAACTGGTATTTTGGGCAGTACCCTGTAAAAGCTACCGGTTGGGGAGGGCGCCAAAGAAGGGTCACCGGTGATCAGTACGACTTTTTCAGTATCGAATATCTTTATGAAAACGGCATGCGAGGACATTGCGCTTCACGTCAGATAGACGGGTGCAGTAATGGGAAAGTTGAGCAGATTAATTGCTCAAACGGTTATGCAGACGCATCCGGAAAGCTGTATGACCTGAAAGGAAATATTGTTTGGGAGTACCCTTTACCTGCTGAAAATGACAACCAGTCGGAATGGAAAGTGACCAATCCCTTCGTTCAGGAACATATAAACCTGGTCACCGCAATAAGAACAGGGAACACCATAAACGACGGGGTTGACCAGGCTTACTCTACGCTTGTAACCATTATGGGTAGAATAGCAGCATACACAGGAAAAGACATAACCTGGGATGAGATATTGAATTCCGAGTTATACCTGGGTCCCAAAACTTACCTTATGGGTAAAGTGGAAAACATCCCCGAGACAATTCCTTTGGCAGGTGCACCTCACAAAGAATAGCCTATTTCAAATATTTCAAAGGAGACTGTTTTTAAAAGCCGGACAGTCTCCTTTTTTTATGTGCATTTGGGCCCGGCTTTTTTCTGGTTTATGAAGCAGCAGAAACTTTTGAACTTACTTTGAAAGATTTATCCCTTTGCTGGCTCTCCAAGCATGACAAACAAGGAGATTTTTGTACCTATCTAGAAAGATTCAAGTATGCTTTTTCTAAAAGATGAAACAGTCTTTCATTTATTTAACAAAAAGTGTACTTAAAATTTAACACCTGTTACTTTTACTCTTTTTTTATTCTTTATCTAACTTTTCATTCTTTTTTCTCCTCAGAAAACATTATTTTTACAAAGTTAATTTTTCACATACCTATAAGTAATTAAATTTTATAATAACAATGACCACCAGAAGACATTTTTTAAAAACTATCGGTGGAGTTACATTGCTGACAATTGTGCCCCGGAATGTGCTGGGGAAAGGGATGATTGCTCCCAGCGATGAACTTACCAAGGGAATTATCGGCGTGGGAGGAATGGGACGCGGTCACATTTCCTACGATAACACACGTGTTGTTGCTATGTGCGATGTCGACAAAAATCACCTTACCAAAGCAGCTGCAATGGTAAAAGAAAAGATCAACCTCTATCACGATTTTAGGGATCTTATCCTTGATAAAAACGTTGATATCGTTCACATTGCTACCCCACCCCATTGGCATGGAATTATGTCGGTTGAAGCAGCAAAGGCAGGAAAAGATATTTTCTGTGAAAAGCCGATGACAAGAACCATAGGAGAAGGGAAACGTGTTAGGGAAGCAATAGCACAACATGGTAATATTTTCCGTCTGAACACCTGGTTCCGCTTCAAGGATCAATTTTACGGCCTTGGCACCCCGGTAAAGCCGCTAAAAAAACTGATCGACAGCGGGCTCTTAGGATGGCCTCTGAAAGTGACCATCAGCAAACATACCGGTTTCGACTGGAAATTCTTCTGGGTGGGGAAAACACACCTTGAACCACAGCCTGTACCTCAGGAACTAGATTATGATATGTGGCTGGGGCCGGCTCCCTATAAGCCATACAATGCACATCGCGTTCACCAGACCTTTCGTGGTTACTGGGACTACGATGGCGGAGGATTAGGTGATATGGGACAGCACTATATCGACCCCGTACAGTACATGTTGGGTAAAGACAATACAAGTCCGGTTAAAGTGGAGGTTGATGCACCTCAACAGCATCCCGACGCAGTCGGCACATGGCGTTCAATCACTTACACTTATGAAGACGGCTGTCAGATCATACTCTGGGGTGGCGATTACGGAAAACCTGACACCCCCTATATTTCAGGGCCAAAAGGAAATGTTTACAAAAACTTTGTTTGCGATATCCCCGACTGGGAAAAGAAACTGGCTGCATTCCCCGAACCACGCGAACAGAATACTAATTTCCTTGAGTCTGTTCGAAACAGACAGAAGTTTGCACTGAACGAGGTGAACGGGCACCGCTCATGTACTATCGTGAACATGGGTGCTATAGCGCTTCAACTAAACAGAACACTGCAGTTTGACCCGGTAAATGAAATGTTTGTCAATGACGAAGAAGCTAACAGACTGATTGATCAGCCTATGAGAGCTCCCTGGACTATATAATCTCTTAAAATAAAAAAAGATGAAACATATACGATTTATCATATTTTTTCTGAGCCTTCTGATAACTGCCGGAATTCAGGCTCAGACACCGCAAGGCAGAACCGATGCTACCATCATCGCCGATGCACTGGCCCAACTGCCGGCAGACACCCCGAAGAATTACAACCAGATTATTTCAGATTTAGTCTCCACCGGTGAAAAGGGACTGCTGGAAATTATAGGAAGGATGAATCCTCCCGGAAAAGAGAGTAACGAAGTGCTGGATTACGCCATTAGCGGCTGGACCAGCTTTGTGGCAAACGACTACAACAAACGGTCAGTGGCTGAAAAAGCATTCGGAAAGGCACTCGCCCAACCTCTCGATAAAGAGGTGAAGGCATTCATTATACGCCAACTCAGAAAAATAGGAACTGACGAAAGTGTAAACGTATTAGCCGATTTCCTTACTGACAGCTATCTCTCAGACGATGCGTCGCAAGCGCTGGTAAGTATCGGAACAGAGAAAGCACATGATGCTCTACTGATAGCTCTCTCCTCAGGTGGATCGGATGAGATAAGGCTCAACCTTGTTAACGCCATTGCCCAGACCGATTACCAAAAAGCCGAACCGGCCCTGCTTAGCCTGTTAAGCAACAGCACACAGGAAAAAATGGAAAAAGTAATTCTCAATGCATTAGCCAATGTGGGGTCAGAAGATGCCCTTGAACCATTAAGAGAGGCAGCGGCAAAGGCCGGATTTGCATATAATAAAAACAGTGCCACTGCATCATATATCAAATTACTTGACAGGCTCAACAACGGCAACCCCAAACTGGTAGAGAAAGAAGCAAAGAAGCTACTTTCCACTGCTTCCAGACAGAATGACACGGGACTGAGGAGTGCTGCCATGCAATTGATCCTGGCACAGGAATCCACGAAAAAAGTGAACTTATTGAAGAATGTTATTAAAGATGGTGATATCACTTATATAAACGCTGTGCTCAACGCATACCCTTTTCAGAATGATAAAAAAGCGAATGAGCTGATATTAAAGGAGCTATCCTCTAACAAATCGACCCAGATACAGACAACCCTTATCTACTGGTCTGCAGAAAACAACGGAAAAACAGCCCTTCCTCAAATCATAAGGCTTGTAAAATCTTCTGACAAGGAAGTGCAAAAGGCTGCAGCTCATTCTCTTGCAAGAATCGGTGGAGATGAGGCTCTTATTGCATTAGCTGCCCTGCTAAAAAGCGATGATAAAGAGACAGTTACACTAACACAAAATGCTTTATCAACCTTTGACGGTGATATATCTTACACCCTTGCATCAGTTTTTAACGAATGCGGAGATGAGGGGAAAAAGGCAATCCTGCAACTTATTGCAAACCGCAAAATGGAGAGCCAATACAATCTCGTTTATAATCAGATATTTACTGGCAATACAGTAGTGAAAACCGAAGCTGCAAACACACTGAAAGAGGTTGTAACTGACAGAAACCTATCTGACCTTTTCACCCTGCTTGAGCAGTCCGATGCAAGCTATGCACCCGCAATACGGCAGGCAATTAATGCGGCACTCAACTTTCTTCCGGCGGATGAGCAACTGAATCTGGTTGCCGGAAGAATGGGTAAATCTGCCAACAAACACCTCTATTACAGCGCCCTTGCAAACAGCGGAACCCCGCAGGCAATGGATCTTATTTCCAAAGCATATGGTAAAGAAACCGGTAAAAATAAAAGCGCTGCTTTTGAAGCACTTGCCGGATGGAAATCGTTTAACGTTGTTTATCCTCTTTTGGATATAGCAAGAAGCAGCAAAAACAATCAGGAACTGGAAAAGGTAACCGATGCGCTTGTTTCGACAATCGCCGGATCTAATAAAACAGGTGCCGTTAAATACCTCTTCCTGCGCGAAACGATGTCATTTGCCCAAAACGACAAACAGAAGAATGAAATTATTAAACTGATGGGCACTACCGCCCAATACCAGGCAATGCTTTTCGTTGCTCCCTATATGGAGCAGCCTCAAACAAGCGAGACAGCTGCTATTGCGGCAATGAATATTGCAATTAACAATCCCTCTTTTGCCGGCACAGAAACAAAGAAAATACTGGATAAAGTAAGTCAAACACTTCAAAATCCCGATGCAGACTATCAGAGGCAATCCATCCAGAAATATCTCTCGGAAAACTCACAGGAGGGAGGATATATTTCTATCTTTAATGGGGAAAACCTGGACGGATGGAAAGGATTGGTGGCAAACCCGATCAAAAGGGCAGCCATGAACAAGAAAGAACTTACTCAGGCACAGCAGAAAGCAGACAAGGAAGCAGCAGAAAGCTGGATTGTTGAAGATGGAGTACTGCTCTTTACGGGAAAAGGCGACAACCTCTGTACCGAGGAACAATACGGCGATTTTGATATGCTAATAGACTGGAAACTGTATGAAGGGCCTGAACCTGATGCTGGCATCTATCTTCGCGGAACTCCGCAGGTACAAATATGGGACACAGCAAGAGTAAACGTAGGTGCACAAGTCGGGTCAGGCGGGCTCTATAATAATCAGGTGAATCCCAGTAAACCACTTAAGGTGGCAGATATAAAGGTGGGTGAATGGAATACATTCCGTATCAGGATGATAGGCGACCGCGTTTCGGTGTGGCTTAACGGCCAGCTGGTAACTGACAATGTCATTCTGGAAAACTATTGGGATCGCAGCCAGCCGATATTCCCTGTTGAGCAAATTGAGTTGCAGGCTCACGGTAGCAAAGTGGCATATCGCGACATCATGATCAAAGAACTGGAACGCCCTGAACCATTCAAACTCTCAGAACAGGAGAAAAAAGAAGGGTTTGAGGTACTCTTCGATGGTACAAACATGCATCACTGGACAGGAAACACCACCGACTATATTATGGAAGATGGAGTGATAGCAGTATATCCTGGTAAGAACTACAGCGGAATCAACCGTAACCTCTACACCAAGAAAGAGTATGATAATTTTGTCTTTCGTTTTGAGTTTATGCTCACACCCGATGCCAACAACGGGCTGGGGATTCGTACTCCGATGGAAGGTGATGCTGCCTACCAGGGTATGGAGCTGCAGATTCTCGATAATGAAGCACCCGTTTATAAAGACCTGCAGAAATATCAGTATCACGGGTCGGTATATGGGGTGATCCCAGCTAAAAGAGGCTTCCTTAAACCGACAGGCGAATGGAATTACCAGGAAGTTATTGCCGATGGAGACAATATTAAAGTAATACTGAATGGGACAACAATCTTAGACGGAAATATTCGTGAAGCTGCCAAAAACGGAACGATAGATGGCAGAGAGCACCCGGGACTTTTCAATAAAAAAGGACATATCGGATTTCTGGGACACGGAACGGTTGTGAAATTCAGGAATATAAGAGTAAAGGAGTTGTAGATCTTTAGTATAATATCAACATTAAGATTTTATTGTGCCGGAAAAGATTATAAGTTGCTTTTCCGGCACAGTTTTTTAGAAATTGCTTTGTGACAGAAACAACAACCAAGTGTTTTATTTAATGATTGCTTATAATATATTGGTTAAAGGATAAATTATCATTGCGTTAAACTTTACTGAAATACAACAGTGTTTCTTGCTGACTCTCATTGTATTAAAAAAGTATTTAACTAACCATCAAGAAAAATAACCTATAATACAATTAAAATGGAAAATTTAAAAACATATCTGCTTGAAATATTTTTTTTGTACATTGCAATAGCAGCTCAGACAACACAATCTAACTATCAAATTCCATATCGGCAGTAAAGAAGCCCATATGATTGAAATAATCGCAAATAATTGATTTGATCATTACAAAATAAAGTTTTTTGACTGGGTTTTTTAATTTTTTAAATAAAAAAACCCAGCATCAGCAACGAAATACAAAATTTTCTTTATAGTTTTGTATATGTTGAAATATGCCTCCAAGAATAGTTACATTTATAAATCGATATAAAACTGATCACTATGTCCACAACAGCTAAACTGTATTCTTTAAGACTAAGCAACACGAAAACCTATCTATTCGCTGCTGTTTTTATTGCAGGAAACCTTCTGTTACCACAGCTGGCACACCTAGTTCCGCAAGGTGGGTTTATATTTTTGCCAATATATTTCTTCACCCTGATTGCCGCTTATAAATATGGCATTCATGTGGGACTACTAACAGCTATCCTGTCACCCTTGGCCAACAGCTTACTATTTGGCATGCCACCGGTAGCTGTACTTCCAGCCATAATGATCAAATCGGGCATTCTGGCTATCGCTGCAGCAATGGCTGCAAAACATTTTGGAAAAGTGTCTCTATTAGGCATTTTGATTGCTGTCATAGCCTATCAGGTTATCGGAACGGGTATTGAGTGGATAATGACTCAAAATTTCACCGTTGCTGCTCAGGATTTCCGTATCGGTATTCCCGGAATGATTATCCAGCTTTTCGGCGGATATTTTGTGCTGAAAGCACTGGCCAGAGTTTAAAATGATTGAAGTAAAACCTTTCGAAGAGGTTATGAAAAAGTTTCGCGAGATAGAGTTCCGCGAGACTTTCGATATGATTGTGGCAATTGCCAACGGGGGTGTAATACCTGCTGCAATCATCAATCAGCGTTTGAACGTAGAAATACAACTGTTAAAAATAAACCTGCGAGATCCCAGCCAAAAGCCTAAATACGACAGCCCGGTACTTGTCTCTCCAATAAATTTCGAATATAAGAATAAGACAGTGCTATTGGTTGAAGATCGTATAAAAACAGGTGCTACAGTAGATTTTGCTATCAATCTTTTACATGGCGCCAGGCAGATAAAAACCTTTGCCGTGAACGGCAGGGCTGATTATTCGCTATATGACGAATCATGTTTCAGATTTCCCTGGATTGTATGAGAAGAATCACCTTTTTTATTTTTTCCTGCTTATTAGTGCCCCATACGCTGCTGGCGGGAAACGGGTACACCGATAACGAAGAACTGAATGACACCATTCGCCTGGATGAGGTGATAGTTACGGGTAGCATGCCGAAAGTAAATCTGCGCAATGTACCCATGAGTATTTCCATTGTCGGAGAACAACAGATACGAAACCGGCTAGAGCCATCGCTGCTTCCCATACTTACGGAGGAAGTGCCCGGGCTCTTCATCACACAGAGAGGCGTTATAGGATATGGTGTGGCAAATGGCGCCGCTGGCGGAATGAGTATCAGAGGAATAGGGGGAATGCCTACATCGGGAGTATTGGTTTTAATTGATGGCCATCCCCAATACATGGGACTTATGGGACATCCGCTGGCGGACAGTTATCAATCAATGATGGCGGAACGTGTGGAAGTAGTCCGGGGCCCCGCTTCTGTTCTTTATGGCTCCAACGCTATGGGTGGCGTGATCAACATCATAACCAAAAAGCAACAACAGGAGGGACTTCAACAATCTGCCCAAACTATGTACGGCAGCCACAACACGTTTAGTGGAGAAGTAATGAACGGATGGAGGAAAGAGAGGTTGCAACTTGTAGGAAACATCGGATACAACCGCTCTGACGGTCATAGGGAAAACATGGAGTACAGGCAGGTAAACGCTTATGGAAAGGCTGGTTATCAATTATCCGGAAATTGGTCGGGATTTATCGACCTCAACCTCTCTAATACTAAGTCATCCAACCCGGGATCGATCTCCAACCTGATGATCGACAATGATGCCGATATTTTGCGGGGAGTAGCTTCTGCTGTTTTGGAAAATGAATTTACCCACACATCGGGAGCATTAAAATTCTTTTATAATTTCGGCAGGCATGAAATAAACGACGGTATCTCAAGCCTTTCATCCTCTCTGCCGCCTGACTATCGTTTTCGTTCAAATGACCAAATGTTTGGATTTTCAGTCTCTCAGTCCTATTCTTTTTTTGAAGGAAACAAGACAACTGCCGGACTCGATTTTCAACGCTTCGGAGGAAAAGCATGGAACAAATTCAATGACAAAGTGAATAATGAAGAGTTAGCAGATGTTCACCTCAACAATCAGGCGGGTTACGTGAATGTGCAGCAAACTTTACTGGATAAATCACTTACAATAAACACAGGCATCCGCCTCGATCATCATGAAATAAACGGTTCAGAATGGATACCTCAGTTTGGAATAAGTTTCACTCCTTCATCTCCCACAGTAATTAAAGCCATCGTAAGCAAGGGATTTCGCAATCCAGCCATTCGGGAGATGTATATGTTCCCGCCGAAAAATCCCGGTCTGAGGCCGGAACAACTCTGGAATTACGAACTATCGTATCTGCAAACTCTATTGGGAAACAGATTTAACATAGGAGTAAACCTTTTTTACATAAATGGTGATAATATGATACGTGTGGAACCGGGTATCGGTAAATGGAGCAATACCGGAAAAGTAGAAAACAAAGGTTTCGAGATAAGCTCTATTTACATGGTTACCAATCACTTGCGACTCTCGAGCAACTACAGCTATCTCTATATGAGACATAAGATTATTGCTGCTCCTGAACATAAGTTGTATGTGAGCGGAATATATACCAAAAATCGGTTGAATTTTTCTACAGGCATGCAATATATTGGTAATCTGTACAAAGCCGTCCGCCCTGAACATATAAAGGAAAATTTCCTGCTTTGGAATGCTCGTGCTGGATTCAAGGCATCAGAGTGGCTTAATATCTTTTTAAAAGGAGAAAACCTGCTTGACCAGAAATATGAGATCAATGCTGGATATCCCATGCCTGGAGCTACAGTTTCCGGAGGGTTACAGGTGCAGTTTAAGTATATTTAAAAAAGCAGGTAAACTTTACGCAAAGATGATAATTACAAACGAAAATCATTTTTATGCTTATAAATTACAAAGATGAGCCCCCTGTAAACAGCCTCTTTTATTGTAAACAAACCAATATAAATATTGATATCAATAATATATAAATAATTATTTATATATTAGTGGCTTTCGGAGATGACTCAAAGATTAGTAAATTAACAAAACCAAAATAAATTAGATTATGGACAGACGGAAATTCTTACGGGCGGTAGCTCTTACAGGTGCTGCCCTTACTACAGTAAAAGAAGTGGGTGCGATGAGTGTTCTAACCCAATCGTTCGAAACTACCAACGCAGCCTCAAAATACGATTTGGTGGCAGTAATGGGAGATGAACCCGAAAACATGTTCCGCAGGGCGATTGCAGAAATAGGTGGAATGAAAAATTTTATCAGCAAAGGCGACAAGGTTTGCGTGAAGCCCAACATCGGGTGGGACCAGCCTGTTGAAATGGCAGCCAATACCAACCCAAAACTGGTTATGGAAATTATCAAACAATGTTTCGACGCCGGTGCTTCGGAGGTTACAGTGTTTGATCACACCTGCGACGACTGGCGAAAATCATACACTAACAGTGGCATTGAGGAAGCAGCAAAAAATGCAGGTGCCAAAGTGGTTCCCGCCCATCAGGAATCATATTACAAAACAGTCTCACTGCCCAAAGGGAGAAGCCTTAAAACTGCAAAGATTCACCAGGCAATCGTGGATAGCGATAAATGGATAAATGTGCCTGTACTCAAAAATCATGGCGGCGCACAATTAACTATCTCAATGAAAAACTATATGGGGATTGTATGGGATAGAGGTTATTTCCATGCAAACGACCTTCAACAATGCATCGCTGATGTATGTACATACGAAAAACGGCCGGTCTTAAATGTGGTGGACGCTTATAGATTAATGAAAACAAGCGGCCCTAAAGGAAAATCACTCTCCGATGTGGTTCTCTCAAAAGGGTTGTTTGTATCTCAGGATATTATTGCCGCCGATACTGCTGCTGCTAATTTCTTCAACCAGGCTCGTGAGATGCCTATAGAAAAGGTGACCCACATTGCCAAGGGACAAGAATTGGGTATTGGTACTATGAATCTTGACAATTTAAACATCAGAAGAGTACGAATGTAATTCCGTCTGTTTTTATTTAGAGTTGTTCGGCGTAATAATCCGGTAATATCAACCGGATTATGTCTCTGCGTATAACCGAGAATGGAAGGAAGGAAGGAAGGAAGGAAGGAAGGAAGCAAGCAAGCAAGCGAGCAAGGAAGCAAGGAAGCAAGGAAGCAAGGAAGCAAGCGAGGAAGCAAGGAAGTAAGGAAGTAAATAATAGAGTAAGAAAATAAGCAAGCAACAATAAAAGAAAACATTATGTTAAAAAAGATACGGGTTATTCTGTCTGTCATCCTGTTCACACTAATAACACTTTATTTCCTTGATTTCAGGGAAATACTACCGGAAAGTCTTAGTATTCTGGCTGAGATCCAGTTTATTCCTGCACTCCTGGCACTTAATATTATTATTCTGGTATCACTGATTGTGCTCACCCTGATCTTCGGCAGAGTTTACTGCTCGTCCATCTGTCCAATGGGAATATATCAGGATATAGTAGCATGGCTATCCAAAAGATTTATCAGGAAGAAAAAATATAGGTACAGCAAGGCAAAAAATATTCTCCGGTGGAGTGTGCTTGCAGCCACTGTAATTGCTTTTGTTTTCGGATTTACCTTTCTGGTGGGACTTCTCGATCCCTACGGTGCATACGGAAGAATGGCAACACACCTTCTGAGGCCTGCTTATCTGGCCGGGAACAATCTGCTGGATACAATTTTCACCTCTTTCGATAATTACTCATTCTACAAGGTAGGGATCTACTCTCTGGGAGTTTTTTCAACCATAATAGCACTCCTTACTCTATTGACAATCGGTTACCTTGCATGGCGTGGCGGCAGGACCTGGTGCAACACTATCTGCCCGGTGGGAACCACACTTGGTTTGCTGAGCAAATACTCGCTATTCAGGATTCAGTTTATAGATGACAAGTGTAATATGTGTGGACTGTGTAGCATGAGGTGCAAGGCTTCCTGCATCGATTCCAGCAACAAACAGATAGATTACAGCCGGTGCGTTACCTGCTTTAACTGTATTGAGAGCTGCAACCACGATGCAATGAAATACAAGTTTATCATGCCTGTCAAAAGGAGACGGACAGATAATATTCAGGTAAACAGCTATGTGGAAAAGGAGATGTCGGAAAAAATGGATAAAACCGGGAAACCGGGAAGAACTGTAAAATCGGAGAAACCGGAGATAGCGGAAAAGACAGGGAATCCGCAAAAGATTAACAGGGTGGAAAGGACGGATAGACCTGAGAGAGCGGATAAACAAGATAATGATAAAAGATCTGTAGATGAATCGAAACGACGCTTCCTATCCGCCTCCCTGGTAACCGGACTGGCAGCAGGGAGCCTTATCGCGCAAGAGATTCAGGGAGGGGTAATTCCAAAGCGTGATTTAAAACGTCAGGTTCCTATTGCACCACCTGGGGCACTTTCCTTCGACCACCTACGGGAAAAATGCATCTCCTGCCACCTCTGCGTAAGCAAATGTCCGTCACACGTTATAAAGCCTGCATTCCTAGAATATGGCCCCGGAGGAATAATGCAGCCCAAACTCTATTTCAGCAAAGGTTTTTGCAACTATGATTGTACAATCTGCGGAGAGGTTTGTCCCACAGGAGCCATCCTCCCATTAACCAAAGAGGAGAAGAACCACACACAAATGGGGCAGGTGCAGTTTATTGTTGAGAACTGTATTGTCTATTACGATGAAACTAACTGTGGTGCCTGCTCTGAGCACTGTCCAACCCAAGCTGTACATATGGTCCCCTATAAAGGCTCGCTGACTATTCCCGAGATTAATCCCGCTATCTGTGTCGGTTGCGGTGGATGCGAATATGTATGCCCCGCAATTCCTTTTAAAGCCATCTATGTGGAGGGATTGCCATCACAAAATGTGATAGAGATTGAGCAGGAAGAAGCTGAGGATGTTGTAATTGACGACTTCGGATTCTGAAAGGCCAGTATTATAGCACTTCGAAAACAAGTGGTTCTTCTTCGGGTAATAACGAGGTTGTTATTCCTAAATCGGCCATACTATGGACAGGGAAACGTTCCATCGTCTATGTGAAAGGTTTTGCAAGGTGTATGGTGGACTAAAAGATTTAATTTATCTTTGTTTTTTAAAACAGACATACAGGCCATAATCTCTTATATTTAAAAACATTAACAAATGAATAGATCTATATTTCCGTTGTTCATTATTTTTTTCATTCTCAACACTTCCTCTCTCTTTGCCCAGCAGGGCGACTCCATCCGCAACGAAATACTTAGTCGCCGTGCCAGTGACATGGAAATAATTTCAAAAGGGCGTTCGCTAACCCTGGAACATTTGCTGAAGGGCGATATATCCGCTTTAAAGGATGTAAAAGATTATCTTGCCGGTGAAGCATTCAATCCATACAAAGTCTATCTGCCCGTAGAATACTGGCTTCTATCATTCTGGACTGAAGATTACACCGAACTGCTTCATGAGGCAAAGCAGTTTTCTGCGAATATCGACTTGAATAATGGCGGTTACTGGCAAATGCCCGAAAGGTTCAGGCCTTCATCAATGTTGAGAATGATATCCGATAACGACCATCTCACAGAGGAGGCAGGAAAGAAATCAGCTGAATCATATCTGCCATTGACAGTATGTATAGACAATTCGGAGTTGAGCGTGGAAGAGAAGGAGTTTCTCAAATTGTGGCTATACTCACTTCTTTTCACGCCTGATAAAGTGGATGATGAACCGGAGATGGAAGAGGTAAATTCCATGGCGACCGGTTTTTTGGGAACCTACGAAAATAGTGAATATGCAGACTACACACGCAGGTTTATCCGCTACCGGTTCCGGCCGGGTAACTGGGGGTTAGGATATGAGTTCTATCTGGGGCATAACGCACTTACCGGCGGGCTGAGTCACCACTTCAGAAACAGTATCGCAGGCGGTTTTGCTCTGGATGCGCTTTACAAGGATTTCGACCTCTCCCTGCGTTTCAACTATGCTTCCACCAAAACCAACCGGGAAGTTATCAATCATAATATTAACTGGCCGGTCAATATCAAGGGCTATCTTATCGGAGCCGATCTTACGCTCCAATATCCGGCCTTCCAAAGTCGTGACATCAAGTTTATGCCTTTCATAGGTATCGGAGGAATGGGTATGGGACCAACTGATACAGAGATAAAGAGCCATCCCGAACTGGGTGATTTCAAGGAGTTGTCGGCTCTTAACTACCTGGCAGGACTGGAAATTAAACTGAATACCTGGAGCAAAGAGACAGACCTCTCCCGCTACGGAGGAACCTACATAGGAGTACGTTACACTTTTTACATACCCAACTACAACAGGGAAAACAACCTGCTGGATGGGAACATGCATATGGTTACCCTCAGCTTCGGTGGTTTCAGCCGTCCCCCTAAAAGGCATTTCTAATATCGGCAGAAGTGGTTAGGCTCAAACAGTCAACATATAGAGATATCTTAAAAGTATTATCTCGTAACAGTTGAGTATGTAACGATATCGATCAATCGGGATAGCTGACTGACTGGGTCAGTAATATCTCCTCATTGGGCTTCAGATTAAGCAGCTTGCCCAGCTTATCCTTATCGAACGATCCACGCACAACTGAACCAAGTCCCTCTGATGCACAGTAGAGATAGACGTTTTGCGACACAAATCCGCAATTTGTATAGGCATACTGCCTGCTGGAAGCCATATCCATGTCGGAGACAAAAACCAGATTAAGTGCCGCATCAGCAACAAAATCCTGGACACCTGTCTCAGCACGATAGTCCCCTTTTTTCACCTCTTTCAGAGTGTGGTTTCGGGCATCATAAAAATAAATCCCGTTTTTGATCACCACGTACAGTTCCAGTTCCTGGCGGTTGTTTGCCGTTGGTGCGGTGCGTTTATCATCGCGATTAAAACCATTGGCAGCCCACAACAGATCTGATAGTTGCCGTATTGTCAGCTCTTTGTCCCGGTAAGAACGGACTGATTTTCTTTCGTTAAGCGCCTGCATCAGTGGTTTTCCACCTGTTCTGTCGGGATCAGGCAATTTAATATCCTGTGCGGATAATGAGTAACCCATAAGTAAAACGGATGTAAGCATTATTAGTCTGTTCATAACAAACGATTTATAAATTCAACACAAATATAGATGAAAACTCAACAATATCAGATCCTTCTCCCTTTACTTTTTTTAAATCTTTCAATTAAATAGAGACAAAACTCAAAGAATAAATTACACATTCAAATTGAGCCATATAAATTAATTGAGTTCATCTCATTATTTTATGGGGTGTTGCGAGCGATGACCCTCTTATAATCAGATTCGAACTAAATATTTTTACAGTGTTAATGTCATAAGGTTGATCATTACATAAAGAAAGAGTAAATTTCCCTATTTCTTCCCCAATCTCTTTGTATGGCCGCTCAATGCCAGTAATTGTAGGTGTTGAATATTTACACTCCGGATTCTCATCAAAACTGACCACAGCCATCTGCTCGGGAACAGAAATACTATTTATTTTAGCAATAGAGATGGCTTGTAAAGCAGAAGTGAAATTAGGAAGTATTAAAGCATCGGGTCTTGACTTAAGTTTGATAAAACGGGTGATTACTTCATAAGTATCCTCAACTGTTAGTTCGCTGTATATCAAATAGTCTGGATTAAATTCAACATTATTTTCACTAAGCACATCTTTATAAGCCTGTATCCTCTCTTTGTAAATTGGACAATTATAGTGTTTAGCCGCAAAAGCAATTTTTTTGTAGCCGGATGTTACCAGATGATTTGTCAACATATATGAATCCATATAGTTATCGATTAAAAACTTTGGACAATCATAGTTATAGTTAACTCTGTTGAATAAAATTACAGGAATTCCTTTTTTCTCAACTTCCTTAAGGTGAGATGAATCACTTGTATCCATACTTTGTGAAATAATGAGGCAACGAATTTGAGAGGGATCTAATTTTGCCACAATTTCTCGCTCTATTTCAGCTGAATTAAATGAACACAGTATAGAAAAAAGATATTTATTTTGTAAAGTATGCTGAATTGTGGATAAAACCTGACTATAGAAATAATTATTGATTTCAGGTGTAATTATAGCTATGACATTAGCTTTGTTTAAAACTTTTGGGTTTATGTATCCTATCTCTATAGCTTTAGCAATAACTCTTTCCTTAGTCTTTATATTTACATTAGAGTTATCTGCCAAGGCTCGAGAAACCGTTGATGGTGAAATTTTTAGTTTATCTGCAATATCATATATTGTAATTTTCTTACCCATAGTGTTTGTTTACTTTTCAAAACATAATGCAGCCGCTCCATATATTGAAATATCAGGATTAGTAGACTTTAATATCTGAATATTCTTCAAAGTTGATTTGTAAATAAAAGTATTCACAGTTTTGAACATCGATTCCTGAAAATACCTGTAAGCCTCAGAAAGCCTCCCTCCAATAACAATAGCATCAGGATCTAAAGCATACATGATGGTTTTAACAGCATTTCCCAGATCCACACCAAACATCTCATAAATGGCTAAAGCAATTTTATCTCGTTTTTTAGCTCTGTTGAACAGAACATCATCTTTTATACCGTATTTTTCCTCAAAATATTTTACACTGCAATAATATTCATAATCATAGTCCTTATATGGTATAGAACAAAATTCACCGGCACCAGCATTACGTCCCGAGTAAAGTCTTCCGTCAATAATAATACCCACTCCCATTCCCGTACCAATAGTAATACCGGCAATATTATTAAAATCCTTGGCTACACCAAAATATTTTTCGCCTAAAGCAAAACAGTTAGCGTCATTATTTATAAAGACCTGAATATTAAATCTCTCTTCCAGGATATCTTTCAGATAAACCTTATTCCACGAAGGAATATTTGTCGGATTAAACACAATTCCTTCTTTCACATCAACCAGGCTTGGCATCCCAACGCCGATGCCCACAACCGAATCATTGTGTATTTGCCTTATTGAAGAAATAATTTCACTTAGAATAACCTCTTCCGGTTCTCTGTTATTTATCTCCCTGTGTTTAATTTCTGCAATAACACCGTTTTCCAACCTTGCCACGTGAAGATATTTTCCCCCAAAAATTACTCCGATAACATTTTTAAACAACTTTTCCTGATTGAATATCATTTGATTACCCAAATAGTCTTTATATACTAGAATTTTAAACAAAAATACTCCATTTTATCGTAACATCAAATTATGTTGAAATTACAATATTAAGTAAATGTGACGCTATAACATTTATTTGCCGAAAATACCCGGATGCTAGAAAGAGAGCTTCGACCGGGAAGAAAATTTCTATTGCAAACCGTGAAAAATAGCACGTGATAATTTTTGATAGAAAATGAATTTCCGCTCTATTGTTTTTTGTCTAAAGGATTTCCTGCTTCCCTTAAAAACTGCTCCTGCAATTCGGGGACATTCTTGTCTGCTTTAACATTACGAATAGTCTCCACAAATTGATCAACAACACTTTCCAAAATAAGCCTTCCAGCTTGTGCATTAGCTTTTGATCCATCTCCAGAATAATGATTGGGAAAACGAGCGTACCACCATATACCTGAATAGACGTTAGGGAGATTTTTCAAGCGGTCAAGGTCAATACCCGATTGTTGTCCCGCCTTTTCAGGATGTACCAGATCAGGCACAATGGCTTTTAATATAGATGACTCGCTATTTCCGGCATGCTGATCATAAGGATCATGCTGGGAAACAGCCTCCGCTTTTTTAATCACTTCGGGATCATAGGAAGGTTGAAACCAGTAAAGCGAGTAATCTCTCTTTTCTGATAGTTGCGCCATGCCAAAATAATTCAGAAAAGCGTTATTACCACCATGTCCGTTCAGTATGATGATCTTTTTGAAACCATTTCTACTAAGTTCGTTGAGTGTCTCCTGCAGCACTTCCCATATTAGTGAGGGAGAATAGGCTATGGTTCCAGGTTGATGCCTGGCTTCATTAATCTGACTGAAGTAGTACCACGGGAAAACAACTGTGTACTCTTTTTCAGCTGCACGAAGAGCAATCTCTCTAGCTATATAAAGATCTGTTCCTAATGGCATGTGAGGACCATGCTTTTCGAAAACGCCAATAGGAAGAATAGCAGTCTTGGAACTTTCTTCTACTGCATTTACAAACTCTGGTGCAGAAAGCTCTTCCATCTTATAAGGCAGATCTTGTGCCTTAAGGCTGATTAGGCAAAATAGTGCCAAAAATACTGAAAAGTGTTTCATAATAACAATATTATTTTAATTATCTTTCGCACGTATCCATGTGATGAGCATATAGCAAAATACAAACATTTCGATGTTTCGAGGGCTACCTGTTTTACGAAAATAGCGCTTAGACCTTTTGCAATCGCAAAAAAGAATGCGACTCTAAATATAATATGTTGAAAAATTTAGCTACAATTATAATATATGCGTAATTTGAATTATTTCAAATTAAAACCCTGAATTACAATATTCATTCTTTCCGGATTGCTGAATTGGCTACTATTACCAGCTACCGTCAATATGCGTTTTTCACCCGGAAGCAATGAAATGTAGTTATCACTCCAATACACGGGTAAGACCGGTTCATTTGTCTCTTTATCCACAAGCATAAATTCCAGGAAAAAGGCAATTTTGTTTGTCGGATTATGAATAGTTACCTCAAAATTCGCTCCATCCTTATCGGTTGAAATAGAATAATCATAATTCACTTCTGTTTTTTCTATACTGTTCAATGCCTTAAAATCAGCATGTTGTTTATTGGGAGTCCAGTACCAGGTACTCTTTTCAAAGTCTGGAATGTCCGGTTTTGTGGATAACCAGTAAAAATTATTTTCAACCGATTTTCCCTCATCATCCATAAGTCTCAAATCGAGAAAAAAGGTAGAGGATAGATTATCTACTTCAGGCATATTCAGTACTTTTTTTGACTGATTAGGCCCAATATCCAATTTTTCTACTTCATCGAACAACAGATTGGAGTTAATATCAAATATCTTTATCTGCAAAGAAATATCAGTCAATGAATCTTTTTTATCGTTGTTTACATAAATTCCATGATCACCATAATTATAAATAGGGAGAACCGGAGATGATGCTTTCTTAGTACCATAAAATGCACCATTGGGCATAAGATAGTAGTCGAACAACTGCCAGTAAAGCGTTGGCCAGGCAGAATTGTACATCCATTGTACTACTCCTGTACTATTAAACTTGTTTACCGCAAATGACTCGAACATAGGTCTTATGGCTTCATAGCTGCTTATTTGATTTTTCAGCAGAAACGTCTCAAGATCATTTGATTCCCCATATCGTGCATTAAAGGCACTAAGAAAACGATCCAGATTTTCAAATTCACCCCTGCCACTATAATAGAGCCATACACTATCAATAGGCCAGAGTGATTCCTTTGGAATCATTTTCTTTATACTTGGAAGCGGGGGAATCTGAGGGCCCGGACCCACCTCTGTGTTAAATCCGAATGCTCCGCCATACTGTTTGTCTACATACCAGTAAACAGGTGGAACCCAGTCGTAAGGTCCCTCCATTTTCACTCCTGTGGGGCCGCTGATAACACTTTGTCGTGGGTCGTCGTCTCCCATTAGCATGGAACCGCCACAATAGCTGAGAATGGGGCGAGTGGTGTCAATTTCTGCCATTATCTTGTTGAGCTTAATTTCCAGAGAGGGACGGGGTAACTTATCACTTCCATAAGTCCATATTGCAACACTGGGATGTCTGCGACGCCATAATACCTGATCCCTGTAATTTTTTGTATGCAATATCTCAGCTTCCTCTCCGCGGATCGTCACATAATCATCGTGAGGAATTCCAATATAACCCTCCCATTCCCAATGAGCAGACCAACCAAAAATAAGCAATAAACCACACTCGTCTGCCATATCCATAATAGTACGATTTTTCCCCCAGAAACCTTCGAATCGAAGCGAATTCAGGTTCATATGTTTAGCATACTTCACCATCGCTTCTACTTTCTTATCAGAATCTCCCAAGAAGATATCATCAACCCAACCGGCACTTCTTAGCAATACTTTTTGTCCGTTAACCATAAATCCCCTGAATCCAGATTCGTTCCAAAAATCTTCTATTTCCCTGATGCCAAACCGAAAATTCTCTTCATCACTTTTCTCGTTGTTCACCCGGAGAGTAAGTTTCAAATCATATAATGCCTGTTCTCCCATATTATTTGGCCACCATAATTTGGGGTTATTAATCTTCAGCTCATCAAAATCAGAGGGTGATAAAAAAACCTCACGTATCTCATTAGCTTGCAGCTGTACCTCCTGGCTTATTTGAATATTATTAAATGACGCAATAAGTGTACCATTTTGTTGATGGCCGGTATGATTGGTCAGTACAGTTGAAATTGTCAATTCTGCAGATTTAAGCGTGTTCTTATCTACTTTTGAGACAACATTAGAGTGACGCATTGAAAGTGGTCCGGTATGACTAAGTATAACATCTCGATAAATACCCATTAACCTATCGGGAGGTGTAGGATTCCAATCAACAAATCCCATATGCACATCCTCCCCGAACACAGGTGGAATAATTTCAACAGCCAGCATATTATCTCCTTTATGCAGAAATTGGGTAATATCGAAGTTCCAAACGCCATATGATCCCTGCACAGAATCCTTATCAGCAATCTTCATCCCGTTAAGCCAGATATTGGCTTTGTAATTAAGCCCCTCGAACGTGATCTGGTAGAAATCCAGATCGGACAATGCATCAATTCTAAACACTTTTCGATACCACCATGGAATTTCATATGGAGTTTTATCCATCTTTTCAAGGACAAATGGTTCAAAAATGTCAGGGAAGAGTCCATTTTGTATTAATCCGTTCATTACTGTAGCAGGGACTTTTACAGTATAACCAAATTTATTGTCAAAATCTGGTGATGAAATAAAAGAACCGTCAGCATTGATCGAATCTGAAGAAAACAGTTGCCATCCCTCATTAAGACAGATTCGATATTGCGTATTATCAGTCTCGGTAGAACATGATATGAAAAAAAGCATGCTCAAGATAATCCAGATTGTATTGTTTAATATAAAATGCATAAAAATAATATTTAATATTGCCTGCAATAGTCAGGTAAAAAAGTTTTGGGCACTATGTAGTACATTAACTATCAGTAGAATCTCCTTAATCAAACCTCTGCAATCTTTCTTGCTAACAGTCATGTAATTAGTTAAACATTTAACTAAACATCTACCTAAATATTGCTAAAGGAATTACTTCGAAAAAAAAGAATGATCGTTAATTGGTTTTAAAAGTACATCCGGCTCCACTGTTCCGAACCAGATGTACAACATTATCACACAGTTTCAAGGCTTTTTTATCTTAAAAACTTATTATCCTTATAAAAAATCTTTCTTATATGTTTTAGGGCTCCATCGGCTTAAAAACCCATACCCATCCTGGACTCCACACAACTGGTGTATTGAACAGGACCAATCTGTTCTCGGTGAGTTCTAGAATCCTATAATTCTTACCACCGCTTTCATGTTCTCCTCCTCCTTCAACACCCAGTATATTCGCATCTCCTACCAGTCTTAGTTCAGTCCAATCTGAATTTACAAACCAAAGAGTATTTCCAATAGGTTCAGCAGTTGGAGAAGCATAATAGGTGAAACCGGGAGAACCAATCAAACTGAATACCATACGCCCGGTTTCATCCGACGGCCCTTCATCAGGTTGCCACCAGAAAGCGTTGGGATCGGCATCAGTCATATACCACCAGCGAGTAATATCAGATTTATCAAAAACCCAGGTCTTACTCCCATCACCAACCAGATACTTCCACTCAGAAGGAACAGGGTGCTTATCATCAAGAAAACTAATATCTACATCAATTGTCTTGGTAATAAACTCACTGTTCATCAAATCACCATTTGGAATATATGCCGATGACACAACATATGTAAATGTTTGTTTTCCTGTTATAGGATATAACACTTTGGCTTCATCACCGTATGATTTACCTAGAATATAATCCCAATACCCGGTAACACCGGGAGTATTCATTTTTAGTGTAAAATAGTTGCTCCCAGGTGAGGAGTGTATCACACTCAGTTCAATATCTTCAGGTTGGTACGTATTTGTTAACGTCTCTTTATCTTCAATTGGAGTACATGACATGAATAAACTTACTCCCAACAACAACGCCAAAATATTTATAGTAAATACTTTCATATCTTTTACGATTTTAAACATATGAACTAGTTTTTATTTTTTACATCAACCGGCCTACCAACCCGGATTTTGATTATAAACACCGTTGGAAAGTCGAATTTCGGATTCGGGAATTGGTAGCAAACCTTTTATTTCGGAACGGTATTTCACAGAATATGTAGCTTCCACATTATTATTTAAGACAGATGCCTCACGAGAGTAGTAATTTCGGGTACTGTTTTCCACATCACCCCACCTTACAAGATCGAACCAACGAACTCCTTCAAATGCAAATTCATACATACGTTCCTTTTTTAACGCATCTAGTGAATAGGAGATATTATTTAACCCGGCTCTGCTACGGACCTGATTTAACCCATCAGCTGTCCCGGTAAGTTCAGAGTGCATCAGCAACACATCTGCATAGCGCAAGTAATAGAAATCTTGAGCTGTCCATAACATATAGCTATCACTATCAGATCCAGGATTATACATATAATAAAACATACCCTTTACTCCCTGAGGCCCATCATGTTGAAGTTGTATATATTTCTTAATGATTAATCCGGTTTGATGGTACCCATTGTTTGCTGCCGGATTATAATCCTCAACACCTTCATCATCAGCATTCAGATCTAATACTGAGCCCCTCTTTCTGGGATCATTGTCAGGCCATTCGTTGTAAAACACCGGATGAACAGGCGCCCATCCCCATCCCTGGCCGTAGGGCACCAGTTCCTGTCCACGAACAGAAAAGAACAATACTCCCCAATTCCTGAATTTGGTATTATCCCATCCTGAGAATGCATATCTTTGTGCAAACATCACCTCGGTATTACCAGTACCCATCGTTGAATTTGGACCGTCCTGACCGACCCATTCCAGGCCCTCATTTTCTGCCCATGGCAAGATTACTTCCCCTGCTCTCTCATTTACATACGAATAAGGCCAAAGATTTCTAAAATCTGGAACAAGTTCATAACCACCTGAAGCAATAACATCTTCAAGGTGTCCTATAACATCGGTTTTGGTTATCGCTGATCCATCAGGTAATATCAGTTCATCAGTTGCACTCTTTTCTATATTAGTCATATATCCCGTATAGTGCAGAAAAGTTCGAGCAAGATATGCTTTTGCAACCCATCTATTGGCATGTCCGTAATCATTGATACTGATTGCATTAACATTAATATCTTCCATTAGGGATGCAGCCTTGTTGAAATCCTCTGCTATCTGCCCGAATGTTTCACTGTATGATGCTCTGGGAGAATCACGTGGTGTTTCTGTAGAATTTATCAGAGGCATTCCTCCAAAGAAGCGTGCTGCACGAAACATTAAAAAACCTCGCATGAAATAAGCTTCACCCAAGGTATTGTTCTTAAATACTTCAGCTTCATTTTCCGTTGAAAAATAATCGGTAAAAGTTGCATCCTCAATTGCTTCAATAATGCTGTTTGCACGGTAAACACCATTGTATGTTTCAATCCACAATTCTCGATAAGTATCATCCATAGGATCTAAAAAACCAGCAGCATTGTGAGCAAAAAAATCATCATTACCTCCACCTGCCAAAGTCAGATCTTCTAAAAGTGTAGCTGCAATTTGCTCATCTCCCAGACCTGTATTAGTCTGTACATACAGTGCATTATAGACACCACTGATTGCTTCTCTTATATCCTTTGGGGTCTGATAGAAATTCTGCGTATTCTTATCGAAAAGATTCCTCGTGTCCAGATGATCATTACAGCTGAACGCCATCAATAGCGATAACACAATTATCAAATATACTATTTTTTTCATTTGTTTTCTTTTTTACTATTGTACATTTCTCTCAAATCATTAATCTATCACTATCCATTAGAAAGTAAGGTTAACACCAAACATAACGGTTCTAGGTAAAGGATATAAACCAAGATCAATGCCCGATGCCCATGAATCCGGGGCATATCCTATCTCCGAATCCATCCCGTCATACTTTGTTATAGTGTATAAATTATTAAACGAGACATAGATAGCAGCAGATTGCATCCACTCAATTGTTCTGAGCAGATTGTCGAACCTGTAACCGAAAGTAAGGTTAGATATTCTTAGAAAATCGGCATCATGGAGGTATATATCAGAAACATAACTATTGTTTGCATTGGTTACTGCACTCAGTCTGGGGAGTTTATTAGATGTTCCTTCCCCATGCCAACGATTCATTGCAGATGAAGGATAATTCTCCATTGGAAGTCCGGCAAAATCTCTATAGGATTGCATCACCTGCATACCAAATTTACCAACCAAAGTAGAGTTCATATAAAAACCTTTGTACTCAGCATTCAACTGTAAACCTAATTCAAAATCAGGATGCGGACTTCCCAGCATCACCTTGTCTTCATCATCAATTACGCCATCTCCATTCTGATCAATGAACCTCACATCTCCCGGTCTTCTTGGCGTATTTTCCTCAGAACCAATTAAAATAGGTGATCCTTTAGAAGTAACATATGCATCAACCTCTTTCTGATTCTGAAATACTCCATCAGTTTTATATCCATAGAAATATCCAATCGGTTGACCCACTGATACTCGTGACACATAAGATGTGTTTTGGGCGATTACATTCACCGATCCTGTAATAATACCTTCAGCATTATCAAGTCGGGTTACCTTGTTCTGGTTATGAGAACCACTTACAGTAATATCATAAGTAAAATCTCTGACTTTGTCATTCCATGAAATCATCAATTCATATCCTTTGTTTTCCACATCCCCACCATTGATATAGGGCGCACTGGCACCACTTGTTCCTAATACTGGAGCTACCACCAACCAATCTTTGGTAGTTTTCTTATACCAGTCGAAACTCACCCCCAAACGGGAATTTAACAAACGAGTATCTATTCCTAAGTTTAACTGTTCAGAAGTCTCCCATTTAACATCTGAATTAGGAATATTCGCAGGAATTGCGGTACTTGATGAGACGAGTTTATCAGGTCCAAAATAATATCCCTTAGAGAGGTATTCAATATTTGACAGATAGATAAAGTTGGGTATTGATTGATTACCGTTCTGTCCCCAGCTGGCACGCAATTTACCGAAAGTCAACCAATCGATGTTAGCCATAAAATCCTCATCGGAAAAATTCCATCCTGCCGAAACAGAAGGAAAATATCCCCAACGGTTGTTCTTAGCAAAGTTGGAAGAGCCATCGGCACGTAATGTTACATCAATCATATATTTTTCAAGATAATTATAGGAAACGCGTGCCATATAAGACATTAATCCTCCTCCCTGCGCTGCCCTGTCACGACCGGAAGCCCAAATATCACCTACACTCTCAACAACCTGCACATTATCCAGATAGGCATGATCAGGTAAACCGAAACCGGTTTTAGCTTTGAAAGCACTGAGTTCTGAATCAAGCACATTTTTCAGCATTTCACTCCCAACCAAAAAATTAAAACTATGAGCTTCCTTTCTCCAATCATAGGTCAATGTATTTGTCCATGTATAGTCCACACCCTGCCACTTGCTTTGGGTAACACCATCACTGGTCCTTTTGCTTGAATCTGCAAGCCCGTATACAGGACTGTAATTTCTGCTATGTCCGAACCATGAATTAATTCCAAAAGAGGAACGGTATCTCAAATTTTTAATCGGCTCAAGCACTGCATATACATTGCCGATGATAGAATTGCTTTTACCCCAGTTAAAATTATGTCTGTAATACATTAGTGCTACCGGATTATGCAGATTTCTGTGAACACCCTCTAGAGTTGGTGCATATCCATTTGTTGTAGGCAAAAGCTCATGTTTATCGTAATATAGCGGTAACAGCGGATTTGCTACTATTGCCGAGTGCAAATCGTTCCAGTAAATATCACCGGTGGCAACTGATCGGTTACGACTATTGGTATAGGTAAAATTCTCACCTATTGTAAGGATATTATGACTTTTGTTTTTTAAAAGTATCATTTCAGTATTCATACGTGCAGTAAGCCGCCTATATCCAGCATCAGTTACATCCCCTCCGATAATACCTTTCTGATCAAGATACGATACTCCTATTGCATAGGTGACATCTTCTTTTCCTCCACCAATATTCAATGAGTGGCTTTTTACGGGGGCATTCGACATACTCATCTCTTCTACCCAGTCAGTACCTGTCCATCCCGATTCCAATTTATCCCATACATATTTCCCGTATTCTGTTCCTATAGAACCCGGAAAATTGTTATTAAGATAACTATTACCGTTTATCACCATATTTTGCCAATTGTAAGGTGTTGCACCATCATTTAACCGGGCTTCATCAAAAAGATACATATATTCTTGAGCATTCAAAACTGATGGTTTTTTGTAAATGTTTTGAAATCCAAAATATCCATCGTAGGTAATCATTGGCTTTGCTCTTGAGACTCCTTTCTTTGTAGTAACCAGGATAACACCGTTTGCGGCACGTGAACCATAAATAGCAGCCGATGCCGCATCTTTCAGTACATCTATGGTTTCAATATCCGATGCATTCAAGTGATCTATGTTTGAAACTGCCACCCCATCAACAATATATAATGGAGATGAGGTTCCAATTGTCCCCATACCACGAATGGTAACTTTCGTTCCTGCCCCCGGTGCTCCGTGATTTCTTACAATCTGCACTCCGGGCGCAATCCCCTGCAGGGCTTCCATAGCTGTGGTAGTTCTTAGCTCCGCAACCCGTTCACCTGAAACATTCACATTTGCTCCGGTAACCAAAGCTTTTCGCTGCACACCATATCCAATTACAACCAATTCATCTAAATCAGTTAGAATTTCACTCATTACCACATTCAATTCACCTCTCTCACCCACTTCTATTTCCTGAGTCTCCATTCCGATAAATGAAAATACAAGAACAGATCGTTCATTCGATACAACAATTGAATAGTGACCATTCACATCAGTAATTATACCGTTTCCTGTTCCTTTTTCCAAAATAGCAAGGCCCGGGATTGGCTCATTATCAGCATCTGTAACAATGCCACTGACCCTTTGCTGTGCATAAGTTGTCAGACCAAGCAAAAAGCAAAGAATCAACACCAGATTTTTACGTTTCATAGGTATTTTTGTTATTAAATGTATAAATAAAAAAATGTTTTTACGCAGTTTTATAATATTCTAAAATTTCTGTTCAGTTTCCATATAGTCAAATCAAATATTTCAAAAGAACACGCTGTATACTACAATAATATAATAGTTGCTGAATTTATATAGCAATGGACTATAATCACTTATTAGGATTTTTGTTTGTAAATGGCTTCCACATGCATTTCACTTTTTTAAATTAAGATTATCTGAATTATTTTCAATACATAAGGCGCCTGCACCAAGAATCCCGATATTACTTAAATCCGAGTTCATAATTTTAATTTTTTCAACGGATTTTGGATAGGGAAAATCATTCAAATTTTCGAACATTGACTTTTTAAACAGGTTGTAAGACTTAGATATTGAGCCTCCAAAAATGATAGCCTCCGGATCAAGGATTAGTATTATTATTTTCACCAAAATTGCAATATGTTTTCCATATTCATTGAATAAATCGATTGCTTTTTTGTTTCCATTTTTAGCAGACAAAGCAATCTCATACGCAGTTTGTGAGGCTTCGCGTGTAAAAAAACGACTACCGCAATAATCTTCAAGAATTGAATCCAGATAAGGAATTTCTCCGAATTCTCCTGAACCACAGTTGGAATCTGACAAAAGATGGTGATTTTGTATAATACCACCTCCTACACCTGTTCCTAAAGTAATCCCAACAAAGTTTTTGAATTTATTCCCTTTACCAAATATTTTCTCTCCATATGCAAAACAGTTGGCATCATTATCAACATATACAGGTACTTTAAATTCCTCTTCCAACAGCGATTTCAAATGAATTTCTTCCCAGCCTTTTATATTCTGGGCGTTGTAAACAATTCCTCTCTTTTTATCCACAACACTCGGAACACCTATACCTATTGTATTTGTATCAGCTGCCTTCAACTGACGGATGGCTTTTTTCAATACATTTATTGTTTTAACTCCTCCCTCCTCTGCATGTGTATCAATTGTAAACTGTTCAACAATTCTGTTACCAACAATTCTTCCACCTTTTATAGTAGTACCACCGATATCAATCCCTAAAATACTTTCCATTTATTATCTGTTTTTCATTTCTTATATCTTATGTTGACATTTTTTGCCGATTAAATTATCATTAGCTTTAGAAAAGATTTTCAATATAATGCAACATGTTGCATTCTCACTACATTTTCATTTATATTATCAACAGTTGAGAAATATTTAAATCACAAAGTTGAAAATTGAAGTCGTCTCACAATTTAACTTATCATATATTTTAACTATTTATTGGATGCATTGCCCATTATACCGATTGCGTTCCGTTAATTAGTTATTGATTATGCAAACATAATATAAGTTTTCGATAATTACAACTTTTATGCAATAATGTTTTCTTTATACTATTTTATTGCAATTTATTGCATTTTATTGCATAGCATTTTATTAAAAAGCAAAACTTATTGTCTAAAAAAACGGATAAATGATGTAATCCGTTTTTTTATGCACCACGAGAAATTAGCTAATCCCTGTGTACATGGAAGCCATATGTTATTTTTAACAATCGGTCACAACTCTGCAGCCGAAAGTTCCGCAAGCGCTTTCTGATAATCACGTTCCGCTTCCAATGCCAAATCTACCGTTTCGTAATACAACCCCATCTCAGCAATGTAATCCAGCAGGGATATCTCACCGGCATCAAGGGCTTTTTTCAGCAACCCGAAACTGTTTGCCGTTTTTAGCGACCTGCGATATTCCCCTGCAGTTATTTTCAGTCCTTCGGTACGGTTATACAAAATCTTTAGCCGGTCATAAAGTTGCTTTCTACTGTCAGCCTCCCGCAATTCGGCAGCAGATAGTGATACTTTAGCCTGTTTCACCCGGTTTTTATTCTCCCACAAAGGGATGGAAACGCCCAAAGTAATTCCCTGAAATCGTTCTCCTGCAACCTTCTCGCTCATGTATCCTGCCGAAAAGGAAGGCAGTCCCATTGCTTTGCTTAGCAACACCTGTTGTTTTCCTGCTTCAACTTCCTGTCCGGCAAACGCCAAAATGGGATTCCTAATGGCAGCGTGGGAAAACCAGCTTTCGAAGTCTACCGGAAGCATAATATCATCATAAATATCTACGTCCAGTGATATCTCTATACCTCCGTTCAGCCTTTTCAGTTGTTCAAGCAGTGTATTACGTTCTACATTGATACGTGACACCTCTCCCTGTGCTAACGAAAGATTAAGCAGCGTTTTATTGTACTCCAGACGACTTGCATCACCTGAATCCATGCGCGACCTATACCCTCCTGCAATTATTCCGGCGTGCTTCAGACGCACCTCTAACTCTTTCATAAGAGCATTGTAATAGATCAGATCAATACAGTACTGCTTTGCCTCAAGCAGAATATTCATCCGGCCAGTCAAATATTGCCATTCCACCAGCCTGTTTTGACTCTCTGAGGCCCTATTTTTCATTCCTGTTATTGTGGGAATATCAAAATTCTGGATCAGACTGATATCGGTCCTGTTTCCAATATCCGTGGGATCACCCCACAGATAATTGTACACCGCCTCAGGGTTGCTGAGAAATATTCCTGTCTTGTTCTTCAGCTTTTCGGCATCGGCGGTTTCACGAAGTGCCTTCAGGGTTGTGTTGTTCTTCTCGATTGCCTTAAGCACAGCAGCAATATTATCTTGCGCGGAAAGTGTAAAGCCCATCGCAAACAGCAATAAAATTATGAATGTTCTCATTTTCATTGTTATTTATTCATATGTTTATTTTTAATCATGCCTGATTCATCTGTAATTTCTTCATCTCTTATAACCTCTCTAACTATTATTCTGTTTGTTAAAAGATATATAATCGGAATAATAAATCCATTAAGTAAAGTAGATGTAAGCAGTCCGCCAAGAATAACTTTAGCCATAGGACTCTGAATTTCGTTACCTGGCAGATCGCCGCCCAGAGCCAGAGGAATAAGTGCCAAACCAGTTGTAAGAGCCGTCATCAGAATCGGGTTCAATCGGTCAAGCGAACCGTGAATTACACATTCTCGGGCAGAGAAGCCTTCGTTTTGCAAGTCGTTATACCTGGAAATAAGCAACATTCCGTTTCGTGTAGCAATTCCGAACAGTGATATAAAACCGATAATTGAAGGTATACTGATAACACCATCTGATAAGAATATGATAAAAATACCACCAATGAGAGCCAACGGCAGATTCAGCATAATTACGGCCGACTGTGCAACACTCCGGAACTGGTTAAACAACAACAGAAAAATAACAATAATCGAAAATATGGAGGTAACAAGGAGTGTGCGCGATGCAGCCTGTTCACTCTCAAACTGTCCTCCGTATTCGATATGATATCCTTCGGGCAGAGAGATCCCGACATTAATCCTGTCCTGAATATCGTTCACAACGCCTCGCAGGTCGTTACCGGCCACATTGGCTGAAACCACTATTTTACGTGATACGTTTTCCCGGTTGATCGTATTGGGACCCATGGATGAGGCGATGTTGGCAATATTACCTAACGTTGTTTTTTGTCCACCGGCATCTACAATCATATTTCTGATATTTTCAGCGGTTGCGCGACTTTCTTCGTTAACCTTCAACGTAAGATCGAAAGACCTGTCCCCCTCATATACCTGAGAAACAACCTCTCCGCCCAACATCACATCAACTATCTCGGCAAACTGAGGCAGTGTTATATTGTATTTGGCAAGCATTTCGCGCTTCGGCGTTATTTTCAGTTGTGGCCGTTCAATCTGCTGCTCCACGTTGAGATCGGCAACACCCTCCACATTTTCAATTAAACCTTTTATCCGGTTAGCTAAAGTAAACATTTTATTCAGATCGCTCCCGAAAATTTTGATGGCGATATTTGCCCGGGTACCGGAAAGCATGGCATCTATCCGGTGCGAGATAGGTTGCCCTATTTCAATATTAACTCCCGGCAGAATTTTAAGTTTTCCACGTATATCCTTCAACACTTCCTCTTTCGACCTTTTTTTCAGAATAAAGGGAGCTTCAATCTCTGAGACATTTACACCTAATGCGTGTTCATCAAGCTCTGCACGTCCCGTTTTTCTTCCCACCGTCTCTACCTCCGGTATAGAAAGAAGTATGTTTTCAGCAATGCGCCCCATCCTGTCAGACTCATCAAGCGATATTCCCGGAAGTGTGCTGATATTGATCGTAAAAGAGCCCTCATTAAAAGACGGAAGAAAACTTCTTCCAAGAGTAAAGAAGACAATAACAGCTACAACAAATAGCGCACCTGTTCCTGCTAAAACCCACTTTTGATGATAGAGTGTCCAGTCCAGGGCTTTCTTATATGCACCCTTCAGTTTTCGAGCTACAAGGGGATCGCTTTCAGGTTTGCCATCTTTCTTATCCTTACCCAGCAGATAACTGCACAATACAGGAGTCAGTGTAAGCGCCACAACTGTAGAAGCAACCAGGGCAAAGATAAATGATATACCGAGAGGAGCCAGCATACGCCCTTCCATTCCTGAAAGGAAGAACAACGGAACAAAACTTGCAATAATGATAAATGTTGAATTCATGATAGGCAGACGCACCTCCTTGGAAGCTTCGAAGATAACCGTCAATTTTTTTTTCTGCTCTTCTATAGGTTTCTCTCTGTTTTGGCGTAATCGTTTGAACACATTCTCCACATCCACAATTGCATCGTCCACAAGCGAACCTATAGCTATAGCCATACCTCCCAGGCTCATTGTATTTATTGTCAGTCCCATCATTTTAAGCGCGAGAACCGAGGTCAACAATGAAATCGGGATAGTAACCAGCGAAATCAGGGTTGTCCTGGCATTCATCAGGAATATAAAGAGCACGAAAACAACAAATATTCCTCCCTCTAAAAGTGCCTTTTGAACGTTATTTATGGAATTTTCGATGAAACGGGACTGACGGAAAATATCAGTCGAGAGTTTCACATCCGCCGGGAGTGTCTCCTGAAGCTCTGCCAGCGACCGGTCCAGCTGATCGGTCAGCTTCAGCGTGCTTGTAGCCGGTTGCTTGGTCACAGTAATCAGCACCGCCGGTTTTCCCCGTTCCGATGCAACACCAAGCTTTGGAGTTTTGTTGCCGATTGTTACCTCAGCCACGTTCTCAAGATATACAGGAACATCGTTCACACTCTTCACAACAGTCTTACCAAGTACCAACGGATCATTTGAAGAGAGTATGCCACGGATAATATATTCGTTTCCATACTCATAAAGGACCCCTCCCGAAGCATTACGGTTCATTTGTCTCACCACGCTCATTATCTCGTTAAGGCCAACACCATAATGTTTCATCTTCCCGGGATTGAGCAGTATCTGGTATTCCCTGATTTCACCACCTATCACTGTTACCTGAGCCACACCACCAGTAGAAAGCAGACGAGGACGAACAGTCCAGTCAGCTATCGTACGCAGCTCCTGCATCGATGTGCTGTCTGCCGTGAGCCCAATAATCATCACTTCACCCAGGATAGACGATTGAGGCCCTAATGTAGGATTACCCACGTTGGAAGGCAGAGACTCACCTACCAGAGCAAGTTTTTCCGATACAATCTGTCGGGCACGGTAGATATCCGTTCCCCAATCAAACTCTACCCACACTATGGAGAATCCGGTGGTGGAAGAGGAGCGGACACGGCGCACACCGGTGGCTCCATTCACGGCTGTCTCAACGGGAAAAGTGACCAGCCTCTCCACCTCTTCGGGAGCCATTCCTTTAGCTTCTGTCATCACTACAACCGTAGGTGCATTCAGGTCGGGAAACACATCCACCTCCATATTGGCAGCAATGTATGTTCCCGCAATAATTAACAATACAGATGCCACCAACACAACCATACGGTTGTTCAGCGAAAATTTTATGATCTTGTTTAACATTCTGTTTCGCCTTTCAAAGTTAATGAGTATGCCCTTCGGGTAAGACAGATGATGTTGCAGCCAGCTTTACCTGATAAACACCTCTTATTACAACCCGGTCCCCCGGCCTTAGTCCTGAGAGTACCCTGATCCTGTCACCATTACTCTGTCCAAGCTTCACCTCCTGCTTCTTGTAGCCCTCTTCATCCAGCTGCAGATAAACAAAATAAAGTCCCTGTTCCTCGGTTAAAGCTGAAACCGGGACGGAAATCACATTTTCCATCTTACCTGATAGCAGATATACTGTCACATAAGAACCGGAGATTATGTCTCCGATATTATCGAATTCGAAGTTGACGGGAATGCAGGACGACTCTTCAATGGATCCTTTTCCAAACGACAATAGCCGCCCGTTCAGTTCCGAAAGTTTATAGACCCTATTGTCATACGATGTCTGAAAATTGGCGCTCTCAATGTTGCCGAGGCTTTTAAAATGATTTTCCGGGACCTCTGCACGCAGTTGCAGCCGACGGTTCTGTGAAACGGTTGCAATTGTCTGCCCTACCGAAACATATTCTCCCTGTCTGACCATCAGGTTTTTGATATATCCGCCAATGGGCGATGTAACCTTCACACCACCAGGTGTGGCATGGGCAGCCAGAGCCTCAAAGCTGTTTTTTGCCATTTCGTATTCCAGACGCCTCTGTTCATACTCCCTGGTTGAAATAACTTGCTCTTTCACCAGCTCCCCGGCACGTCGGTACTCTTTTTCTGCTGTCTCAAACTCTACCCGGGTTTTTATGACAGGGTCACCATCCTGAATGTTTTTCGATGAGATGACTACTATGGCCTCACCAGCCCTCACGGCCACACCATCAGTGAATGTGGCTCCCGCAAACGATACTGTTCCGCTGGAAGTGGCAGCAATAATAGCCTCATCTCCCAAAGCCGGCATGATATGGCCGCTCGTCCTGATAACATCGGTAAAAGTGGCCGGCACAATAGTTTCCAGCTGCAGTCCGGCCGCTTCAGCCTGTTGAGTGGTAAAAGTGATCTCATCAATATGATCATGATCTTCTTCATCATCGTGACAATGTGAATCCACGTTTTTTATCTGTTTGTGTGCCTCATCTGTTGAAGAGTATTTATTGTTTTTCTCCGGGCTGCAGCCGGCAACAGAGAGCACGGAAATAATGAATAAATGTAGTACTATAATAGATTTCATCTGTTTTTAAAAGAATAGCCTCTACAAAAGGCTGTAATTATTTAACTGACTAAAAAATCTGAATGTAAAAAAAAGGATCAACACGGTAAGTCGCAGAGTACATAAAATAATATACTTGAATAATGAGGATATCTCATGTCCCGTTCAGAACAGGCTTACAATAAGAGGTAAATAAACGGGGCATCTCATTGAATCATGAAAATTCAAAGGGCAGGAAGTTATCTCTTACATCAATGTACTTACAGGTCGATCAGTATAGAAAGGGAGGGGCACGTAGGCCATGGATTTGTGTATTTCCAGGAGATATGTAAAACGCTGTATATTCCCAGTAACCGGTTTTGTTTAACGTGTTTTCGCCGGGAACTGCAACATAGTCCGCCACAAGAAAAAAGAGGGGGAACAGGTGTATATGATTCAGATTATCGCAACCACCACAGATAGATACCTTGTATTTAATCTTATTCTCGGAACCGGGGACAAAGTAGTCGGCATCAGCAACACATGATTGTCCGTTTTTTCCGCTGCCGGCAGCATGTCTGTGTATATCGCCAGGTATGTTGTCCGTTTCGCAACATTCCATCATCACACAGGGTAAGCCGTCGTGATGGTGATGTGGTATAATCCCAGACATCAGCAGCAATAATGCAGCCAATAGAATGAATGATATGGAAAACCTCTTTTTCAATGAATGCGATTTGTAGCAAAATTAAATTTTTATTTTCAGTTTCTCAAGTAAAAACCGCATAAATGCATTGATTAGTTCATAAAGAAAACAAAACATGCTTCTCTTTTCTCGTCATGGCTATTTGGAAATACTCCACCAAGTGATCACCTAAACTCCTAATGATCAATGCGAGACGTTCATAGACCAGATAAGTCGCAATTTGCTGATAACTTACAAATGCCGGTAAAGATTATTTTCAATTATTTTGATATGATGATTTTTCATTGATAAGAGAAAGAATCTGCTTTAAATATATTTGGCAAACAGCTCCTTCCATTATCTACAGATCCAGCAATAATGAAACCGGTTCGGAGAGAAACTCCATCACCTTACGGATAAACCGGGCAGTCTCTCCACCATCCACTATGCGATGGTCTACCGTGAGCGAAAGAGGCATAATATTTCCGATAACTATTTCATTATTCTTTACAATGGGTGTTTTTAGAATACGCCCTATCCCAAGTATGCCTGCCTGTGGATAATTAAGCACCGGTGTGGCGAAGATACCGCCGATGGAACCAAAGCTGGTTATTGAAAAAGAACCCCCTTTCAAATCATCCAGCGTCAGTTTTCTTGACCTCGCCTTTGTGGCCAGCTCACCGGTGCGCATCGCTATTTGAAAGATTGAAAGCTTATCTGCGTCACGAATCACAGGAACGACCAATCCATCCGGTGCATCTACAGCGATAGCAATATTATATCTATTGCTGATAATCATCCGGTTGTTTTCAAAATCAATCTGCGAATTGAGCTGCGAATGTTGCTTTAATGCCAGGGCTACCGCTTTAACGATAAAAGGAAGATAAGTAAGCTTGACTCCTTTATCGGCAAGCTTGTGCATGAGCTTATCTTTCAGCTGTATCAATCCTGATATTTCCACCTCTTCGAATATTGACATATGAGCTGCGTTCTGTTTAGATTTCAGCATGTTCCTGGCAATAGTTTTTCTTATTTGTGTCAGCGGCTGGTAGGTCACATCATCGGGAATACCATTGAGCTGTTCTTTTCTATCGGCTTTCTGCTCCCTACTTTCTTTAAAGCTCACAATATCCTTATCCATTACCCTTCCTAAAGGGCCGCTTCCTTTTATATTGCTGATATCAATATTCATCTTCTTCGCCATGGCACGTGTTGCAGGTGTTGCAAGTACTTTTCGCGATCCGCTTTTGTGGTTCACTATTTCAAGAGATCCTTCATCGCTTGGCGCCTGAATGATATTCTTATCGGCCAGTTCCATGGTGCCGACAACTGCAGCTACATCTTCTTGTTCGGTGATTGTCTGATAAGGCTGTTCTACTTTTACAGAGCCTTGCTCGTTTTCAACCCCTTCCAGTTCAATATCCACAAGGGGTGATCCAACAGGTATCACATCACCTGCAGCTCCATAGCAAGCTGTAATAATTCCGCTTTTCGGAGAAGGGATATCCGCCACCACCTTGTCGGTCTCCATCTGAACAACCAGATCACCCACCTTCACTCTATCCCCTTCTTTTACATACCACTCCAGGATAGTTCCCTCCTCAAGCCCTTCACCCAGATCGGGAAAGTTAAATACATACTTCATGCTGCGAAAAGTTAAAAATGGATACTCTTTTCGATCTCATAGTAAATACGGTCTGGCGAAATAACATAGTATCTTTCGCCCTGTGCCAGGGGAACAACAGTATCGAACCCCATCACCCTCACCGGCGGCGCTTCCAGATAAAGAAAAGCCTCCTCATTGGCAACAGCGATTAACTCCGATCCGACGCTGAACGATTCGTGTGCTTCGGCGACGATAACCATCCGGCCTGTTTTTCTTATTGATCTACCTACAGTCTCCCTGTCGATAGGGTAAACAGAGCGCAGATCAATCAGTTCTACAGATATGCCTGCCTCCTCAGCCATTGCAACTGCCTTCCGGCACTCACGAATCATGGCACCGAAAGCCACGAGAGTTATATCTGTCCCTTCTTGAACCACCTTCGCCTTTCCCAGGGGAAGGGTAAACTTTTCATCTGAAACTTCCTGCCTTATAGCACGATAGATCCGTTTCGGCTCCATAAAGATGACAGGGTCATTGCTTTCGATGGCAGAAATCAGCATGCCTTTTGCATCGTACGGAGTAGAAGGTATCACCACCTTCAGTCCCGGTATATGAGCAAAGAGTGCCTCCGGGCTATCGGAATGATGTTCGAGCGCATTTATACCTCCTCCGTAAGGGAAACGAATAACTACAGGCACATTGAATTTTCCCCGTGAACGGTTCTGCAAACGCGAGACATTTGAGATAATCTGGTTGAAGGCCGGAAAGGTGAACCCCTCAAATTGTAATTCCACAACAGGCCTGAGTCCCGAAACGGCCATCCCCAAGGCAGTTCCTGCAATTCCGGACTCAGCCAGCGGAGAATCGAATACACGCTCAACACCATATTTTCTCTGCAGTCCCTCCGTCACGCGAAAAACACCTCCCCCAAACCCCACATCTTCTCCATAAACAACAATACTCCAATCTTCACTCAATTTAATATCCAGTGCATTGTTGATAGCCTGCACCATTGTCATTATACTCATTTTCTCTTCTCCTTCCAGCTTAAGAATTGTTCATACTTCTGCTTTTGTCTCTTTAACTCGTCCGGTATATCAGTGTACATGTATTGAAACAGATCGCCCAGCGGGTATGATTTATTGTTTTCCGCCTCAATAAACTCCTTGTCGATCTGTAGCTTGTATTCTTCCTTTAGCCTCTCTTCGTCTATATTCCATATACCCTGGTTTTCCATATATCGCTTCAATCGGATCAGCGGATCTGCCAGCCTCCATCTCTTTTCCTCCACCTTCTCCCTGTACTTTGTGGGATCGTCAGAAGTGGTATGAGCCCCAAGTCGATATGTAAAAGCCTCTATTAGCAGGGCTCCCCTGCCAGAGCGTGCATACTCTAATGCCGTTTTATAGGCAAGGTACATGGCAAAAAAGTCGTTTCCGTCCACCTTGATGCCCGGGATACCGAACGCGACCGACTTAACAGCCAGGTTGATTGAATTGGTCTGGGAACTTACGGGAACAGAGATGGCATACTGATTATTCTGAATGGTAAATACGACCGGCACCTTCCATACACCTGCAAAGTTCAGTGCCTCACTGAAATCTCCTTCCGAAGTGCCTCCATCGCCGATAAAAGTAAAGACCACCTCATCTCTTTTCCGGTATTTAACGGAATACCCAATGCCGGTAGCATGATGAAGCTGGGTGCCTATTGAGATGGCAATAGGCAAAACATGCTTAGCATTCTTGAAACTTCCGCCATGCTCATTACCACTATAAAAGAGGAATATCTCTTTCATTGTTACCCCTTTCGCCAACAGGGTACCCATTTCACGAAAAGCTGGTACCAACCAGTCTTCATCACGGATATTCATTCCGGCTGCAATATGGATAGCCTCCTGTCCAAGGTTAGGCGTATAAGTGTACATTCTCCCCTGACGTTGGAATGAGATAGCCATCTCATCGGCTATCCGTTCATACAGCATCTGTTTATAGGCATCTGTAATAGTTCTATCATCCAATACTGGCATCAGATCTTTACTGACAATATTACCATCATTATCAATAATACGCAGCATCTTATCTTCTAATGGGTCAAAATCACGAAAAATCGAAGGTAAATCGTTTTGGGCCATCTATCTGTTTATTTAGAACGAATTTAAATAGTAATTAGCTGTGTATATAACATTCCGATAAATAAATAGTTTGATGATGTTTGATGCAAACCTGGAACAAATTGTTGCATAGATTGACAAACAATATCTTACATCCCTATTTTTTAGCTACGGTTGCATCTTTTTCCGTTTTATGCAGTATATCCGGATAGCTTTATTGCAAAACATCAACTATTTCTCTTACTAGATACGGGAAATCGGCAGGCTGCATTGGGGATAGAGGCAGGCTGCATGAACATTATTCCCTAAACCACGTTCTAAAATACATAAATATTTACAAATATCGATTCTTGCAAATCCGTCAAACCAAATACCAACTATGCAAAAATAACGACAAATGAAAAGATGTACAGCCTGTTTTCTTCTCTTCTCTGTTATATCATTTATCCCTACCGGGTGCAGCTCAGGCACTCCGGTGGAGAATGGCAATGAAGAGATAGCCGTTACATATAATGATTCCATACCCCATCTCAGCGAAGAGAGGAGAAAGCTGACAGGAACAGACATCCGGTTGCTAAAAGATATTCAATACGATAAGTATTTGCTTGATGATGAATACCCTTATAAGGACACTGTCCGGCGTTTTCAATGGGAAAAGATTAAAGAAGGAATTGCCCATATTGAAAATGAAGTCTCCCGTGGAGGCAGCTGGGGTGTTTTGAGCAATTACAAGAACATGAACGGTGAAGCCCCCACCATTGAAGGTTTCGTGAGAAACGACTATAGAAGGGTTTCCGATCAATTCGGTGTTGAGCGTTACCAGTCGGTTCCTCTCTATAGTGCATATGGCGACACAGTATTGGTACGCTACGGGAGAGATGGGTGGATAGTGAAAGTTACTGGAAACGACACCATTGAGATGGTCAGGGTGACCGGAGTTTCTATGGAGGGTGAATATCTGGTTCCTAACCGTTATCTGAAAGTATGGGGTGACAGCATCTGTTTTGATAAAGTTGTAGCGGTAGATGTCACCAATCAGAATATTTCAACATTGACGAGAGAAAACGGTGGCTGGCATATATTGAGTATGAATCCCGCAACCACAGGTACGCACAGGCCGCCGCATGCACATGAAACACCTACGGGAATTTTCGCTGTTCAGGAGAAGAAAGAGAAAATGTACTACGTAAAAGACGGTACAAGCGAGATTGCCGGATTCGCCCCCTATGCTTCCCGTTTTACTAATGGAGCTTACATCCACGGCGTTCCGGTACAATATCCCAATAGAAATGTAATTGAATACAGTCCATCCCTGGGTACCACACCCAGGTCTCATATGTGTGTCAGAAACGCATCGTCTCACTCTCAATTCGTATATGACTGGGCAACTGTTAAAGAGTCGGTTGTTATTGTTATTGATTAACAAATGAGTCTGCTCCTAAAGGCCCTAAATATCAAAATTAATTAAATTAATCCGCTGAATATCAATATGTATTTTGGCCTGTTTACAATTACAAAGGCTTTTTGTAGGGACTCACAATTATATTCAAAAAAATAGAGTATATTTGGCAATATTTTTCCTGAACAGGCTATGCGTATAATAATATTCTCTTTCATATTTCTTGTATTCTCTTCCCTCTCTTTCCCCATTGGGAAAAAGGATCAAAAGGAAAACGCTTCACCAGCAACACTCTCTTCAAATGGTTGCGAGTTACTCTATGAACAGATGAATCTTTGCGAAATAATGCATTTCGACGCCTTCAAATCTGCATACACCGGTTATACAAAGTTAAATATCAATAACAATCCTCTGCTTACGGTGATCGATTTCAGTCTCCCATCATCCGAAAAAAGGATGTACGTCCTTGATTTGGAAAAGAGAAAGGTACTCTTTGTTTCTTATGTTTCACACGGGCGCAACAGTGGAGAAAACTTTGCTACATCATTCTCAAACCTGAGCGGTTCACACAAAAGTTCATTGGGTTTTTACCGTACAGCCGGCACATATAACGGAAGTAATGGATATTCGCTTCAGCTGGACGGTTTGGAAGAGGGCATTAACGACAAGGCAAGATCTCGGGCCATCGTAATCCACGGAGCCGATTATTGCAGTGAGAAGGTTATTAAATCTACCGGAAGGCTGGGCCGTAGCTTCGGTTGCCCGGCGCTTCCCAAAGAGCTGACAAAACCTGTCATCAACACCATAAAAGGAGGTTCATTGCTCTTCATATATGCCGGCCGCCCAGATTATACGGCCATGAGCAAGGTGTTGTAGATTTATTTCTATCCCAACTATCTTTGCCAATTTTCGGTATCAGAATAAAAAACTGGACTTACCAACTTAATTGAAACAAAAAGTTAATCAACATTTATAATCGATTCTTTTTTTAATTTTATACTACTCCCAGAACTCATCAATGGCCAAGCTTTCCAACGCCGATAATCTTCTTTTATGATTATACCAGGATTCAATATATTCAAATACTTACAGACTCATCAGTTCTTTTACTTTAAGCTTGGTCCCATAAACAAGCTTCGGTTCTACACATCATCTTAATCGTCCATTCTCGCTAGTGGTAATTCTTGATAAATTTGAAAATCAACCATCTCTCGTTGAAGTGATTTATAAAGCTTTTTTTACGCTTGATATATTCCCCAGGTAGAGTCAGGGATAACACTTTCCTTAAAAAAGGAAGAACTATAGGATGCAAAATATAAAACCATTTTCATGAACAATCTGATAAGGAATAATCAGAAAAATTATCTTTGCGACTGATACATCACTGTTACCGAATATGCAGTATCGTTGTTACATAAAACGTTACACTATAATGATTATTATCTACCATTAATATCTAATAGGAGCTTACGTAACCTGACGGTTTCTCAGATAGAGAGCATCATTATCGTAAAGTATAACAGTTTATTATTCACCAATGCACTCTAACCATGTATCAATGTGACTTTTGCAACCAAGAAAGTTGCTTTATCCAGTTGTTGCAATATATTGATTTTCTGTTAATTTCCAATTCGTTTTACTGCCTTTTCTCTTAAACTGCTCAATTCTTCTCTTGTCCGTGGCAGTTCTGTAAATTCTGATGGATAATCAGTCTCTATGATGTCGGGCATGGCTACCAATTCGCGCAGATATGCAATACGGCGGTCTTTCTTTTTACCCACCCTGTCTGCAGTAGGGTGAATTGATGTCATAATGGACACCCCTCTCTCATGCAGCATTCCATAAAGTTCTTCCTGTTCCGGGTCCACCGTGAGGCGGATATAGGCCATAATCTGGTTCCAGGGGATGGGCGAACTGTCATAAGCATCGAAATGTTCCTTTGAGCTGATCTCCACACAGAACATCCTGTCATTCACTCCATTTTCCCAGTAATACATTGCCTCTTTGAGCGACCTGACACTCAGCATGATATTTTTATAGGGATACCACTCACCTCCCTCCTTCAGCTGCTTGATATAATAATCCCAGGTATGAGGCCCATTGTCCTTGTTGTCAAGGTTGAAAACAGTCTTTTCTTTTCCCCACTCAAACATCTCCACTATTGTAGGAATCTTGTATGGAGTAACATTTCCGTCCCTATCCTTGAGGTTGAACTGTTGCAGCTCTTTGTAGGTATAGTCTGAAACCAGTCCCTCACCATTGGTGGTGCGCTTGATATCAGCATCGTGCATCAGCACCATGACCCCATCTTTGGTGAAGCGAGGATCGATCTCAAAAAAGGAGGGAATGAGCGAGAGAGTCTTTTCGCAAGACTCAATGCAATTCTCAGGATAACCAGGGAGCATTCCGCCACGATGGGCGCTGATTATAATATCTGCGTCAGACTTATAGGAGAAGTAGCCCTGTAATTCCTGCAGATTACTCACCTTTACAGTATGAAGTCCTTTTGCACTCTGGCAGTAAACTATTGAAAACTGAACAATAATCAATGAGAGGATAATAAATAGTTTTGTTTTCATCTAATACTTGTTTAATATTTTGATCTATCGCTTTAAGTTAAGTAAGGCTTGAGGGTAGTTTGTCGTAATGGCATACAAATTATTTTGTCAGGCAGCACTGAACCATAAAGCAATTTTCCAGGATTACACACTTTTAAACCGACACTTACACTCCTGTTTGCATCTGACAGAGAAACACAATTGGAGCTGCAATGAAGTAAGATTGTCAACAGCGTAACAAAATAAGAGAATTTTTCATTGAACATATGAACCCAATTCTACTGATAAAAAAGTTAGAAGAACATAAATAGTTAGTTTCAATTATTTCTAATTTCATCCAACAAGATTTTTGGATAATTAGTTGTTATAGCATACAATTTATCTATATTCGAAATGTACCAAGCCCTATTGTTATCAGTATCTACATTATAAACACTTATTCTGACACCGTTTTTCGCATAATCATCAATGGTATAATTTCCTTTTACTTCACCATTATTATAAAATATGGAAGATATGGAAAAATTTGCCCAATTATAACCATTCTGTTGGAAAGAAGAAGGAGACATGGATGTGTTCATATATCCACAAGACCAATCTCCTCTAGAAGCATTGATTGTTCGTTTGAGGACTTCAGCTCTACCAACAATAAATTCCACGAAATGATTGGCCTTCATTTCCCTGACTATTTCAGAAGTGCGTTCAGCACATCTTGAAGAGTATTCATTACCCTCACTCTGAGGAAGAGATGCTATGCTTTTAATATCGATCCATAGCATGATGGTACCGGCGTCAAGCACTCTCTTAAGATAATCTTCAAGTCTAGGGATTGTCTCACCGTTAGCCAATTTACCTGCAGCGATTATCTGTGCATAAGTGGCTTTCCAGGGATGCAATCCATTAATCTTATCCTCTCTGTCCGTATGCGCAACAATCACATGATTATCTTTGGTGATATAGACATCAGCCTCTGATGCATAACAACCGATGTCAATCGCATAATTAAGTGCTTCGATTGAATTGTCGGGACACTTTTTTTCCATTGACCCGCCTCTGTGGGCCACAACTTTATTATTTGCCTTTTTGGGTCTTCGCAACTGTCCAACCTGGCCGGGAGAGTTTCCCGGATCAACCGGGTCACTCTCTTCTGGGGAACAGGATAGGAGCAGAAGGCACAAAAAGAAAGCTCTAATTATTTTCAACATGTTATTGACAATTATTCTAATTCATGCTTATAATTTCTCACACATCGGAAGGGCAAAATTGCATTTCCATTATCTACATTCCTCATATCCACATATGTATGGGCATTATTATTAATAACAACATTTAATCTATAGGCTTTGGTCTCGTTAAACAACAAAGGTACCCAAACCTGCTTTCTTAAACCATACATTTGCCATCCTTGTTTCAAATATCTGAATCCAGTGGGGAAATAATTAAATCCAAATGCATCTGCACCATCTGCAATGGGGGTATTTTGCCAATGAGTAGTATTACGTAACCAGGCAGCCATATTATTAATTCCTTTTGATGTTGTCATAAATTGCTTGTATGTTATATTTTCGGCATTTACCGGATAACTATCTTCCTGAGATTTAACACTCATAGAATATGCAAGATCAAGCCAATCCTGAGCATTGGCAATGTGATAACCATATGGACATATCCCTTGAAGTTGCCATGTTAGTGTGGGGTGATTTGTCTCATCAATTGAATTATCTCCAGTCATCATAGCATTTGTAACATAGTCAATTATTATTTCATTTCCAGCAGCATCTACAATCTTATCACCTGCTCTCCAGCCGACAGGAAAAGTTTGGTTAATTGCACCGTCAATACCACCCCGTGCTACTCCTGTAAGCATCTCACTATATGAATAAATACGTCCATATTTATCATCTCCCTGTAGTTGTCCTCCGTTTTCAGCCTCTTCGTATGCCGGATTCAGCTTTGGATCAAGAACATGTTGAGGAAGTTCATCATTGGATTTATATCCTCCCGAAGCAGTCTGAGCCGATGGCACCAGTTTTCCTCCCAATTTTGGAATAATATTTCCTCCATCCCAGCGAATCGCTGCAACAATCCACTCCTTCATGGTTCCGTCACGCGCAATATATTTTCGTGTCGGGTATTCAGAGAGCATATGATCCGGCATACTGTTTTGCGTTGTAATTCTTTCAAGCGTATACTGCAGTGTAGTCAGGTTGATCAGCAATGATCTCATTCCATCAATATCGATGGCAGGAATAGTGATGTCTCTGTTATCGGAGTCTTCGTTTTCGATCACACCTATTCTACTGTCGGCTATCAAATAGTATTGCGGATATCTCTGTTCGTCAGCGTACCGTCCGATACGAAGTGTGCCATTCCGGAAATAGGCATCAATCCTGAAGAGGCCCTCTTCCAACTTTTCCATCTTGATTGCTTTACCTACATTCTTGTGGTCGGGAAGCGATGATCCCCAGATAAAACTAAATGTTTCAGGAGCCAATTGTTTTATGTAAACAACTGCCACAGCCTCACTTGTTTCAGGTGTTCCTACATGAATAAATATTTTAGCTTCTCGTTCACCTGCATCTTCAGCCGTATTCTCTGTCGGTACAATTTCAATGTGATTATTACCCTTATCCACTACATTGATCCAGTCGACACCCTCTGCCACTTCGATATGATAATCACTCATATTTGTGTCAAATGAGAGGGTCTTGGGTTTAATATCATCTGCCATATATTCCAATTGGGTGATTCCATTGTGGATATTCACATAAGCATCTGCCTTCTCTCCAATCTGAACAATTTTAAAATTATTTGCTGTACCATCATCGAGTGTAATGGTCAGCGTCATACTTCTCTTATAGTTCTTGTTGGGTTGCACTTTAATTTTAAGACCTTTCTCTGTCACATCGTCACCATCGAAAGTTATCGGCTCTATTGATGCCCAACTGTTTTCCTCCAATGATGCTATCCAATTGTGATATTTTTTTCGAAAGGGATTAACAGTTACAATAGCGTTTAAAACTTCATCCCCACTTTCAGTAGCTCCATCGGCCACAAATAGTAGTTCTGAGGGGAAAATACTAATACGAGTCTGATCAGCTTCTTGAACCAGATCTGATTCCGCATCTACACTACAGTTTGTCAAAATCAATGCAAGCAGTGTTAGTATAATTAAATACAAATTATTTTTCATATTAGTTATTATTTTTTTGGTATTAATTATTGACCCTGCCATCCTTCGGTTTGGGCTAAATTATAATTCCGATTTAATGCGGACTGGGTTATTGGCCAAAGTAAAATATTCTTTTTACTTTTTTGACTTGCGAGACTTTTATTGTAATCCCATACCTTATCAGTACGAATCAAAGTCCACCAAGTATTTGCTTCAGAGGCAAACTCCTTGATGTTTTCAGTAACAATTGCCTCGAGTACTGCACTATCGGTTTCATCATTGTAGTAGTTAATATTGCTATATGCTCTGTTGGTAATTACTCCTAATGAATTCAAAGCTCCAGTGTAATTCTTCCTGTAATATTTTATTTCCGCATCAAACAGATAAGCTTGTGCATAACGGTAGATAACAATATCAGAATCGAGCACTCTGGTGCCAGAAATCATCTGTCCGACAAATTTGTTTGCCCATCTTACTTCGAGTCCACCTGTACCATAAGGTCCATGCCCATATGTTACCGGTATTCGTATATCAGTAGGATCAGATGTAATAATGTTAATGTAGTCATCTGTATAAAGCCACCACTGATTCTCGCCTATAGGCACTTCTGTGTTGGCATAGGCAGGGTCGATATATCCTCTGTTCCATGTATGTTGTGACGGAAAACCACCTTCAGATTCTCCATACTCATTGGGAATTACGAATATAATCTCTTTACCCCGTTTGTTAGATGGGCTGAAAATTGCAGAGAATTCATTCTCAAGTCTTGAAGGGTTTAATGAGAGTGAAGAAATTGCTGATTCGGCATATGTTAAGTACTTATCACCTCCATTCTGGATCCTATACATCCACAAACCAAAATCTGCTTTCAACATTGCTAGAGCTGCAGGTGTAAGAATTGTCTTGTCTCCAGTTCCCGTCAAAAATTGTTCAGCCGCAACCAAGTCTGACTCAACCTGATTAAAAACATCTGCTTGTGGAGACCGGTGTAGATAGAGATCCTGAGAGGTTGATTCGAATCCTTCCAGTGCAAGAGGAGCATCTCCCCAAATCCGGCCGATCCAGAAATAGGTATAAGCTCTTATAAAATATGCGTTTGAAAGAGCAAAATTACGAGCTTCTTCATTAATCTCCATATTCTGACCATATTTGATAATCAGATTAACGAGATTAATTGTAGTATAAAGATTTGTCCAACTTGCATAGGGGTTTGTGGCTGACATTGTAGCTGAAACAACATCTGCTTGGTTATTGTTGAGAAGTGTCCCATGAGTCCCTGGGCCCCAAAGACCATTTCTATATTCACCCCAATAAATGACATTGGTCTTCATCGTATTTCTTAAATAATAGTAGGCACCATATGTTGCTGATTTCAAATCCTCCTCATCCTGCCACATATTTGATGCAGACAGGCGGTTGTCCTGGATAATATCCAATCTGTCGTGACAACTTGCCATGAATATAAATAGACTGAAAAGTACAAGTATATTTTTCTTTTTCATTTTATTTTAGAAGTTATTATTGATACCAAAAATTAGAATACCGCTTTTAACCCAAACAATATTTTTCTTGCAGGAGGGTATGGGTTATAATTCTTACTGTATGTATCGGCATAACTATACAGTCCACCTGTAGTAACAGCCTCTGGTGACACCCCTTTTACAGCTGTAAAATACATCAATGTGTTACCCGAAAGCGAAAGTGTAAGATTCTGCATACCAAATGATCTGATCAGTTTTGACGATAAATCATAGGAAAAGACAACATCTCTCAGAGCCAAGTAATCTCCCTTTTCAGTGAAAATATCTGATGTACGTCCATAGTTTCTGTTACCCCAATCAGGATCATTTGCAGTGAATCGCGCATATTTCGTATTGTCACCCGGTTTTTTCCATGCAGTTTTTACATCGTTCACAAGATTGTAATTTGCATTCCCCATAGTAGCCATAAAATAGCGCATTTGCATAGCATTGAAAATGCTATGTCCCAATGCGTAATCGAGGGTAATCGAGAGACTAAAATTCCTGTATCTAAAATTGTTTGTCAAACCTCCTGTTGAATGTGGGGCAACATAACCAAGCAAAAATTGGTCTTCGGCATTGATAATGTCGTTACCATTTGCATCTGTTGAAGAACCGGGTCTATTCTTCCATTCATAATCACCAACATCTTTTCGACCTGCCAATGCAGGATCGGAAGAAGAATTCAAACGATCGGATCTTCTGAATCCTCTTGAAAGGGCATCATACAATGCCGCATCAGCTTGTGCCTCGGTTTCCAGAATATGATCCACTTTGTATCCGTAGAAACGACCGAGTCGCTCTCCCTCGGCTATTCCTCCATACTGTGTACCATCACCCAATATTATTCCATTGATGCGATTACCGGGTATTCCATTGTCAGGTAATTTCAACACTTTGTTCATGTTGTAACTATAAGTGAAATCTGTGCTCCATTCGAAGTTCTTCTTCCTGATGTTCACTGAAGAAAGCTCAAAATCGGCACCGTAGAAGCGCACTTTCCCAATATTTGCGGTAGCGGTACTGTAGCCGGTAATATCTGGTAGGGTAATGTCAAAAAGCAGGTCAGAAGTAACCTTGTTGTAATAGTCAGCAATCACGCGTATCCGGTTATCGAAGAACCCAAGATCTACGCCAATATTAAACTGAGAAGTGGTTTCCCATGTTAAACCATGATTAGGCATAATTCCTAATGTAGTTGTTGCATTCCCATTGTAAATATTTCCGATGTTATAACTGCCATATGTATCATACAGACCTATTCCGTTGTTTCCCGTAAGGCCGTAACTTAGGCGCAACTTGAACATGTTCATATCTTCAACATTCCAGAATGGCTCTTCTGAAATCAGCCAGCCAAAAGAAGTTGCAGGGAAATAACCCCATCTGTTTTCTTTTGCAAACTTTGATGAAGCATCAGCACGCATGGTAAGAGAGAGCATATAGCGATCCAAGAAACTATAATTGCCACGTCCGAAGTAAGAGATCATTGCTTCCCTGGTTCTGGTATTTGTAGGATAACCACTGACAGACTCCGTACCGGCATTTAAAGTTGGGACTTTATCTGAAATCGCACCAGTCACAGCTGCATCAAGACTATTCACTTTATCATAGTTAAAATCATATCCGCCTAGTAGGTCTATTCTATGTTTATCAGCAAATGATTTCTTATAATTCAAATAAGTCTGGAAGTTGACACGGTTCAACTCCGAAAATCCCTCTCTTGTTTCCCGGAGAGTACTTATCGCATTTGCTTTTATAAATGAGTTGCTGCGGGTATGTCTGTTATGATTCGAAATCTGCACAACGGCATTTAATCCATCAACAATTTTCCAATTCAAATTCATATTAAAACTGGACCGTTTTTGTATATTGTTTCTCACATAATAGCGATCATAAAAAGCGGCCGTGATAGTAGTATTGTTTGTCCCAAGCGCAGGCGTCCCATCTTCCAGATAATCACGATGAGTGTTGGGAATGGAGAGTCCTCTGATTACCGTATTACGGGTATTACTGGGAAAATCTTCCATCTTAGTTTCACCATAATCGAAAGTAGTTGAAGCAGTAAGGTTTTTCACTACTTCAAAGGAGGTATTTCCATGAAAAGTAAACCGATCAAAACCTGTAGCCACCCCCATTCCTGAATCGGAAGTATACCCGGCAGAAGCAGCATAAGTCATCTTATCAGCACCACCGTTAACACCTACATAGTAAGACTGCCAAAGTGCATCTCCAAACCATTGTGATTGCTGATCGTTATCCTGGAAAATAATTGTTTTTGTAGGATTAACAGGATCAATAATAGATTGCCAACCATTGGGTACAGCTTCACCATCTTCAAGATAACGAGGAGTCCATTTTGACCCTTCATTATTTCCTGTACCAGCAGATTCTGCTCCATAAAGTACTGAAGGAAAAAGGCTTTCCTCCAAAGCGGGGCGAACTATTCTCAGATAATCTGCTGCATTCATCAGATCATATTTTCTCTCAGGTTGCTGATAACCTAACTGTGCATTGAATACAATCTGAGATTTTTTTGATGATGTGCCTTTTTTAGTTGTAATAAGAATCACACCATTCGATGCCCTTGAACCATATATTCCGGCAGAGGCTGCATCTTTGAGAATTTCAATCGATTCAATATCATTGGGATTTAAACCCGTCATATCTCTTTGTACACCATCCACCATGATAATCGGATCATTGGACTGGTTGATAGATGATCCTCCTCTAATAAGAAATCTAGGATTGGCACCTGGTTCCATACTAGTGGTTGCTACACGCAATCCGGATACCTTTCCTTTAAGATTTTCACCAATAGAATTCACAGGAGATCCCTCCATCTTCTCTCCGCTATATTGTCCAATAGCCGTTGTCAGGGTATATCTTGATTGCGTTCCGTACCCCACCACAACCACTTCATCAAGAAGACCTGTATCCTCAGACATTACAACATTCATCACTCCTGAGTCAGCGGCGGGTAATTCCTGAGTCAGGAAGCCGATATATGAGAAGGCAATGACAGATCCCTTGGGAACCTGTAAATTAAAATTACCGTCTATATCTGTTACTGTTCCGTTGGTAGTGCCCTTTTGCACTACGTTCACCCCAATAAGGGGTTCATTGTTCCCGTCTGACACATTTCCTCTCAGGGTAATGTTCTGCGCAGACAGCCCCATGATATTCAAGAAAAAAGTGAACATCAACAAGAAATTAATTCTTGCAAATTTTGTACTCATTATCATTTACAATTTATTTAGTTTTTTAATTAAGGTTGCAAAGGAAAACAACATTTTAAAATATTGAGAATTTTGTGCGTTAAAAAACTTCTACGATTCTACTGTCCAGGCGCCGGCAACTGTACACACTGCCGCGGCTTTATCCACGGCGGCACGGTGTGCCTTCTCCAGTGTATCTCCCTTTAACAGGCTGGTTATAAAAGCACCGGTAAACGAATCGCCGGCCCCTACGGTATCCACCACATCCACCCTAGGTGTCTCCAGAAAAGAGATGGTTTCCGGTGAAAGGATCATACTATAATCTGCACCTGCCGTTAGTATCAGATATTGCAAATCATAGGCATCTATAAGCCATCTACAGGCACTACTATCATCGATTTCATTCAGAGAAAACATTCTCTTTAAAATCATCAATTCATCTTCGTTCAATTTTAGAATGTTGCACAACCGTAAGGATTCCTCTATAAGTCCTTCGGTATAAAAAGGAGCTCTCAGGTTGATATCGAGAATTCTGAAAGCATTGACGGGCACTTGCGATAAAAATGCACGTATGGTCCCTTTCGATGTTTCTGAACGTTGTGCCAGTGTGCCAAAGCACACCGCATCGGTTTTTCTTGCAATCTCCACCATTTTCGCAGTAAATGGGATATAATCCCATGCCACCCCCTCGGTGATGGTGTATGACGGCACCCCCTTATCCAGGGCCACCTGTACAGTTCCCGTAGGCTGATCCACCTTTTCTATGAGAAGATGGATACCTATACCTTCAACAAGGCTTAGGATCTCGTTGCCCAGTGAATCGTCTCCCACGGCACTGATCGCGTAACCGTCGGCACCCGAAGCGGTGGCGTGATAGACAAAATTCACCGGAGCACCTCCTGCCTTTTTCCCCTCCGGGAACATATCCCAAAGGAGTTCACCAATACCGGCAATAACCGGCTTTTTCCTATTCCACATCATCAGCTGGTGAAGTTAGCATTTCCGAAAACTCAATTTTCTCTTCATTGGGCCCTAAGATGGTGAAGAACCGCACACCGTGTTTCCAGAAGGGAAGAAACTGCACCGAATCATGGATCATGGTATGCCCGGCGGCTTTTATTTCACTGAAAAGTGTATCGATACCGGTAACATCCATTGCGATGTGATCAATGGCCCCGGCTTTCATCTCAGAACAACCGTTCTCATAGGTTTCAATCGTCAGATTCTTCATCTGCAGAAAAGCCACCTTCTCTCCTGCCGCCTCGTTCACCGTTTCAAGAGCAACCTCAAAGCCAAGCCCCTTGTAGAAACAAACCGTTTTTTCAATGTCGTTGGTGGGGATACCAATATGCTGGATTCCGTTTATCTGTTTTTTTATATTCATAGCTCTCATTTATTATTCAGTTACCGGGGTGAGATTTTTAACCTCATTGGTCCTTGACCCATAGAGTGCATAACAGAGCATTACCAGTTCACAAATGATCACAATTGACCATGTCCATTGCCAGGATCCGAACAAGTCGGCCATCACACCCTGCAACACTGGAAATACCGCACCACCAAACACCCCCATCATAAATATGCCGGAAGCTTTTGAAGTATATTCTTTCAATCCGTTGGTGGAAAGGGTAAAAATACATCCCCACATCACAGAGTGGCAAAGGCCTACAGCAACGAGTATCCACAGGTTATTTAGCAGAATGGCGGTGATCGTGAGGATAATGGCAGCAACCGTTGTCGCCACCAGCTGTGTACGAGGTGATATCTTCTTCAATGTACCGGAGATGATTCTGCCAACCATGAGGCCACCCCAGTAGAGCGTGGCAAGCAGCGCAGGTATACCGAGGTCTACACTCCCAACCATCAGGTTGGGATTCCCGAAGAAGGAGAGCAACGCTCCCTCTTTTTCGATCTCCATCGCATGAAGATTGACATTCACCCCTATTGCCACTTCTGCACCCACATAGAAGAAAATAGCGATCACCCCCAGCTTGAAGTGGCTGAACGACCAGATACTCTTCTCAAGTTTTCTATCGGGATTAGACCGGATACCTTCAAGATCGGGCAGAGGCAGCCTGCTTGTGATAAGTGCAATAATAATGACACAGGCAGCAATTGCCAGAAAGGGGATCAGCACCTGTCCGGCTGTTACCTGTTCGAGAGGAATACCGGCAAACATCACTACAGTCACAAAGAAAGGGGCGATGGTGGTAGCAAACGAGTTAAATGAGAAGGAGATGTTAACCCGCTGTACCGGCTGCGTTCCTTTCAGCGGATAGGCCGATATATAGGGGTTGATTACTACCTGCAAAACTGCCGCCGATGTACCCATCATAAAGGAACCGAGCAGAAAAACAAAGAACCCGTAAGGGATAGTATCTGTTGAAATGCCCAGCACCAAATGACTATAGTTGATCGACATCCATGATGAAAGAGCATACAGAAGTACACCAGCCGTCATAATCCAGAGTGCCCGCAACACGGTCGTCTTAAACCCGTGCCGGTCAATCCATCTGCCTCCAAGCGGACTGTTGACAAGATATCCCAGAAAGAAAAAGAAAGAGATAAGCGTTGTAAATGTATTTCTCAGATTCTCTGCATCTGCCAAGAAGGCCACTTTCAGAGGTCCCTGACACTGTCCGTTTACGGTGGTCATAAATCCCACGATAAAATAGATAAATGTCAATACCAGAAAGGGAGCAATCCCATACTTTTGTGTTTTCATATAATTGTTTTAAATGCTGTTTAAAGTGTGAAAAACTGCAACAACCACATTCTTATATAATTGATTCCAAAAGAGTCAACACCCCTTTTTCTTTCAAATCGCGAACCATCTCCAAATAAACTTTCACAAAAGCATCCGCTTTCTTCAGGTCGGTACTATGAAACGGAGAAATGCCAAGAAAATCAATCGGGTCGTTACTCTCTATCAACTGCAAGTCCTCACCAGTGAGCCACGGATCGTTTATATCGAACGATACGCCCTTGTCATCGATTCTATATTTGAGGTAGTGGCGGTAACTGGCAATAGAAAAGGCAACACGCTTCATATCTGCCTTGTCGCGGATCATGCTGATCAGGTTGGGCATCACATACACGGGGTACTTCGATGCACCGTCAGCACAAAGACGGCTAATCTGGTCGCTTACCGAGCGGTTGCCGAAACGTTCAATTAGTGTCTGCTTATAAAGTTCGAGATCGGTATTTGCAGGTGCCGGCACATAGGGAGTGATGTCGATATCCATAAAGTCGCGCAACAGTTTCGCAAAGCGCTTATCATGCATCGCCTCGTCTACTTTTCTGTAACCGCTAAGGAATGATGGATATGACAGAAGTGTGTGCGAAGCATTCAGCAGGCTCAACTTCATGTTTTCAAAGGCAGTCACATCGTTGGTAAACTCTACGCCCACCTTCTCCCATGCGGGACGGCCGGCAATAAAATTATCCTCGATGACCCACTGGATAAAATCCTCGCAATAGACCGGGACATCGTCTTGTGTACCATTTTTCTTATTAAGTCTTTTCACATCATCGGGGGTGGTAGCAGGGGTGATCCGGTCTACCATACTGTTAGGGAAGGTGACATTTTCTTCCACCCAGGCCTCCAGCTTTTTGTCCTGTGCTTTCATGAATGAGGTGAAAACCCGTTTGGCTGTATCGCCGTTATGCTGCAGGTTGTCACAGGTAAGGAATGTCACCGGCCCTGCACCGTTCTTCATACGCCTGCGCAATCCTTCGGCCACATACCCAAAAACGGTTTTTGGGGTTGCGGGATTAGCCAGGTCAAACTGAACATCCTTATTATCAAGGATAAACTCACCAGTTGACCGGTCTACATTATATCCTCCCTCTGTGATTGTGCAGGTAATAATCTTCACGTTCGGGTCGGCCAGCTTCTTCAGCCCCATTTCGGGATCTTCCACAGCCCAGATCAGCTCTATCAATGATCCAATCTGATAGGATTCATCCACTCCCTTTCTTCCGCATACGGTGAGTGTGTAGAGGTTGTCCTGTTTTTCGAGCCCCTTAACAATCCTCTCATCTCCAGGGAGAAGGTTCAAGCCGCAGATACCCCACTCTTTCTGTGATGAGTCTTCCAACAGCTTATTTGTATAATACTCCAGGTGTGCACGGTGAAAATTTCCCACTCCAATATGAACAATCCCTGTTTTTATCTGGTCTCTTTCGTAACCAAACGATACTAAATTTTTTTTCACGTTTTTCGTTAATTTTTCTTGTTAATTTACAAATTAGTTTTAACAAATGTAAGCCTCTCCTTATTATCTCAGAAAGAAAGTATGTTAATTAATTTTGCAAACGTTCCCGCAAACGTTCCCATTGTTTGCAAACGTTTGCATTACAATTAAAATAATATCTAATTTTTATTTTGTTTCCTTTATTATATTTATTTTTTAATTATCTTTGTTCGTTACAAGGGGGTATTTTGTATTAAAATAATGAAGCCAAAACGCACAACAATAAAAGATATCGCAAAACATCTCGGCTTATCAGTTTCTACTGTTTCACGCGCTTTAAATGATAGTAAAAATATCAAAAAGGAGACTAAAGATCTTATAAGAGAGACGGCACATGCATTGAATTACAGGAGTAACCCCATTGGGCTCAGCCTAAAACATGGTGTTACGAACACAATCGGAGTACTGGTACCTGAAATGGTCACCCCATTTGCATCGGAGGTTATAACCGGTATTCAGGAAACCCTGAACAAGACCGGCTATAAAGTGATTATCGCACAATCGGATGAAGATCCGGTAAGGGAACGGGAGAATCTCCAGCTGATGGAAAATTTCATGGTCGACGGGATCATTATTTGTCCCTGCGATTACAAAACAAACAAAAAAGAATATCTTCGTTTGCAGGACAACGGCATTCCTATTGTGTTTTATGACAGGATACCTTTTGGTATGAATGTGCCGAATGTTATTGTAGATGACTATCGGGAAACATTTTTCATGATAGAGCATCTTATACGCTTGGGCCGAAGAAAAATCGTATATATACAAGGTCCTAATTATATTTACAACTCTGTTGAAAGAATACGTGGATACAAAGATGCCTTAAATAAGTTTAGCATATCCTATGATGAATCACTGGTCGTATATACGGGAATGACTTTTGATGATGGAGGCGTGGCTGCCGAAAAACTGCTAAATAGAGGTGTTAAGTTCGATGCAATTTTTACTTTCACTGAAACACTCGCACTTGGCGCTATGAACTATCTGAAATACAACCAAATTAAAATTCCTAAAGAAGTAGCGATGGCCAGTTTTTCAGGCACAATTCTCTCAACGGTTGTATATCCACAACTTACGAGTATTGAGCAACCCAAAAAAATGATGGGGGAAACAGCTGCAAATCTAATTTTGGAAAAAATAGCGAACCCTTCTGTTGCAAACAAAAAAATAATATTAAGCTCGGAAATTAAATTGCGGGCATCTACTGAAATTAGTCTGTTAAAGAAGGATATAGAAACTCAATAAATAACATACTATCTTTTGGGAAAAGAGAACTCTGTAAAACGCTTTTTGAGTGTGAAACAGCATTATTTTCCTATACAAAACTTGGAGAAGATGTTGCCCAGAATTTCATCGGTGGAG
>ENA-UOOK01000341-UOOK01000341.1-fermentation-metagenome-genome-assembly--contig:-NODE-341-length-60934-cov-4.810526_pt1 | contig 60934 bp, 52 predicted proteins | sample MGYA00245777_ERZ724023 | MGnify/ENA primary metagenome ERZ724023 (study PRJEB28704, sample SAMN03018312) | fermentation metagenome | biome: anthropogenic terrestrial biome; feature: soil; material... | reverse complement strand
CAATTATTACCAGGTCGCCCTTTTTGGCTAGGTAAATCGCCTGGTGAATAGCTTCCCGTCTATCGATTATTTTCGCATAATGAGAATTTTCTACGGCCTGCAGACCGGGAATAATATCATCAATAATAGCTTCCGGATCTTCACTGCGAGGATTATCAGATGTGACGAAACAAAAATCACTGTATTGAGCAGCAATCTTACCCATCAAGGGCCGTTTGGTTTTGTCCCGGTCGCCCCCGCAGCCAAAAACCGTAATCAAACGATTTTCTAAAATTTCCCGACCGGTTCTTAAAATGTTTTCCAATCCATCGGGCGTATGCGCATAATCCACTATCACAGTAAAATCCTGACCACAATCGACCTGTTCGAAACGACCGGCAACACCTGCGACTTTTTCAAGGGCAGTCTTAATTACAGCTGCTTCTACTCCTGCCTTTAAAGCATAGGCAATAGCAGCCAAAGCATTATATACACTGAAACGGCCGATCATTTTCATATTGACATCAAATTTTTCCTCTTGGTAAAACACCGTAAACCGGCTTCCTTTAAGATTAAATTGCAGATCAGCTGCCTTCACATCTGCGTCTTTGTTTATACCATAAGTAATACAGTCTGCGCTACTGGTCAGGATAAAATCTTCGGCAACCGGATCATCTGCATTTATGACGGCAAAATGGTCAGCTGCGGGCGATAATTTTTTAAACAGCTTCAATTTGGATTGCTTATACTTTTCCATAGTCTGGTGATAATCAAGATGATCCTGAGTCAAGTTAGTAAATATAGCGACATGAAACCGTATTTTATCCACCCTGCCCATATCCAGTGCATGGGATGACACTTCCATCACCACATAGTCGCCTTTTTCTTGGCGGACTTTATCCATAAATTCTTCGATATCCACAGATTCGGGGGTTGTATTGCTCAGAACTCTTTCACAGCTGCCTATCCGAGCATTAAGTGTACCCATTATACCAACCTTGCAGCCTTGCTCTTCCAGGATCGCTTTAATCAGATGCGTTGTGGTGGTTTTACCATTAGTACCTGTCACTCCAATAACTTTAATATGATGAGATGGCTGACCATAAAAGTTGGCAGCCACGGTAGGCATAGCCATCCTGCAATCCGCAGTTTGCAATACAACAATATTGGGGTTGACAGAGACATCCCTTTCCACCAGCAAGGCTAGCGCCCCATTTTTGAGGGCCTGTTCAATATAGTTATGTCCATCCGTACTTAATCCTGATATACAGATAAATAGATCCCCCTGCTTGGTTTTTCTGGAATCATAACTGATGCCCTTAATATCTTGATCCAATGCGCCGCTAATCAAATTATAATCCAGACCCTGCATCATTGTTCTCAGTTGCAAATCGATTCCCCCTTTCCCGAGATCTTTCTTGTTCACGTGCAGATATTATTATTCCATGGGTTGGAAGCGAACCTTTATAGTTGAACCACTGGTTACCACCTTACCGGCTTCGGGCGACTGTTCACGAGAAATACCGTGACCCTCCGGAATCATATGCAATCCCAATTCAGAAAGAATCCGGGCTGCCTCCTTCATCGATTTTCCCCCCAAATCAGGAACCGTTATCTCCCCATTCTGCTGACCCTTTTCAAAGGGCGACATATTTATTATAACCTGTGAGCCTTTACTTAATTTATGCCCCGCACGGGGAGTCTGCTGCCAAACAATATCCCCGGTGCCATTAACCTTGGCTGTTAAACCCCTGGCATTTATCATGGCTTGAGCTTCAGACAAAGGCAAATTAACCACGTCAGGTATAACTACTTTCTCATCCTGCACCTCAATGAGAGCCCCATCCGCCTGGCGCAATGGCACTCCCAGGTACCTCAGGGAATCATTGAGAATCTCCCGGGCGGCGGGAGCTGCCACCCATCCACCGTAGTAAGGATAACCCTTAGGTGCATCAACCACCACCATAACTACCAGGCGAGGATCATCTGAGGGTGCCAATCCGATGAAAGAGACCACATATTCATTAGCCAGGTATCCGCCTCCAGGAGCAATCTTTTGGGCAGTGCCGGTCTTTCCTCCCACTTTATATCCCTCAATATATGCGTTGCGCCCGGTACCGTTAGTTACTTCGCCCTCTAATATCCAACACAATTCTTTGGATGTACTTTCAGAAATAACCTGTCTGATAATCTCTGGTTCGTTAGTCTTAATCACATTGCCGTCCCGGTCTAATACTTGTTTCAATAAATGTGGTTTCATTAGCTTGCCGCCATTGGCAACTGCTGCCACTGCGTTGGTGAGCTGAATAGAGGTTACCGCATTAGCTTGCCCCATGGCCATGGTGCCCAGGTCAATTAATTTAGCCCGTTCCTCGGAAACCAATATCCCTTTCGCTTCTCCGGGCAGATCTATTCCGGTTAGTTGCCCAAAACCAAAAGCGTTCAGGTACTTGAAATACTTATCCATACCCAGGTCCATACCCACCTTCACAAAGCCAACATTACATGAATTCTCCACAATCTGCGCAAATGTTTGGCTTCCATGGGCCCTGCGATTCGGGCAGCCAATCGTTTCTTTACCTACTTTTATATATCCTGGACAATAAAATTGGGTATCGCGATTGACTACATTCTCTTCCAAAGCCATAGCAGAGGTCACAATCTTCATAGTGGAACCTGGTTCATAGCTGTCATTAATAGCAAAATTTCTACGGTTACTGGCCGGAACCTGCCCGTAATTATTGGGATCAAATGTGGGGCGGGACGCAATAGCTAATATTTCTCCGGTTTTAGGATCCATTACGATAGCAGAGGCACTTTTAGCATCCCTCTCTTGAAAAACCTTATCCAGTTCTCTTTCAACAATATATTGAATTGACTCATCGATGGTAAGAACCAGATTACCACCATCCACAGGTGCAATGTATTTATGGGTGGCCTCGGGGATTTCGCGCCCGGCAGCATCATGCTCAATAATAATGCGCCCTTTAGTACCCCCGACTATATCATTATAGAAATAATCGATACCTTCTAAACCGGTATTATCAGTGCCGGAAATGCCCAGAACATGACTGGCCAGAGTTCCTTTAGGATAAAACCTGCGGCTCTCTTCCGTTAAGTCAATGCCCGGCAGTTTCATATCAAGAATTTGTTGCGCCTGTTCGGGAGTTATCTGCCTTTTAATCCATTCAAAAGAACTGCTGGCGGTAAGCCTTTTCATAAGATTGGCTTCATCCATCCCCAAAACTTGCGCCAGTTTTTGGGCTGTCTCTGCTTGCTCTTGGGAACGCTTAACTTCGGCAGGAATTGCATAAACAGAATCAGCACTAATAGAAATAGCCAATTCATGATTATTGCGGTCATAAATTACGCCCCGCTTTGATTCAACCGGAACATCACGCATTCGATTCTGAGTGGCTTTTTCTGATAACTCAGCCCCTTTAACAAACTGAACCCAGAATATCCGTCCACCCAAAAGGCAAAAACCGATGGTAAATAAGAAAAAAAGCGTTGCTATACGCTTTCTTAAAAGCAAACCGGTAGTTTGCATATATGTTGCACCCCATTTAACATTTTATTTGTTATTCAGAGCAAGACGTGATAGACTGCTATACATTTTATTTAATATTTCTTGACTTAGACTCTTATCAGCCGTTGCATCTGTTGATGTACTGGCTACTTGAACCGGCTCAGTCTGTACATCCAACGCAATTGATGTCTTAACGTCTGGTTTATACATCCCCAGTTGGGTAGATGCTACCTGTTCCACCCTCGGGAGTGAACTTTTTTCCGCTATTTGGTACTCAAGTCTTTGATTAGATGTTTCTATATTTTGCACATCCTGTTGTAATGTTTCAATCTGGTAACCCAGCGTGGCACTCTTCATACACAAAAAAACCAGAATTAAAGCGTATCCAAACACAATAGCGGTGCTCTTAATATATAACTTACGCTTATGGTTTACTTTATAAACCATTTTCCTGCCTTTGATTCTATGGCTCGGTTCTACGGGTAAATTGGAAACATTCCAATCTTTTGCACAACTAGATTCCGCTTGTAGCATATTATTACCCCTTCCTAGACTTTAGAACTATATTCTTGCTGCTACTCTGAGTTTTGCACTCCTGGCGCGGGGATTATTTTCACATTCTTCATCGCTGGGTGTAATTGGTTTACGCTTAATCATGTTTAATTGGGCCTTATGGTTACAGACACATATAGGAAAACTGGGCGGACAAATACAGGTCCGGGATTTTTCCTGCATAAACTGCTTTACTATTCTGTCTTCCAGGGAATGAAAGCTTATAACACATAGCCGTCCACCTGGATTTAAAGCTTCGATTGCCTGGGGCAATACTTCCCGTAAAGCCTCCAACTCCTCATTTACTGCTATTCTAAGCGCTTGAAAACTTTTTCGAGCCGGGTGTTTTTCTCGGCGATACCTGGCAGGGACTGCCCCTTTGATAATGTCAGCCAGTTCCAGCGTGTTTTCAATCGGTTTTAGCTGGCGGTAGTTCACAATCGCCCTGCTTATACTGCGGGCGTAAGTTTCCTCACCATATTTAAAAAGGATTTCTGTGATTTCATTTTCCTCAAAACTATTTACAATGTCTTGTGCCGTGAAAGCCTGCTCACGGTTCATACGCATATCCAGTAATGCATCCTCGTGAAAACTAAATCCTCTGGACGGAATATCTAGTTGAAAGGATGATACTCCCAAATCCATCATTATCCCATCAACCAACTCAATGTCCAATTCCTGCAATACCTGCTTTAGATACCTGAAATCTGATTGTATCAAGGTTACATTGGGAGCCTGTATATTCAATCGGGTTTGCCGGAGTATTTCCGGGTCTTTATCGATTCCAATCACCCGGGCATCGGGTGCCAGTTTCTCTGCCAAATAACCCAGGTGTCCCCCGCCACCCAGAGTACAGTCAACGTAAATCCCATGGGGGTCATTGATCAAATTCTCTATGGTTTCCTGCAATAGTACGGGTAGATGCAAAATATTATCACTCCTAAATACCCAACCCCACCAGGTTCTCAGCTATTACTTCATATGAAGATTCCGCCGTCTGGTTATATTGTGCCCATTTGTCACCTGCCCAAATCTCAACGCGAGCACCCACTCCAATAACAATTAATTCTTTTTCAATACCAGCATAATCTCTTAAATTGGGAGGCAGTACTATTCTGCCCTGTTTATCCATTTCCATTTCTGAAGCTCCAGAAAAGAAAAAACGCGCAAAGGACCGAACGTCCGCTCTGGTAAAAGGAAGCGACCTCAGCTTCTCTTCGATTGTCTTCCATTCATCCGGTGGATACAGGAATATACAGTTATCCAGGCCTTTGGTAGCGATAAACCTGGCCCCCAGTTCCTCGCGGAACTTGGACGGAACTATTATTCTTCCCTTGGCATCCAAAGAATGTTGATATTCTCCCAAGAACATTAGTTCTGCTCCTCGCGGTGATATTTTTGGGTATCCGCTCCACTTTACTCCACTTCTCTCCACCATATTCTATTAGCAGAAACTAATTTCCTTCTATGTGAATAAAATAACAATTGCCTGTTTATTTGTTTTTCGACCAATCTTGCTAATTTTCGATTTATACATATGGATGTCTTTTAGTCGCATACTGCAGGAATTAATCACAAAATGTATAAGTCACTCCATATCAGGTAAAAAGAAGGTGGGTCGACCTCGCCTATACCGGAAAAGGTATAGAGAAGATCGACCCACTTTTCAGTGCGTGCATTATGCAAATAAACAATATAATCCATAACCGGCACATCCCTTAATTATCTGGAAACGCCTTCCGGTATTTGAATAAACCCCATTGTAGCCAAGGTAGACTGTTATAGCCACCAGCACTACCAGTTATTATTATAGCTGATAAAGTTCCTGTTCCTCTAAAAATTTAATCCGTTTAGTTTCAAAAGCCACCTTGGCTTTCTTGAAATCTTCAACCTTGAAAACAACCAATGCATCATTCCCTGTCATTCCCAGAAATGCATAAAGGTATTCGATGTTAAGGTTCTCTTCGGACATCTGATCCAAAACAGATGCTAACCCACCTGGAGAATCCGGCATGCGTACCGCTATCACTTCAGTCTCACTCACCGTAAAGCCAGCTTCTTTCAATATTTTATAGGCTTTAACCGGGTCATTTACTATTAAACGAAGTATGCCGAAATCAGAAGTATCAGCTATGGAGAGAGCCCGGATATTTATACCGGCATCACCTAATACCCGGGTAACATGAGCTAAGCGCCCGGATTTATTTTCTAGAAAAACTGAAATCTGTTTGGCCATGTCATTCACTCCTTATATGTTTCTATTGTCAACTACTCTTTTTGCCTTACCTTCACTGCGAGCGATAGTTTTTGGCTCTACCAGACGCACCTTGACTGCAACCCCCAGAGCACTTTCCAGTTCTTTGGTTATTCTTCGTCCCAGACTCTCCAGTTTGCGAATCTCGTCACTGAATATGACTTCTGATACCTCCACCTGAACTTCCAGTTCATCAAGGTTGCCGATCCGTTCAACAATTAAGAGATAATGAGGCTCCACCCCAGGAATATTAAGCAATACACTTTCCACCATAGACGGGAACACATTGACTCCCCGTATTATTACCATGTCATCAGAACGGCCCAGAACCTTCTCCATACGCACATGAGTTCTGCCGCATTCACACCGCTCTCTATTTAGAATGGTGAGGTCTCTGGTTCGATATCTTATCAGTGGCAATGCTTCCTTGGTCATGGCCGTAATGACTAATTCACCCAGCGCACCATCAGGAAGCACCTCTTCGGTAATTGGGTCTATAATTTCCGCCAGGAAATGATCTTCAGCAATATGTAAACCCTGCTTGGCAGGACATTCTATAGCAACTCCAGGACCAATAATCTCGCTCAGTCCGTAGATATCAAAGGCTTTGATTCCGAGTTTATCCTCGATTTCACGACGCATATTTTCCGACCAAGGTTCGGCTCCAAATATTCCCGCTTGCAACTTCAAATCGGAAGGTTTAATGCCCATTTCCTCCATCACTTCTGCCATAAAGAGGGCATAAGATGGGGTGCAGGTAAGGTGGGTGGTTCCAAAATCCTGCATTAGCATAATCTGCCGCTTAGTATTTCCACCTGAACTGGGGATAACTGAAGCTCCTATTCTTTCGGCTCCATAATGAACCCCCAGACCGCCGGTAAAAAGGCCATAACCATAAGCATTTTGTATCACCGATCTCTTAGTGCCACCTGCGCTGGTCAGGGCTCTGGCCATTAACTCGCTCCAAATATCTAAGTCTTTACGGGTATAGCCTACTACAGTCGGCTTACCGGTCGTGCCGGAAGAAGAATGAATACGTACCACTTCTGACATTGGAACTGCAAACAAGCTGAATGGATAGTTATCTCGCACATCTTGTTTGGTTGTAAAAGGAAGCTGCTTAAGATCTTCAAGGGTATTGATATCATCTGGTTTAATACCTGCTGCGTCGAATTTAGCCTTGTAAGCAGGTACAAACGTATAAACGCGATAAACTGCCTCTTTCAGCCTTCTCAATTGTAAATCGAGCAGATTCTCCCTCGGCATACACTCTTTTTCCTGATCCCAATATAACATTATTTCTTCTCCCCTCACCATTATTCCTGCAATAGCACATATATTTTACAATAAAATGCATTCCAGGATTAATTAATTACCTATCTGGCCATGCCACCGGTCTAGCAGCTCTGCCCGCAACTCTTTATTAAACTATTCCATAAAAAAACCCCACTGATCCGTAGCGCCGTAAGTTTTAACCTGCAAGGCAGGTGGGTGTTCTCTCATATACTTTATGTGTCCCATAATATGGGCTTGCAAGTCATATATGAAGTCCGAACTCCCATAGTTTTTGTGTTGGCAAAAACTAAACGGCGGTTCACGCGAACAGCAGGGATATTCTCTTTATCATCCATTTATTAATAAGATAATACCACAGAATGATCCCTGCTTCAATAAAAGGCGTCTGTAATTATATGTTCTTATTGCCAATCATTTCTATACATCTCTAAGCTTTAAAGCTAATTCCCGCAGCTGTTTAGGGCTGACAGCTGAAGGAGCCTGAGTCATGGGGCAGGCTGTACTCTGGGTTTTGGGGAATGCAATCACATCACGGATACTGTCCCGGCCCGCCATAAGCATAATCAGGCGGTCAATTCCAAAAGCGACTCCTCCATGCGGTGGAGCCCCATATTCAAAAGCTTCCAGCATATACCCAAACTTTTCAACTGCTTCCTCCCTGGTCAAGCCCACAATTGCAAACATTTTCTCCTGTAATTCCCGACGATGTATCCTGATACTGCCTCCACCGATTTCTATCCCATTTAATATTAGATCATAGGCTCGGGCTTTCACCTTGGCAGGATCAGCATCCAGTTGCGGAATATCTTGGAGCCGGGGAGAGGTAAACATATGATGAACGGCTACATAACGTTTTTCATCATTATCATATTCCAGCAGAGGAAAATCACGCACCCAGGTAAAAGCGAGCTTGTCAGGATCGCAAAGATTTAACCGACGGCCCAGATTCAATCTTAGCACCCCTAGAACCCGGGCAACTATGTCTGCTTGGTCTGCGCCAAAGAGCAACAGATCGCCGGGTCGTGCATCAAGAGTGGTTAGAATATCCCGCATTTTTTCTTCGGTGAAAAACTTGGTTATGGGTGACTTAAGCTCGGTCTCTGTAACATTTATCCATGCTAAGCCTTTGGCGCCGAAGTTCACTGCCATTCTACCCAGATCATCAATCTCTTTGCGGGTAAATGAGCCACAGGTTCTGGCATTTAAAGCACGTACTACTCCACCGCCGGCAATGGCACTGGCAAAAACCTTAAAATCTACATCCTTGACTAATTCAGTGATATCTACTATTTCCCAGCCAAAACGCAGGTCCGGTTGATCGGTTCCATACTTGAGCATGGCCTCCTCATAGGATATCTGGGGAAATGGTACGGAAATATCCAGGCCGCATCCTTCTTTAAACAAGCGGGGCATCATACCTTCGATTAGGTTAATGATGTCTTCTTCATCAATAAATGACATCTCCAAATCAAGCTGGGTAAATTCGGGCTGACGGTCAGCTCTTAAATCCTCATCCCGGAAGCAGCGGGCAATTTGGAAATACTTCTCCATACCTGCCACCATCAACATTTGCTTATACTGCTGCGGTGATTGGGGCAAGGCGAAAAACTCCCCGGGATGAAGCCGGCTCGGCACCAGATAGTCCCGGGCACCTTCAGGGGTACTGCGACCTAGAATAGGGGTTTCTATTTCAACAAAGCCTTTTTCATCCAGATAATCCCGAATTGATTTGACTACCCTGTGCCGCAGGAGAAGATTATCCTTCATTTCTGGCCTGCGTAAATCCAGATAACGATAACGAAGCCGCAGCAGTTCATCTACCTCAACTCCGTTTTCTATGTAAAAAGGAGGGGTTTTGGACGAATTAATAACTTCCATCTTTTCAACATATATTTCTATTTGGCCGGTTTTGAGATTGGGATTTTCGGTCTCCTTAGGGCGTGCCTGTACCTGCCCTTTTACCGCAATTACGTATTCGCCGCGTACATTCTCGGCGAGGTGGAATGCTTCTTCATTCAATTCCGGATTGAAAACGACCTGAATAATACCAGAACGATCTCGCAAATCGATAAAAATTAGCCCCCCATGATCGCGGCGGGAATTTACCCATCCATTGAGGATTATCGTCTCCCCTGCCTGTCCTAAATCAATATCAGTGGCGTTGTGCGTCCTCTTCATTACGTTGAAATCCTCCCTATCTATACCAATATGTCTTTTATTGCCGGGATTAGCTGGGCAGCCGCTACCTCGATTTGTTCTCTGGTGTTCATATTACGGATTGTGAAAGAACCACTCTCTATTTCATCCTTTCCCATAAGAACGACGACTCGAGCCCCTAATTTATCGGCAAATTTCATCTGCGCTTTCATGCTGCGTCCATTGTAGTCCCGATCAGCCCTAAGGTTCGCATTCCGAAGGTTTTCCAGCACCTGCATAGCCTGGCAGGTATACTCTTCATCCAGAACGGCCAGGAAAACATCCAGTTTGCTTTCCGGCATATCACGGCCCGGCAGAGTGTCAATGGCCAGCAGCAATCGTTCCATTCCCATCGCAAACCCAATTCCGGGCATATCAGGGCCTCCGCATGCTTTAACCAGGCCGTTATATCTCCCGCCTCCGCCTACAGCGCTCTGAGCCCCAATGTGGGGAATATGAATCTCAAAGGCGGTGTTGGTATAATAATCCAGGCCTCTGACCAGATTATGATCGTGGATGTAATTGATATGGTTATATTCCAGCATCGATGTTACCCCGGCATAATGTTGCCGGCAATCATCACAAAGGCTGTTATATATATTAGGAAATCCGCTGATCGCCTTTTGGCACGATGGCACCTTGCAATCCAGAACACGGAGCGGGTTTTTCTCATAGCGCGACTGGCAATCCGGGCAAAGTTTATTTATTACGGGGCTGATGTGGGCCAGCAGTTCCCGGCGATAATATTCCCGGCAGGCCGGGCATCCCACTGAGTTAAGATGTAGTTCATAATTATCCAGTCCTAGATTCTTTAGGATTTTTACCAGCAGTATTATTACTTCTGCATCCAAATAAGGACTATTGCTGCCGAATACCTCTACCCCGAACTGATGAAACTGCCGGTACCTTCCAGTCTGGGGGCGGTCATAGCGAAACATGGGGCCGCTGTAATACCATTTGACGGGCATTACCCCGCCATATATGCTGTGTTCAATCAGAGCGCGTACGCAGGAAGCCGTTCCTTCCGGGCGCAGCGTCAAACTGCGCTCAGATTTATCCTGGAAAGTATACATCTCTTTAGTGACTATATCGGTAGTCTCACCGACACCGCGTTCAAATAATTCGGTGTGCTCAAAAATAGGGGTCCTTATCTCACTGTAGCCGAATAAGTGTGCAGTTTCCTGTATTATCTTTTCGATGTTTTTCCATTGCCAGGAATCAGGCGGCAAGATATCGTATGTACCCCGAGGGGCTTTTACCTGCATGCGTTTGTCCTCCGAACTTATGTATTTCTCTCGATAATTCTAGTTTAAGGCTCCAAGCTTGTCAACCTTGCGAGCTATCAGCTTTTCGACCGTCTTAATATACCCCCGGGGATCTTTGGGATTATGAAGAGAACTTAAGGTCCAATCAATGAATGTAGCCAGTGATAATAAGGAACAAATTAAGTTGAAGATGGGGGTAGAAATAATTAGATTCACGAACAAGGCTACTATCGTTACAGGTGGCAGGACAGGTATAGGAAAGGATGCTGCAATCGCGCTGGCAGCTGAGGGAGCCCGGGTTATGGTGACGGGGCGCCTTCTCAACCTTCTTAGGAAACGGTGGAGGAGATTGAAAAGGCCGCTGGAGAGCGTTCAATTGGACCAAGCGGCCTAATTAGACATCTAAAATATACTAAACTACTGATAGGATGAGGATTATTTCCGCACCCTATCAATTCGGTTCCACTATTGTAAAAACGGGTTATGCTTCCTCTCAAATCCAATGGTGGTTGCAGGTCCATGACCTGGATAAGCCACTACCTCATCATCATAACAAAACAGCTTCTCTTTTATCATTTGTATAAGTTGTTTATAGGATCCCCCCGGAAAATCCGTCCGACCAATAGAACCCTGGAACAGTGTATCGCCCACAAAAATAATGGCGCCGGTTTTCAAACATATGCCGCCCTGGCTGTGGCCAGGGGTATGAATAACCTCAAGCTCTACTGTGTTGCCAATCTTAATGATGTCGCCTTCTTTAATGAACTTGTCGGCGGGCGGACTGGTTACTTTGGTGCCCATCAAGAAAGAGAAGTTGGAAGCAGCGCTAACGAGCATCTTGGCATCTGCTTCGTGAATGAGAATTTGAGCTCCGGTAGCTTCTTTGACCCCCTTGTTGCCACCAATGTGATCAATATGTCCATGGGTATTAATTATATAAACAGCTTTCAGGTTATTCTCATTTAAGAGGTTAATAATACCACGTGCATTACCTCCCGGATCAATGACTGCCGCCTCTCGCGTTTCTTCACATCCAATAATGTAACAATTTTCTCCCATATTACTTATTTCCATGCCCATCAATATCACGCTGTCATTACCTCCTAGTATATTTTTAAACCGGGATATCCATTGCAGAGCACTTACTACTCATCCCTGGTCTCACCCGGTAATACCCTTCTTACCTCCATGATACCCTTCACCTTCTGTATTCTCTGTTTTGCAGCACTCAATTGCCCCATATCCACAATTTCAAGTTTTAAATTCATAACCGCCAGTCCATTTTTGGTGACTCTGGAAAATATCGAATTTACTGGTATCTTCATGTCGGCAATAACTGTCATCACATCAGTAGTCAAACGGGTTCTATCCATAGCGTTTATCTCCATTTCAACCAGGTAATTCCCCTTCTCCGCAGCCCACTCTACTTCCATTATTCTGCAGCTTTCATTACGCAAATAATTCTGCAAATTGGGACAGTCCTGCCGATGCACCGATACTCCCCGTCCCCTGGTGATATAACCTAGAACCGTATCACCTGGCAATGGGTTACAACAATGCGCCAGCCTTATGACAACGTCGTCAACCCCTTTAATCTTAAGTGCTCGGGTTTCTCTTTCCCGAACAGGCCCGGATCGGGCCGCGACAGAATTACTAATTATATCCTCTACCTGTGTATTAGGGAAATAGGCTTCCTTAATTTTATTAACAACTTGGTTCGCAGTCAGGTTGCCATCCCCTACCGCGGCAAATAAATCATCAATCGCCGCCAAAGAAAAGCGTTCCAGAACCTCAATTAATTTGGCTTCCTTCAGTAGTTCTTTAGGGTCCAGGTGTCTCTTTTTCAACTCGCTTTCGAGCATCTCGTGGCCCTTCATGATGTTGTACTGGCGCTGGCCCCTTTTGAACCAGGCCTTGATCCGGCTGCGGGCTGAAGACGTCTTTACAAAATCTAACCATCCCCGGGTTGGCCCCACAGAGTTTTTAGAGGTTATAATTTCTACAATATCGCCATTGTTGAGCTGATAATCCAGGGGGACGATCCTCCCGTTCACTCTCGCTCCGGTGCATTTATGCCCCACCTCAGTATGAACCCGATAAGCGAAATCAACCGGGCAGGCGCCCTTAGGTAATTCAATAACGTCACCTTTCGGAGTAAAGATAAAAACCGTATCATCAAAAAGATCTGTTTTCAGTGACTCCATAAACTCAGAATTGTCATTTACATCTTGTTGCCATTCCAAAATACGTCTCAACCAAGCTAACTTTTCATCAAATTTCTTATCACGTTCTTTGGGGCTGCCGGCTTCTTTGTAACGCCAGTGGGCAGCGATTCCGGACTCTGCGGTAATATGCATTTCCCAGGTTCTAATCTGTACTTCGAAAGGTTCACCACCCTGCCCAATTAAGGTAGTGTGCAAGGACTGGTACATATTGGGTTTGGGGGTAGCAATATAATCTTTGAAGCGACCGGGAAGCGGTTTCCAAATAGTGTGGATAATCCCCAAAACCCCATAACATTCCGGAATTGTATCTACCACCACTCGGATAGCGATTTTGTCATATATTTCATCGATAGGTTTGTCTTGTTTAATCATTTTTTTATAAATACTGTATATATTTTTAGGCCGCCCGGCTATATCGCCCTCGACCCCTATTTGCTCCAATCCGTTTCTTATCTGTTGTTTTAAAGTATTAACATATTCTTCTCTTTCCTTACGTTTGGTCTTAAGTCGTTGGGCTACTTCGTAGTACATTTCCGGTTCCAAGTATAAGAAAGCCAGGTCTTCAAGCTGCCATTTAAATCTAAATACTCCCAGACGATGAGCCAAAGGCGCAAATATATCCATAGTTTCACGCGCTATTTGCTTTTGTTTAAGTTCGGGTTGAAAATTAAGGGTGCGCATATTGTGCAGGCGATCGGCGAGTTTAATCAGAACTACTCTTATGTCTCTGGCCATAGCGATAAACATCTTACGCAAATTTTCTGCCTGGGCCTCTTCACGGGATTTGAAATCAATGCGGCTCAGTTTAGTTACTCCATCTACCAGCAAAGCAATTTCTGGGCCGAATTCATCTTCCAGGTTTTGATAGTTAAAATGAGTATCTTCTATTACATCATGCAGAAGGGCTGCACATATAGAAGCGCTGTCCATTTCGATTTCAGTCAGAATTAGCGCGACTTCAACCGGATGAATTATGTAAGGTTCACCAGATCTTCTTTTTTGTTCCCCATGAGCAATTACGGCATAGTTATATGCTTTAGCGATCAAATCAAAATCGGCCCTGGGGTCATATTCCTTTACTCGGTCTAAAATCGTTTGCGGCCCCATATGCATCACCATTCCAACCCTTTATTTAAGAGCATCTCCCAGTCATTAAGAACCTCTTTCTCAGCTATCCCTTCCAGGTAATAGAGACTGTTGCCTATAATGTCCAGTAAACTATCTGTATCTTCACGGTTTATAGGCATAATACTACCGCTTTTCCGAAAGCGACACAAGCCTAAATCGGCCAATATACGCAATGCCGACAGCATTTCCAGCCGTGCCTGCTTCTTATTGGTATTCATATTCAGGTTGGCTGGCATCCCATCCATTTTTACGCCCTGTCTGTCTCCATTCTGCCTGAGGTATGTCATGACTCCTTTAATAACCTCAATATTGGGGTATAAGTGCTGCAGGTAATTTCGATTGTATTCCAGGCTGCCCTTTTCAAAAGCAACCCCTATGCGTAGTTCCCCGCCCCCTGTAAGGTAATCAGTATACGCAGCCAATTCAAATAACCCCAACGGAGAATCGGCCAGAATCATCTCATCAAATGCTCTGATGTGATTCCATCCGGCAGTGTGGGTGCCATCGCTCAGTAGAACACCGCCATTATCAACCAGGTACTCCCTGCGTATCGCTCTTCTCTGTCTCATTTCCATCAGTCCCGACTCAACTCGTATTTTAGGATAGTTATTTTTTAAAAGTTTTACGGTCTTGGGCAGATTGGCATATACCAGTACCCTCCCCTGAGTGGCAGCCAATCCCGGGCTGCGATAGAAGGTAAACTTAGGGGCTGGTTCTATCGTTTCGGTTTCAACATTCTCTGCAACTGGAAAATCCTCCGCCCCAGGCCACATTCGCACTATATAACGCAGATTGGCCGGAAAGTTAAAATGATTCTGGTAATAGTGCAGGAAAGCACGTGTAATCATGAAGACCTTGCCAACACCACGGGCGAGTTGATTCTGCAGCTGTATTCTATCCTCTTTTTCAAGATGGCCATGCAGGATCTGCACATTGCACTTATTAAAAAAATACTCCATTACCGCCTGATGCTTGCGCAGGCTGCGGTAAGTCGGATAAGTAAAAATAACTGGCCTTTGGGCATCTATTTCCTGTACAGCCCTCCTAACGCTCTTGGTCAGACGTATTAAGTTGTTATTCTCCACAGTTTGTTTATCCAGAATAAATGTCGCTTTCAAATCCTTTACCTTGAGTTGCAGGCTTTTATTCCCGCGGAAATCATTCCTATCCAGTTCAAACAGCAAATCTTGGCCACAGCTTTGTAAGGAATTGTCATTCGTCTCAGCTCGGTTGAAGGCAATTCCCTCAATATTGCTGATGCCTATTTTGAATTTTAAATGAGCTTTATTATTGCCAACCCGAAATGGATCTCTGATAGCGCTGGCCCGTAAAACAAAATGAGGTACCGGGTTGCCCTCGCCAAAAGGTCCCAGACTTTCTATTTCATCCAGCAGATTTTCACGAATATCCTCTGCTTCAATTTCTACGTCCGCCTGGTAGCGCTTATTAGTCTTCCACGCAAGAGACTTTTGATCCGCATACTCTTTAAGAAGCGCTTTAAATTGGCCCAATTGTTCCCGTTTGATGCTCAGACCGGCTGCCATCATATGTCCGCCAAATCCCAATAAATAATCGCGGACGTGATTTAAGGCCATGTATAGATCGAATTCCCCAATGCTTCTAGCTGATGCCTTACCAATATCATCTGCCCATGAGATTACTATTGTCGGACGATTGTAGGCGGCGACCAGACGGGAAGCAACTATTCCAATCACACCCTCATGCCAACCCTCTCCACCCACTATCAGGATTGGCGCTTCTTCCAGGTTAACCTCCCGCTCTATCTGTTTCAGGGCTTCCTGGTAGATACCCTCTTCAATTAGTCTGCGTTCATCATTCATTTTGCACAGCAAAGCGGCTCGTTCCAATGACTCCTGCTCATTACGGCTGAGGAGCAGTTCAATACTGATCCGAGCTGAGTCCAAACGGCCAGCTGAATTGAGCCGGGGGGCCAACATAAATCCCACCTGCCAGCTCCGGATAGGTTTGCCTGTCAATCCTGTGGCATGAATTAAGGCCTTAAGTCCGGTTCGCTTACTCTTCTTCAAAACCCGCAGCCCATATTTAACTAAAAGGCGATTCTCATCCACTAAGGGCACAATGTCTGCTACGGTAGCCAGGGCAACTAAATCCAGCCACTCATATATCTTATTCTCGGGCATATGGCCAGTGGCCAATGCTGTAGCCAGTTTGAAAGTCACGCCTGCCCCAGCCAGGTTAACAATTTCTTTGATCGCATCATTTTTGGGATTAATTACTGCTAGAGCCGGGGGTTGAACAGTTGACGGGGTATGGTGATCTGTTATTATCACATCCATACCCAAACGTATAGCTAATTCCGTCTCCTCTACCGAACTTATGCCGCAGTCTACCGTGATTAAGAGCTGGTATCCTTGGTTAACCAGGAATTGCACTGCTTCTATATTTAATCCATAACCCTCCCCAAAGCGGTTGGGCACATAATAATCGACCCGGCAACCCAGTTTTTGCAGGCATTCGTGCAATATCACAATACTGCACACACCGTCCACATCATAGTCACCGTATATGATTACCTTCTCCTTGAATTGAATGGCCTTTTCTATTCTCTCCACCGCCGCATCCATTCCCCGCATTTGCCATGGATCGGTCAATTTATCTAAACCGGCATAGAGGAAATAGCGGGCATCCTCTACATTATTAACCCCCCTTTGCACCAGCAGGCGGGATGCTAATATGGAGACACCTAGTTGTTCATGAATTAGCCGCACCGCAGCTTCATTATAATTTTGAAACTCCCATATGTTATCCAATCTGGTATATCCTCCCCGGTAACTTATCGGCAATTTGCCTTGTCTTTATTTGATATTTATTGTATATTTTAATCTTCAAAAGTGTAATCTATTTACCTATTATTTAATGCATAGGAGTTGATATTGATGGATGAAGAACTGAAATTACGTATAAATGAACTGGCTAAAAAGAAAAAATTTGAAGGTCTTACCAAGGATGAGCAAGCCGAACAAGCCAGCCTTTATCGCATGTATATTGATGAGCTAAAGGATCAACTGAAGACTTCCTTGGATCAAGCCGGTATTAAACCTAAAGGGTAAACACCGCCCGGGCAGCCGAATCTGTATTTGACAAGCCAGAGGGGAAATGCCCAAATTTTATGTTTCAGTGGGTTGCCACAATATTCCTGTAGGATTTACATAATCTCCAACATATAGATTATAGAATCAGTGTATAAAGGTCAAATATGTTGGAGGTGGACAGTATGGCAAAAATTAGGCATATGTATCCGGGCGGAAACACCTGTTATGGTTTCTATTCTTTTTATGACCATATCGTACCCCCTGATGCTCCGCAAAAAATTATACTTAAAGGTGGCCCGGGGTCTGGCAAATCCACCTTTATGAAGGCAATCGCCAGTGAATTGAGCCAAAACGGAATAGATATTGAATATCATTGGTGTTCATCCGATAATAATTCACTGGATGGAATGGTTGCTGGTGACCGGCAACTTTGTATCCTGGATGGTACTGCCCCACATATAGTAGATCCTCGCTATCCGGGAGCCGTGGATTGGATTGTCAACCTGGGCGACTTCTGGGATGCGGCCAGAATTATAACCCACAAGAAAACAGTTGTGGACCTTTCTCAGGAAATAGCTATGTGTTTCAACCGTGCTTACAATCGGCTCAAGGAAACCCAATCAGCTTGGTGGGAGTGGAGTTCTTTTCATCAAAGCGCAGTCAATACTGAAGCAGTCAACCGCAACATTCTAGCTCTAGCTGAAGACTTCATGCAAGCCGCCCCCAAATCAGTCCTGCCCCCCCGGCATCTATTCGCCGCCGCCCTGACACCTGAGGGCATCGTCAGTAAAGTGGAAACTCTCCTGGATAGCAGTTGGGCCATCTTTGCGGTTAAAGGAAGTCCTGCCTCAGGAATTGAGAAGCTGTTTAATTACATTGAGAAAATGTTGCCGCTTAGAAATATTTTTGGTGAAATATATCATTGTCCGTTCGATCCGGCTCACGTGGATCTTATACTTCTCCCTGACAAAAAGACAGCTATCCTAAATATCAGCGCCCATATCGTTGATTATGAAAAATATTTGACCGTGCGCCAATATAAGCGGATGCTAGACTTTGGCCAATTTATGGATACCGCCGCCATCAGTCCCTATGATCAACAGGTGGCAGCCTCTGCTGAGCGTTTTCAAAATGGCCTGCAACAAGCCCTGACTTTCATCCAGACCGCTAAAACCCTGCACGATGAACTGGAGACATATTACGTATCGGCCATGGATTTTACGAGGCTGGAAGACTTCAGAGCGGAACTGACGGGCAAACTTCTGGAGGAATTAAAGGGACCCCCGTCCTGACTTCCAGGGCTTATCTTCTACTCATCCTTGGGGTGTCAAGGGAAGGTGTCAAGGGGACGGCAGTTGTCAAGGGGACGGACAAGTTGGAAGTTGTCAGCAACCCCGTCCCCTTGACACCACACAGTCTGCCGTCCCCCTGACACGATTCTAATTAAAAAAGGTTTACCTTGACTATTTCCCCTGCCTTAATACCCTGTTTTTCATATGCAATGTGAACAAAGCCGTGGGCCTGGGCCAGTATGCTCATTAGGCCTGATTTACCAAGTAAGGGCTGGGCCTGCCAGCCCCTGTCATCTTCTTGCAGCAGCACGGGCACAAAATCATCCCGCCCCGCCTGAGAAGCTACATTTATGGAAAGTCTGGCTTCCACCATTTGTACAGTAAGCGGATTAATAACCGGAGCACATAGAATATTAAAAACCATTAGTGCTGAAACTGGATGTCCGGGCAGCCCAATAATCAGCTTTTTACCTGCCCTTACCCCTATGGTGGGTTTACCTGGTTTTACTGCTATACCGTGAAAAAGCATTTCCGAATCAGGCATTGATAACATGACCTCAACTGAAAAATCAGCCACGCCAACTGAACTTCCCCCAGATAGAATAAGCACATCATTCTCTTCTAAAGCCAGATATACCGCTGTTCGCAATGCTGCAAAATCATCTTCTACCAACGGATAGCGTTGGGGTATAGCCCCACATGATTCTACAGCAGCTGCTATTGAATGGGAATTAACATCTCTTACTTGACCAATATTAGGGACTTGACTTAGAGGGATGATTTCATCGCCAGTGGACAAAATACCGATACGATAAGGTTTGAAGACGGGAATACTTTCTATTCCCAGAGAAGCAAGCAAGCCAATATCCTTGGCTTTTAGCATTTTACCGCTGCGAAATATTAGTGCACCCTGCCCAATATCTTCCCCTTTATGCATTACATTCTCTCCCGGGGCAACGGGGCGGGATAATAAAACCGTATCTTCGCCTAATTTCTCAGTATATTCAACCATTACCGCCGCATTACTGCCCGAGGGCAGCATTCCTCCGGTCGGTATCCATGCGCATTGGCCATTACCAATGATAAACTGCGGTTCCAGCCCCATCTCTACCGCCCCCACATAATTCAACATGCCGGGCAGGGACTCGCTGCTCCCGAAAGTATCTTCAGCTCTAACTGCATAACCGTCTACTGTTGAGCGGCTAAAAGAAGGCATATCCTCTGGACTCGTCATATCCATGGCCAACACTCTCTGGTTGCACTTTTCCAGTGGCAAGTACTCAATTTCCCGGGCCGGGAAATTCTCCTTTACTAATTGACAGGCACTTTGGTACCTCAATACCTTCAGAAATTCTGGCATGGCATACTCCCCAATCCGTTTTGATTTTGATTCAATTTCAATTATACTTAAACAAACATATTCATACAAACATCGGTAAAAACTGATAAATAATCAGGCGGGAGGATTAAGCGTGGCTAGAAATATTTATATTGAAAATATGCCCCTTGACAATGCGTTCGCTCTATATATGAAACACATCGACGATTGCGGGTGGTTCCGATTAGAAAGCGAAGCAATCGATGTATTGGACTCTTTGGGCAGGTGTACTGCCGAGCCAATTACGGCCCGCAGATCACACCCCCACTACATGGCTTCAGCCATGGATGGTATTGCAGTACAGGCTGCTTCTACCTATAATGCCAGTGAAGTGAACCCGGTTGACATTCCTCTAACCGAGATACTGGTGGTTGATACCGGGGACTATGTGCCGTCAGAATACGATGCAGTTATAATGATAGAAGACGTCAATTTTATTGATGAATACGTTCAGATTATTAAGCCTGCGGTTCCCTGGCAGCATATCCGCTCTATTGGGGAAGATATGGTGGAACAGGATATGATTGTCCCCAGCCTTACTCTGATCGGACCTTACGAATTAGCTTCATTCAAAACTGCTTCCGTGAAAAAGGTTATGGTGTTAAAAAAGCCTGTAGTGGCTATTATTCCAACTGGAACAGAATTGGTTGAAAATGGGTATGAGAATATGCCCCCCGGAGAGATTGTCGAATCGAACAGCCGTATGCTCGCCGCACTCTGTCAGGAATGGGGTGCAGAGACGCTGCGTCATGACATCGTAATTGATGATAAGGACCTAATCCGCTCGGCAGTGCTGGAAGTTGAAAAGCAAGCCGATATTATTGTGGTCTGTTCAGGATCCTCGGCGGGGCGTGAGGATTATACCTCTTCAATAGTCCAGGAACTGGGGCAACTGATTGTACATGGACTGGCCACTAAGCCTGGCAAGCCTGCTATTCTGGGTTCAATCAATAAAAAACCGGCTCTGGGTGTACCTGGTTACCCTATTTCTGCGCAACTCATTTTCAATTTATTTGCTAAACCTATTATTTTTAAAAAAATGGGTAAGCAACAACCGGAACCCCTCACCATTGATTGTACTATAGCCAGAAAATTGCCTTCCCATGCAGGAGTAGATGAATTTGTTAACGTTAACATCGCAAGAATATCTGACCGCACCTTGGCATACCCTCTTAATAGGGGCGCCGGATTGACCAGTATGCTGGTGAAATCCGACGGGGTGGTGCATATTCCCAGAGGCAGCGAGGGCCTGGATGCAGGTAGTCCCTGTCAGGTATCTATAAATCGCTCGCCACAGGTTATCAACAGCACTCTGGTATGTTTGGGCAGTCATGATATGTCTATCGATGTTTTAATTGACATACTGCAAAAAGAGCATGGAATAAGATTGGTTTCTACCAATGTGGGCAGCATGGGGGGCATCATGTCCCTGCGTCGGAGGGAAACCCACTGTTCTGGACTGCATCTGTTGGATTATGATAGTGGTGATTATAATGTAAGCTACCTGGACAAATATCTGCCCGATGAGAACGTCCTCCTTATAAATCTGGTTAAGCGCCAGCAGGGTTTGGTGGTAAAAAAAGGCAATCCCCTGCATATAAATAGCATACAAGATCTCGTCCGCCCGGATGTTCGCTATATCAATCGTCAAAAGGGAGCTGGTACCAGGATCCTTCTGGATTTTCTCCTCAAGAGGGAAAAACTAGATGTGCAAAGTATTAACGGCTATAACCGGGAGGAATATACTCATCTGGCCGTAGCCGCATCAGTAAAAAACGATGCCTGTGATACTGGCCTGGCTATTTATGCTAGTGCCAAAGTTATGGATCTTGATTTTATCCCCGTTGAGGTTGAACGTTATGATCTGTGCATCCTCCCGGATTCGTTGACTAAAAAACAACTTGACTGCCTGTTGGCATCAATTAACAGCCCCAGCTTCAGCAGACGAATAACAGAATTCGGTGGTTATCAGTTGGACCAGTCAGGCCTTACTATGTATGAGCGGCATTCATGAATTTACATAACTATCTATAATTATTTTCATAATCCTTTTTTATATTAAATCCTTGCTATGATAAATTGGCAGGGATTTTACTTTATTTGTCGAAGTGTTCATGAGATAAGCTATTCTGGGCTTTATAAGCATAGGGTTGATCGTCAAACTCTAACGTCATTGGGCCTTAGTTGGATGTGTAAGGTGCAATAAATATTTCTTAATCCCCATCTGGAGGTGGTAAATATTCGGGGTTTATGTCGGTTAAAAGCCTGGAGATTGGCATCCAATGTTCATGATTTTGGTAAGTTCTACTTCTTTCATTATTACCAAACATCTAGCTAATAATATCTGTTTTTACATCTGTTTAAGGGTGCTCTACTAGGTTAGTGATAGTTTCCGGAGTATTTTTTAGGGGGAAAGGAGAGTGTTAGTTATATGAAGGTTACCCGTAGACAATTCTTCAAGGTAACCGGTGTCAGTGCAGCTGCTATGGCCGTTGCAGACCTGGGTTTTGACCTAAAACCTGCTGCTGCAGCAGTCAGAACTTTGCGGATTAAGAACGTCAAAGGTGTACCTACCGTTTGTCCGTTTTGCGCTTCGGGCTGTGGTCTTTTAGTTTATTCGGAACGGGATGCAGCTGGCAAATTTGTCAAACTCCTGAGTGTTGAAGGCGATCCTGATAATCCCATCAACCGCGGTTGTGCCTGTGCCAAAGGTGCAGCAATGTTCAACCTGAGGGAAATCTATGACGAGGAGACCGGCGAACAGAAGATCAATCCCTTCCGCGCTACAAAACCTCTTTACCGTGCCGCGGGGAGTGACAAATGGGAAGAAAAAGAATGGGATTGGATGATAACCGAAATTGCCAAGAAGGTTAAGGAAACCAGAGACAGCAGCTTCATCCATAAAGAAAAAATTGCCGATGGCAGTGAAATTATCGTTAACCGTACCGAAAAAATTGCCTCCATGGGAGGCTCAGGCATGGACAGCGAAGAATGCTACTTGGCCGCCAAGATGATGCGTGCGCTGGGAGTAGTATATCTAGAAACTCAGGCCCGTATCTGACACTCCGCTACGGTGGCAGGTTTGTCACCAGCATTTGGACGGGGTGCTATGACCAACCATATGGTTGATCTTAAGAACACTGACGTTGCTCTGATAATGGGCAGTAACATGGCGGAGAATCATCCCATCGGTATGAAATGGCTGGGCGAAGGCCGGCGGGTTCGGGGCACAAAAATAATCCATGTAGACCCACGCTATACGCGTACCTCAGTAATAGCCGACCTCTATGCGCCTATGCGTTCCGGCACTGATATAGCTTTCCTGGGAGGTATGGTTAACTATATCATTCAGAATCAACTCTATCATAAGGAATATGTGCTGGCTTATACCAATGCTTCATATCTGATAGCTGATGGTTTCGACTTTAAAGACGGCCTATTCTCTGGATATGATGCCGCTAAGCGGTCTTATGATAATAAGACCTGGGACTACCAGTATGCCGAGGACGGCACCACCGTACTGAAAGATCCTACTTTGACCAATCCGCGTTGTGCGTTCCAGTTGATGGCCAAACACTACTCTCGCTATGACATCGATACTGTGGTTAAAATCACAGGGACACCGAAAAATAAGTATTTAGAAGTGCTGAAGCTCTTCTGTTCTACCGGAGCACCTAATAAGGTCGGTAATATAATGTACGCCATGGGCATCACCCAGCATACAGTGGGCAGCCAAAATGTTAAGAGTTTTACCAACGTACAGCTTTTGCTGGGCAACATGGGTCGTCCCGGCGGGGGCATCAATGCGCTGCGCGGGGAAAATAACGTACAGGGCTCCACTGACATGGCTTTATTGTTCCATATTATTCCGGGTTATATCGATTCCCCGATGAACAACGCAGCACACAAAGACCTGCTTTCATTTGTGAAGGCAACAACTCCGGGGGCAGCTAAACTTCCGGCCACCAATCTTGCGGAATTCCGCGCTGCGGTAGCTGCAGGTATCCCTAATTCCGGCTTCAAAGTCAACACCTCCAAATGGGTGGTGAGCATGCTCAAAGCCTGGTGGGGGGATGCAGCAACCGAGGCTAACGAATTTGGTTATCATTACTTGCCCAAACGCCAAGCGACCAAAAACTATTCTCACATGGCTATGTTTGAGGCGATGGATAAAGGTGAGATTGATGGTTTGTTTATTTTAGGCGGTAATCCCGTGGTAGGTGGTCCCAATGCCAATAAAGAACAATTTGCCATGACCAAGCTGAAATGGATGGTCAGCGTTGACCTGTGGCTGAATGAGAGCGCCGAATTCTGGACTTACAAGGCCTGGGAAAGACCTCACGGCGGCACCCACGAGATGGAACTGCCGACTCCCAAAGATATTCAGACCGAAGTATTTTTCCTGCCGGCCTGCTGCGTATATGAAAAAGAAGGTACTTCCGCCCAGACCGGACGCTGGATACAGTATCGCTGGAAGGGCGCCGATGAATTGGGCGATTCCAAGTCTGACCTATGGATCTTAGACAAGCTGGCCCATAAGGTCAAGGAACTGTACAAAGATAGTACCCGCCCTGAGGATGAACCTATCAACAATTTGACCTGGGGACCGTACGGTCACGGCGACGAGCCCGAACCTATTAACGTCGGTTTCGAATACAGCGGCTATTATGTCAAGGATAAAAAACCAATTACTACTGGTTTTGCCAGTCTTAAAGACGACGGCAGCACCGCCTGCGGCAACTGGATCTACTGTGGGCAAATGGGCACCAACAAGGACGGCTCATTACTTTACAAACCACAAAAACGTGATAACAAGGATAACTCCAAGACCGGCCTGGGTCTCTACTCCAATTGGGGATGGTGTTGGCCGGTTAACCGTCGTATAATATACAACCGCTGCGCTGTCCAGCCCGACGGAGTAACTCCATGGCCGGGTGACGATGACCGTGTATTGATTCACTGGGATCCCACTGTAGTTTCCGATCCTACCAAACCTGAAGTTGTAGGATGCTGGGTCGGTGATGATGTTCCGGATACCACTAAAACGGCTCCACCCGAGAAGGCCAATCCGTTTATAATGAGGCCGGAAGGAACCGGTTGTTTCTTTGCCGCCAAGGGCTCATTCAAAGACGGACCTTTCCCGGAACATTACGAACCCTGGGAAAGCCCGGTTGGGAACATGATGAACTCACAAAATGTCAATCCCGCCACCAAAATTTGGGAACCCGATAAATTAGGTACTTCTGATAAATACCCGTTTATTGGCACCACCTACCGGGTGGTCGAACACTGGCAGACCGGAGCTCTGACCCGCACCCTGCCGTGGCTTGCTGAACTCATGCCCAACATGTTTGTGGAGATTAGCGAAGAGTTGGGCCATCTAAGGAATATCCGTAACGGTGACAAAGTAATTGTGTCCAGCACTCGTGGAGATATCGAGGCTGTGGCCTGTGTAACCAAGCGCATTAAGCCCTATATGGTCGGCGGCAACCCAGTCCATATGGTCGGGGCTGTATGGGCATTTGGCTTTAAGGGTTATGCCACCGGGGATCCGGCTAACCGCCTGACGCCCCATGTGGGTGATGCCAATACCATGATACCTGAATACAAAGCCTGGCTTTGCGATATAAGGAGGGCTTAAGTATGACAAGATTAAAGACTAATTTATACGACGTCAGCAAATGTACCGCCTGCCGAGGTTGTTTTACCGCCTGTAAGGATTCCAACCAACTGCCGGCTGTGATTGAGCCTTTTAAAGGCAACTATGATACCCATGGTGGAGATACCAACGGCAACACCTATATGGTGATTCGCTTTAACGAGGATTATGACGAGGTTACTGGCGTACGCTGGAATTTCCTGAAGTATCAGTGCATGCACTGTATTGATCCTGAATGTATGAAGGTCTGCCCCAAGGGAGCTTATACGAAATTAGACTGGGGGGCCACCTTCCATGACGAAGAGAAGTGTATCGGCTGCCAGTACTGCACCTATGCATGTCCCTTTGGCATACCCAAGTATCGGAAACGCACCGATACGGTCACCAAATGCACCCTGTGTTATGAACGGGTGGCAGAAGGTTTGACACCAGCCTGTACCAGAACCTGTGCTCCCGGAGCATTGAAGTTTGGCTATCGGGATGAACTATTGGAAGAAGCCCGGGAGAGAGTAAAGTTCCTGCGCGCCAATGGCTTCCCGCGGGCTACCATTTATGGTGAGACTGAACTGGGCACCGGCACCAATAAACTCTATATCCTGACCGATACCCCTGACAAATTTGGGCTGCCGGTTAATCCCAAAGTATCTGCCAATACCTGGGTATGGCAGGATTGGATTCAACCCTATGCCGGATGGCTTATCCCTCTGGCATTGGCCGGATCGGCAACCAGTTTTGTTACTACGAGACTGTTAGCCAATAAAAATAAAGATCATGCGGAAGGAGGTCATGAGTAATGCAATGGATTCCTGAATATCGCGACGATGTTGAACGGGTCGAAAGATTTAATTTCCTGGCTCGGTTTACCCACTGGAGTCATACCGTGACCTTTATACTGTGTCTCTTCACCGGCCTGGCGCTTTTCCTGGGTGGTGTTGATTGGTTGGCCGCCATATTCGGAGGATACCGGGGTGCCGGTCTGGTACATCGTATCGCCGCTGTCATACTAACTATAACGTTATTAACCGCTACAGTATTTGGTTTCGGTGGTTTGATAGCCTGGATCAAGGACCTGCTTCGTTTTGGCAAGAATGATATTATCTTTGTCATGAAGTTCCCCCTGGAATTCCTGGGTTTCCCGGTCAAGATACCGCCCCAGACCAGATTTAATGGCGGTGAAAAAGGCAACTCCATGGTAACCCCGACGATGGTAATACTGCTGGTTTTAAGCGGCTATATCATTTGGTTTCCTTCTATCTTCCCAGCTGGGTTGGTAAGATTCTCCTACCCGGTACATGACCTGGCCATGATTTTTGCTACCGTAATGGTATGTATGCATGGTTATCTGGGTTCTTTCCATCCCGGTTCAGGTGAGTCCTTCTGGGGCATGTGGAAAGGCACCGTCAGAGCCGATTGGGCTAAACACCATCATGCTACCTGGTATGATGAGACTTACGGTGATAAGGCTAAGGGTGAATAGTAAATATATTTATAGATAATTCTAAACAAGGGGAGTTGTACTCCCCTTGTTTGCTTAAAGGAGTACGAATAATATGAAGACAAAACTTCCGGTAGATCTGCCTCAAGGATATGTAGATTTTTACAAAAACCTGGAAACTTGGCAAAACCAGCAGCAAATTAAACTCAAGCAGGCCTATTCTTCGCCTGCCATCGATGTACAGAAATTGCTGGCTAATACCAAAAAATCCATCATGCAAACCTTTGACTTTGAACTGGACTTCAACATTTTTCAAGAGGTATATACTGATTTATTGATGTTTCTCAAGCAAGCCCGCCCTGAAACATCAGAAGTTTTGGATAACATTCTGTTCTCAATGGATAAATTGGACTTCAAGCTTCTTCCCACTAAAGTCCTGGAAGAGGATGGATCTTATTTCTCCACCTTGGCAAATGATTTAGGGGTTCCCCAGGAACTGTTGATATTCACAGTTGATCATGCTGTCCGACCATTTCTCAGAATGTGGGCTGCTCCCTATCAAAAAACAATTTTCGAGGCGGGCTTGAATGTTTGGGATTTTGCTACTATTTGTCCGTTTTGCGCCTCCAAATCTCACTTCAGTCGGATCCTGGCGGCTGACGGAAGACGTTTTATGTTCTGCGACCGCTGTTTCACTGAATGGGAAACCCCCACTGTTTACTGTGTTCATTGCGGCAACAGCAATCCACTCTCCATTCAATACCTGTCGGTCGAAGATGATTTGGCTTATCAAGTGTACACCTGCGATGAATGTAAAGGTTATATTAAGAACTTTGATGAACGACAAAAACCTATTAAGCTGGATATGTTCATCGCCAATATTGAAACCGTTTATTTAGACATACTGGCCCAGGAAAAAGGCTATACCAGCCACGATAACGACTAAAAATTCAACCATTAATTTTTCCTGTCCAGGATTGCATACTTATAGTGATCTTTTTATAAGATAGCGGTTCTTTAGTATTTATCTATGAATATAAAAACCGGGTAGTCAATGACTACCCGGTTTTTCGTGTACTGGCCTGTTTTCTTGGCTAGAGCTTTTCGATCCGTGCGGCAGATACCTTGTACTCGGGTATCTTGGCCACTGGATCCAATACTTCGGATTGAGTTAAGATGTTCGCAGCTGCTTCCGCAAAGTGGAAGTAGGTGAACACTACCCCCTCGGGGATCATATCTGTAATACGAGCTTTTAGGGTAATGTTGCCCCGGCGCGAAACTAGTCTAACCATCTCATTGTTTATAATACCTAGTTTAGCAGCTGTCGCTGGATTGACCTGCACTTCGTTGGAAGACATATATTCATCCAGGGCAGTGGATCTTCGGGTCATAGTACCGGTATGATAATGGAACAGACTGCGTCCCGTAGATAATATCAAGGGGTATTCTTCATCAGGAAGTTCAAACGCTTCCTTAAACTCGATGGAATGGAAGAGACCCAGACCGCGATTGAATTGCGCTCCATGCAGTATCGGGGTGCCAGGATGCTCCACCGTCGGACACGGCCAATGAATACCAGTATTATCGATACGTTCATAGCTTATACCTGCATATGACGGTGTTACTGTTCTGATTTCCTCAAATATTTCCTCTGGTGAATTATAATTCATTGGATAACCCAAACGGTTGGATAATTCGCACAGGATCTGCCAATCGGGACGTGCATCACCTTTAGGCTTAATTGCCTGGCGTACTCTCTGCACTCTTCTCTCAGTGTTGCTGAACGTGCCGTTCTTTTCTGCAAAAGTCACCCCTGGAAATACAACATCGGCTTTCATAGCTGTTTCAGTGAGGAATATATCCTGCACAATCAGCAACTCCAGCTTGTCAAGTGCTTCCCCAACATGGTGAAGATCGGGATCACTGACCATGGGATTTTCACCAAAGACCATTAATCCCTTTATTTCTCCATGATGGGCTTTATCGACCACATCGGGTATTACTAAACCGTTATTCGGCGATAGTGGTACCCCCCAGGCTTTTTCAAATTTGGCACGCACATCGGGGTTGGTGACAGCCTGGTAAGCAGGATAGCTGACCGGCAAGGCCCCCATGTCACAGGCCCCCTGGACGTTGTTCTGACCCCGCAGTGGATTTACTCCGGTTCCCGGTTTACCCAGATTACCGGTCATAAGCGCCAGGTTACAAGCTGATTTTACATTATCAGTGCCGGTACTATGTTGAGTAAGACCCATGGCATAGCATATGGAACCTCTCTCGGCGGTGGCATAAATACGGGCTGCTTTTCTTATGTCGTCTGCATTTACCCCGCATATTTGAGCCACATACTCGGGAGTATATTTCTCTATTACCTTTACCATGTCTTCGTATTTCTCAGTTCTAGACGCAATAAATTCCTTGTCCTCTAAACCTTCAGTCAGAATAACGTTCATCATTCCGTTCATAAGCGCCACATCGGTACCCGGCCTGAACTGCAGATAAACATCAGCTATTTCAGCCAGCTCGATCTTCCTTGGATCAGCTACTACCAATTTGGCACCATTAAAGCGAACATTTTTCCTGATCTTGTATCCAATGACGGGATGATTTTCGGTCGTATTTGTTCCGATACAGAATATTGCCGTAGCATCTTTTTCCAGTTCATTGATGGAGTTGGTCATTGCACCACTACCAAATGCTGCCCCCAGACCGGCGACAGTAACGGAGTGTCAGAGACGGGCACAATGGTCAACGTTGTTAGTTCCAATAGCTGCACGGAATAGTTTCTGAGCCAGATAGTTTTCTTCATTGGTTGCCCGAGCTGAAGAGAACAGGGCCAGCGCATCCGGGCCATCCTTTTCCTTAATAATCTTAATCTTATCCGCAGCGAAATCGAGGGCTTCATCCCAGGAAGCTGGCCGTAGTTCTCCATTTTCGCGGATTAAAGGGGTTGTAAGTCTCTCTTCGGATTCAATAAAGTCCCAGCCAAAGCGTCCTTTGACACATAGAGCGCCTTTATTAACCGGGCTGAATTCTGAATCTCTTACCGAGGTTACTCCTACTACATGGTCGTCCTTGACATTCAGTTCAAATGTGCATCCTGTCCCACAGTAGGTGCAGGTGGTTAAAACGTTTTGGGTCTGATATGATTTGCCCTTCCCGGCGGATACTTTGCTGGTTAAGGCTCCCACCGGGCAGACCATTACACATTGACCACAGAATACGCAGGTGGAGTCAGCCAGTTTGCCATCAAACACGGTCGATATCTTGGCATGGTGACCCCGGTCTTTAACATTGATGGCCTGCGCTCCGGTTATCTCGTCGCAAATTCGTACACATCTGGTGCACATTATACATTTATCATAATCTCTCAGGAAAAACGGGTTGGGGTCTTCCGTATGGAAATGCGGTCCTTCCCCAGCATAACGGGATTCGGTTACTCCATATCTATAGCAATAATCCTGCAGTTTGCAGCTGCCATCTCTTTCGCAGGTATGGCATTCCAGCTTATGGCGGGCCAGTAATAATTCCAGAATTATTTTGCGGGCTTCAACTACATCCGAGCTTTCTGTTTCTACCACCAAACCGTTCTCGGCCGGGCTTACACAAGCTGCCATCAGATTCGGTCTGCCTTTGGCTTCTACCACACACATCCGGCAGGAGCCAGCTAGTTTTAAATCAGGATCGTAGCACAGGGTGGGAATATCCGCTCCTGCTTGCTGGCAGGCATCTAACAGCATCGTCCCCCGGGGTACTTGTATTTCTTTGCCATTTATGGTTAGTGTTATCATTATCTTTCCTCCTTTCTTCAAAAACTTACATTATTTTTCTGCCATATTCATTGGCAAAATGTTTTATGGTTGATTCAATTGGAATGGGTGCTGCCTGTCCCAAACCGCACAGGGCAGCTTTATGCATTACCCGGGCCAGCAATAGTATGTTGTCTATATCTTTCTGACTGCCTTTACCGGAATTAATCTTCTCCATAATTTCCCGGCAACGGAAGGTTCCTTCCCGACAGGGATTGCATTTGCCACAGGATTCATGTTCAAAAAATTTGGATATTCTAGTTACTATATCAACTATGTCACGGGTCTCGTCCATCACGAGAACCGCACCTGATCCTAAGGCAGCACCGATGGCGCCCATCGAATCAAAGTCTATTGGTGTATCCAGGTTCTGTTCGGGTATGAAGGCTCCTGATGTTCCACCTACCTGGACTGCTTTTAGTCTTTTGCCGCCCTTTATGCCGCCGCCCAGTTTATAGATTACATCACGCAATATATAATCAGTCGGTACTTCAAAATAGGTCGGATTGTTGGTATCACCGGTCAGGGTAAGTACCTTGGTGCCCGGATATTTGGCCGCCCCGATTCCGGCAAACCATTCGGCGCCGTTACTCAGAATATAGGGCAAGCAGGCAAAGGTTTCTACGTTATTTACCACTGTGGGTGCTCCCCAAAGCCCTTCCACACCAGGAAAAGGAGGTTTAAATCTGGGTTCTCCCCGATGCCCTTCGATTGATTCAATAAGGGCTGTTTCTTCTCCGCAGACATAGGCTCCGGCTCCCATTCTTACTTCAATATTAAAGTCTCCCAATGCTCCACATGCCTGGGCACTTTCTACAGCGTTTCTAAGTAATTTGACTATAAATGGATATTCTCCCCGACAATAAATATAGCCCTGCTTGGATCCAATGGCGGTACCACATATGGCCATGCCTTCTAATAAGGCCTGGGCATTTTTTTCACAGATAATACGATCTTTGTAGGTACCGGGTTCGCCTTCATCCAGATTGCAGACTACGTATTTGATCTCGGCAAATTTAGGTACAAAGCTCCATTTCATTCCGGCATTAAATCCGGCTCCGCCACGTCCCCTGAGTCCGGAACTTTTTACTTCCTGGATCAAATCGTTGCTTTCCATTTTACGAGCTTTTTCTAAGCCGGCGTAGCCGCCAACTTTTATATATTCTTCGGCCTTTTCGGGATTAATCTTATCAGCATATTCCAATAAGACTCTCTTTTCCTCAGTCATCCAATCCCCTCCTTTCTCTCTATTTATAGGCAGCTAGCAGCTGGGGCAGTGTCTGTGCGGTAACATTGAATACTGGCTCGCTATTGATTGTAATAACCGGGGTTGCCTGGCATTGCCCCACGCACTCGGTTAGCTCCAGAGTATATCTACCATCCGGAGTCGTCTCCCCCACCTTGATTCCCAGCTGATTCTCGATTGCTTTCAACAACTCATCAGCCCCCGCTACGTGGCAGGGTGCACTTTCGCACATACGAATGATATATTTACCGCGTTTTTCCACTGATAGATATGAATAAAATGTCGCCACCCCATATGCCTGCGCTTCTGAAATTCCAAATACTCGAGCCGCTTCTACCAGTGCCTCTCGAGAAATATAATTGCCTTCGCTCTGTAATGCATGGAAGGCTTCGATTATTCCTCCTTTTTTGTCTCTGCATCCAGCAATGATATCCTTATAGTTTGCCATGATGTCACCTCCTTTCTTTTAAATATTCAAACCTAATCTATTTACACCATTATTGGTAGTAAATTACTAGAGAATTAACTTCCAGGCCTTTATAATCAAAAATGCCTCCGGATGTAAGCCGGGGGCATAAAAAAGAAATTACCAGAAATACACCCGACCATTACCTCAGCCAGGACTAATATATCCCAACCAAAAGTATCTTCAGGCTCCTTTCCAGCAACGGGAGGCTAACCCGTTTCCAGGTTAACCCAATGGTTTTCCATCATGGCAGATGCGGTAGATGAAAAACTCGGAGCTATTTAATTTTTCTCAAGGTGGCTACGTGTATTTCGGCAATATTACTGCAATTGAGCAATTTATATTTCTTAACAATTAATTTCAAATTAGGCATGTTTTCTTATATTAATAAAAATACCTCCAATTAAGTAATATTCAATATTGGAGGCCATTCTTCCTTCCTTCGGAAGTTACTATGCCATACAGTTATTATATATATGAAATTTTCTCCTATTTTCCTGTTGGGATGTTGAAGATGAGTTGACTTTTCAGGGGTTTTTTAGCGGGCATATTAATATGTATTAACCAATCTAGCAGCCACTCTTTTTGATTGCTCCAGAACTTCCTGTTCATCAAAAGTCTTGATAACCCGGTCATGCATGATAATATTACCATCAACAATCACTGTATTCACATCAGCAGCTTGTCCGGAATAAACTAGATTGGCAATCAGGTCATAACGGGGTATAAAATGAGCCTCATTTGCTTTAATTAGTATAAGATCAGCTCTCTTTCCGGATTCAATCTGTCCCAAACCTTCAAGCTGCAGTGCCCTGGCCCCATTGATGGTTGCCATTTGTAAGGCCTGGTAAGCAGGCAGGACGGTGGGATCCATAGTACTGACCTTATGCAGCAAGGCACAGGTGCGTAGTTCCTGGAGCATATCCAGATTGTTATTGCTGGATGCTCCATCTGTCCCAAGAGCAACAGGAATACCGGCTTTCAACAGCTTAGGGACTGGTGCAATCCCACTGGCCAGTTTCATATTGCTCTCCGGGTTATGCACAACACCTACACGATTTTTCGCCAGTATTTCGATATCTTGATCGGTAAGATGGACACAGTGGGCGGCCATCACCTGATGATTAAATAGTCCCAGACTCTCCATGTGGGCAACTGGAGTTTGACCATAAATACGGTTACTATCGGCAAATTCACCGGCGGTCTCGGCCAGATGTATATGTAGTCCAACTTCTAATTCTTCGGCCAAACCCATTACTTTCTTGAGATATTCCGGCGGACAAGTGTAGGGTGCATGGGGTCCCAGGATGAATCTTATTCTGCCCTTGGTTGATCCATTCCATTTATTTATCAATTCACGACTCTCAGCTATGGCTTGCTCTTTTTCTGGCCCAACCCCTACCATTCCCCTGGCCAGAACAGCTCTTACCCCGGCCTTTTCAACAGCTCGGGCTACTTCATCCATGAAAAAATACATATCTGCGAAACAGGTTGTTCCTGACTTGATCATTTCGACAATAGCTAGCATCGTGCCCCAATATACATCGTCAGCAGTTAGTTTGGCTTCCAACGGCCATATTTTTTTCTCTAACCATTCCATCAGAGGCATATCATCAGCATAGCCGCGCAACAGAGTCATGGCGGCATGGGTATGTGCATTTATAAAACCGGGCAGGGCTATTTGATTGGTTCCATCCATTTTTTGGTCATAGTCATCAATAGGGGCAACGCCCTGACCCACCGCTTTAATTCGGTTCCCTTCCACAACTATATAGCCTTTTTCAATGAGGAAGTTGTCCGCCGTCATCGGGATTATGCTTACATTATCAATGAGCAACTTCAACTGTAACGCCCCCTATTATGGTTTCGAATAACCGGACTATCTGAAATAATCGACTTGGCTGTAAATTTAACTCTGTCATGCCCCCTATTGTGGTCTCAAGTACTCTTCATCTATCTCTCATCTATTTCAGCCTTTTGCTGTCCATAAGTACTAAAGCCGCGCTGCAGGGCTATAATCTCATCAGGTGAAAGAGGGTAAACCTGACCCAGACTCTGTGCCAGTAAAGCTACGCGGGCTGTTTCCTCGGCAATATAACATACCCTTAAAGCAGCGCTGATATTTTCCCCTACTCCCACCAGACCATGATTGGCAAGCAGTACGGCTTTCCCCGCACCAAGTGTATTGACTGCATGGGCAGCTAGTTCGCTGGAGCCGCAAATCGCATAAGGAGCAGTAAATATTTCATGGCCTATAACTTGAGCAGTTTCCTCCATTATAACTGGAATGCTAAGACGAGCAACCGCAAATGCCGTAGCATAAGGACTATGTACGTGTACTATGGCTTTGACATCAGGTCGCTGCCAATATATTTCCGCATGGGTAGGCAATTCAACTGAGGGCTTCCATTTACCCTCCACAATGTTACCCAATTTATCAACTAGGACAATATCCTCTATAGTCATGGTATCATAACGCATCCCGCTGGGTGTAATCAATATAAGGGGCTGATTATCGATTTTAATGCTGACGTTTCCCCAGGTTCCAACCACCATCCGGGATGTGGATATTTCACGAGCAGCGTTCAGTACTTGCTGACGTTCGTTCAAATATTTCATGGTCAATCATATCCCCCTAACTCGTAACAGTCCCTCTCCATAAGGAGGGGTTATTACGCCTGCTTCAGTAATAATCCCACTTATCAAATCAGCTGGGGTTACATCAAAAGCGGGGTTATAAACCGCTACCTCCGGGACGGTAATATATTCTCCCCTTATCTGGCGCACTTCTTCCCGATTGCGTTCTTCGATGGGTATTTCTTGTCCTGAGGTTATATTCATATCAATTGTTGACAGGGGAGCAGCAATATAAAAGGGCAATTTGTGATAATTGGCCAGGACGGCCAGGGAAAAGGTGCCAATCTTGTTAGCTGCATCCCCATTGGCAGCAATCCGGTCCGCACCCGCTACCACCGCATCAACTTTATGCTGATTCATAAGGTAGGCTGCCATACTATCCGTTATCAAGGTAATCGGTATTTTATCCTGCATAAGTTCCCAAACCGTGAGCCGTGCGCCCTGCAAGACGGGACGCGTTTCGCAAACCCACACCTGTTTAATTTTATTGCGCTTATGGGCAGAACGAATAACGCCTAATGCCGTTCCATAACCGCAGGTGGCCAAGGCACCCGCATTACAGATGGTCATTATCCTCCCATCCGGCGGCAATAATGCCTGTCCCCATTCACCTATCAATTTATTGGTAGCTACATCCTCATCACATATGGACTGCGCTTCATGCAATAATCTTTTCCTGAGACTCTCAATATCCTCGTGCTGGTAAGACTCGAAAACGGAATTCATTCTATTTATAGCCCAGAATAGATTAACCGCCGTGGGTCGTGTTGAGGCAAATAATCGTTCCGCCTCGCGGTAATAGATCTCTAAGTTATCCCGGGTACCAGAGTAATTTATCACTGCCAGTGCCAGACCATAAGCCGCAGCAACTCCTATCAGGGGTGCCCCCCTGACTTTAAGCTGTTTTATAGCCTGAGCAAGCTCCTGATGGCTGAAAATTCTTTCATACTCAACCCGGGCTGGAAGCTGATTCTGATTAAGGATACAAACAGCTCCGGCTTCAAAGTATATGGTTCTGATCATGCCTCATTCATCCTGACTTCTTTCAGTATTTGATTGCAGTCGCATTTTCTGGCATCGCTTAAATACTTGATGCTTTCCATAATTAGATAGCGTACATCATGAATACTGTTTTTCATGACTTCCACTACTTCGGCGTGGTTTAGTATATGCGGTGAAATACCGGCCGCATGGTTAGTAATTATGGATATATTAGCATAACAAATCCCTAACTCACGGGCCAGACATACTTCAGGAACACTGGTCATACCTATAACCTGCCCGCCCAGTAGTTTAAACATCTCAATTTCGGCAGCTGTTTCGAAACGCGGTCCCTCCGTACATACATAGGTGCCTCCATTATGAACCGTTAATCCTTTGTCATCACCGGCCTTTTTGATGGCTGCCCTTACCTCCGGGCAATAAGGTACTGTCATGTCACAGTGGACAACCCCTTGAACACCACCCTCAAAATAGCTGTTTTTACGCACTTTTGTAAAGTCTAAAAATTGATCGGCCAGAACATATTCCCCCGGCTTGCGATCAAAGTGCAGCGATCCTACGGCCGCAGTAGCGATGATGGTGTCTATGCCCAGCTGCTTTAGGGCCATAATATTAGCGCGGTAGTTAATTAAATGGGGAGGAATGCTGTGTCCAGCGCCATGCCGGGCAATAAATACAACTTCCTCATCTTTATATCTGCCGCTAATTGCTGTGACGTCACCATATGGCGTCACCTCAACAATCTCTTGCACTTCATCTAACAATTTGGGATTATATACGCCGGTTCCACCAATTATTCCTACTCTGGACATTATGCTACCTACCTTTCAATGATTATTTATCAAACAATGCTTGGGCAAATATTTGCGGCGAGAAATCTCGCAAGTCTTCCAAGCTCTCTCCAATCCCTATCATTTTTACGGGTATATCCAGTTCCTTAGCCACAGCTATAACTATCCCGCCTTTGGCCGTACCATCCAGCTTGGTCAGGATAATGCCGCTTACTCCAGTAGCTTCTCCAAATACCTTAGCCTGGCTAACAGCATTCTGACCGGTGGTGGCATCTAGAACCAGCAGCACTTCATGAGGCGCTGCTGGTATTTCTCTCTCTATAACCCTTCTCACTTTCCCAATCTCTTTCATCAGGTTGGTTTTGTTCTGCAGCCTGCCAGCAGTATCTATGATTAATACATCAGCTTTACGAGCTCGAGCAGCACTGATAGCATCATATACTACCGCCCCCGGATCGGATCCTTCATGGTGTTTGATTAATTCCACTCCCACCCGGTCCGCCCATATCTGGAGCTGGTCAATGGCTGCAGCCCGAAACGTGTCCCCGGCAGCCAGCATTACCTGGCGATTCTCCTTCTTAAGCCGATAAGCTAACTTGGCAATAGAAGTAGTCTTGCCTGCTCCATTGACTCCAACCACCAGTATTACCGCCGGTTGTTCACCGTAGATATTCAATGGCTTAGGATTAGCCCCTAAAAGCTGAGCTATTTCGCTTTTAATAAGTTCAGTGACCTCGACTGGTTCTTTAATCTTTTGTTTGGCAGCAGCAGCCCTAATTTTGCTAACCAGTTCCAGTGATGTATTCATACCTACATCAGCCTGAATCAGTATATCTTCAAGTTCCTCGAAAAACTCATCATCCAATTTCCTGGTACTTTTGATTAGGGTATCAATTTTGTCGCCAATGTTTTTACGAGTTTTGCTGAGCCCGATCTTAAACCTTTCTATAAGTCCTTCTTTGCCCTTTTTAGGGATGTCCCCCACCGATTCCTTATCTTGGTCAATAAGTATACTTTCCGCACTCACACCCTGCAGTTGCACCTCATCCTCGAGGTCTGCTTCTTCTGCTTCCTTGGGTTCCGCAATAGTAAGTTGATCGCTTTCAGTCTCCCTATCTTCTTTTTTACCCCATTTAAACTTATCAAATAATGACATCCCTTATACCTACCTTTATTTTCGAATTAAAAATTCTCTCATGTTTATCCAGCCAGGCTTTGCACATCATCACACTGAATAGATAATACTGATGAAATACCCTCTTGAGGCATAGTAATACCATAAATATTGCCCCCCGCTTCTATCGTAGCCTGACGATGGGTTATCACAATAAACTGAGTATCCTTTGCCATATTGCGGAGGAAGTCGGCAAACCGTATCAAATTCGTCTCATCCAATGACGCATCAATCTCATCTAACAAGCAAAAGGGTGCCGGTTTCAATTGTAATAAAGAAAAGATAAAAGCAATACACGTTAGGGCTCTTTCACCTCCAGAGAGTAAATTCAAGGATTGGCTCCGTTTGCCCGGCATTTTAACCACGATATCTACTCCGGCACTCAGGTCATTAACTGACTCGATATATAAACTGGCATCACCGCCACTGAATATCTCAACAAAGGTTTTTCTGAAATTATCATTGGCCACTTTCATGAATTGCATAAAATTCTGCGCCATAATTTTCTCTGTCTCCTGAAGTAAATTCTCCAAAGAGACTTTCGCAGCAGATAAGTCCTCGGCCTGCTGGTTCAAGAAACCATAGCGCGCATTTATTTCATCATATTCCTTTATGGAATCAATATCAATCGGCCCTAATAATTCTATATTGGTTCGCAATCCTTCAATCTGCGTTTGATATTCTCTAATTTGTCGGGAGGATAATGGACTATAATGTTCCCCGCTATCTTCCGATTGATATTTATCTTTCCATTGGGCATGCAATCCTTCTAATTCGGTTTCCATACGTACTATCTTCATCTCCATGGTCCTAACCTGATCCTGACAGGCGGTCAACTGCTGCTTATGTTGCAAGATTTCCGCATTAACTGTCTCTATATTTTGGCCTATCTCCTCCTCATCCTGGCGGCTAATATCCAGGCTCTCTATAATATTTTGCAACTTTTCCTGTTTTTCCTTGATTTTTTCGGTAGTGACGGCAACCCTTTCCATATGAACATCAACTTCTTTTTGCAGGCGTTCTCGTAAATCATCGGCCTCCCGAACCGATTGCCGGTAAGAATTTCTGACTTGATCAAATTGGGCAATGTTTTGGGCGTTGTTTTCTAATTCCCGTTTTTTCATGGTCAGTTGTTCTTGATGGGATGAATATCGTTCCTTTATTACCCCATAATCGCGCCGGTTTATTTCCAGTTCAGCCTTTATCAGCTCGATTTCATCACCAATAGCATCATTTTCATCCTGATATACCCTGTGGCTGTCTTGCAATCCTTGCTTTTCTTCTGCTGACTCTCTTATGCAATGCTCTAATTGAGATGTCTCCTGGTGATTTATCTCCCATTCCAATTTTAATTTTTCCAGTAGATTCTGTACACGCAGCTCTTCATCCTGAATAATTTTCAACTGAAACTCGACTTCAATCTGTCCATTTTTTGCTTCACTTAACCTGTTATCCAAGGCTTTAAGTTGATTGGATAATTCAGTCGCCGTGGCCCGATTCCTGTCCTCTGATTGTTGCAATGTTGCCAAACTTTGGCGGATACTTTTCTCCTCCTGTTTACGTTGTAGCGGGTTGGATTTATTCTGGTGGTAGGTGCCACCTGTCATAGCCCCGTTAGTATTAATTACTTCCCCTTCCAGAGTGACAATTCGCAAGGGATAGGGAAACTTTTTAAATACCCTCAGTCCGCAATCCATGTCTTGCACCAGCAGCACGCGCCCCAGTAAATATACAACCGCCTTTTCATATTCCCGGTCGTATTTTACTAAATCCCCAGCTAAACCCAGGACACCAGTCTCGGCCAGGATCTCTTGTTTGATTGGGGATTGCATGTTCTGAATCCTCAAGACATCAAGAGGTAGAAATGTAACTCTGCCCCAACGTCGCTTTTTTAAAAATTGGATCGCTTGCCGGGCTGACTCGCTAGTTTCCACTACAACATTTTCCAGGCCTTTGCCCAGGGCAACACTAATGGCCAACTCCATTCCAGAGGGTACCTCAATTAAGTCGGCCACCAGTCCCTTAATCCCTTGCAGGCTCATCTCCCCGCGGTCATACGACTTTAACAGCGATCTAACACCTTCCGAATAACCCGCATAACTCTGCTGCACCTCTGTTAAAACCAGAAGTTTATGTTCCAATTTCAATCGTTCCGAGCTTATATTTTCGTACTCCTGATCTATGACCGTCTGCGAATCACAATATGCTTGTTTTTGAACTTCAGCCCCAGCCACAAGTTTATCCCATTTTTCCTTAGCGATGTACTGTTTATCTTTTTGAGCCCGCAGGTCTACGGCATTTATGGCCAGGATTTTAATCTGCGCCTCGCCTTCCTCCAATCTTATAATTAATCTCTCTTTTTTTTCCTGTGCCTTTTTGATCTTGTGATCCAAAGCACTAATTTCATTCTTTATTTTTGCCTCTCTAGCAGCTCTTTCAAAAACAAGTTGATGGTGTTTTTGAAGAATCTTTTCCTGCTCATTAATAGAACGTTCTAATATGTTGATGTCATGAAATAGTTGTTTCACTTCATCCTGTCTATCCTCATGATGAACACGTTCTTGATTAAAGTCAGCTATTTTAATCTCCATGTCCTTTTCCAATTTTTCCAGCCTATCCGCATACTTTTTACTATCATGGCTGGCAACTTGAATTCTTTCACTGTGGTTCTTAATCCGCTCCTGGCTTAGCTTGATCTCAGACCCCATTCTGTTTAGCCCGCTCTCCAGCTCGTATTTATTTTCTCTTAACTGGCCCAGATATGCGCGTTGCTTTTCCTGCAAGCTCTGGGCATGCTGTAGGCTGGTATTTAATTTTCCCAATCGAGATGTTACTTCGTTCAGATTGGAATGCTTTAATGTCAACTCGGTATTCCGGGTCGATAAATTATCACTTAGTTCCCAAATCCGGTAAGCCATGACCTGCTTTTCCAGATTGTTATGTTCCTCTCGCATAGCAAGATATGCCTGGGCTTTTTGCGCTTTAGTAAAAAGATCAGCCTTACGGTTACGCAGTTCACTCAGAATGTCTTCTACCCGCAGCAGATCCTGGGCAGTTGCCATAATACGTTGTTGAACTTCGTCTCTTTGTTGTCGATATTTCATAGTACCGGCTGCTTCTTCCAACATAAATCTGCGATCAATAGGCTGCCCGTTTAGAACCCTTTCCAACTCACCCTGACTAATAATGGAATATCCCTTTTTCCCCAGCCCGGTATCTGTATAAAGTCTTACGATATCTTTCATTCTTACTTTGGATTTATTAAGGTAGAATTCGCTTTCACCAGAGCGGAAAATTTTACGACTCACAGTCACTTCGCTATATTCAAGTGGTAGATTGCCATCTAAATTATCCACAGTCATATCGACCTGAGCCATACCCAGTGCTTTCTTCTTATCAGTGCCGTTGAAAATTACGTCTTCATTTTTATGCCCCCGCAGATGGCGTACATTAGCCTCACCCAGCACCCAGCGGATAGCATCAACTATATTGCTCTTTCCACAGCCATTGGGACCCACAATAATATTTATACCAGGATTAAGGCTAAGTTCGGTATGGTCAGCAAAGGATTTAAACCCCTTTATCTCCAATCTTTTGAGATACACTTTATACCTCCTGATCATCACCAGTCGCCGGTGATCGATCGCCCCAAGTTATTCCTCGTCAAGCAGCCTGGTCAACCTTTCGTTTAGGCAGGACTATCGTCCCTAATCTCTTCCGTAATAATTAGACACCGGATAGGAAATATCCTTTTCCTGGTAAACTTTTGGTCGGTTCCCTGGAAATATCCCCTTCAGGTGTTGTAAGCTGAAAAAAAGAGCGAAGTCCACCCGGGCTCCACCCTTAGATTGCATGCCTTTTTATACAATCTAATACGAATAGTCATCCTCTATGTCAGGGTACGGTATATTTCATAATAGTGAATTATATAGTCTTGTCGATACCAAGAAACTCCGCGCGGGTCAGCGTGTATTCAGCATCATCGGTTCCTGCTCTGCTAACCCCTACCCAATTGCGAGCCTGAATTTGATTACTTCTTATTTGTAATGAAGCCATTTTAAATTCTTTTTTTAATTCATTAAGGTTACTCTTTTGCTTACCCACCATTTTGGATATATCACGGAAATGGACATATAAATTAATATCAGTACCATAGCCATATTTATCAAAATAGCGCCTTATAGCAACTCGGGCTTGCTGTTTAAATATGCTCTGTTCAACCAGTTCACCAAAACTAGAATGAAAAGGACCCGCCTTGACGACCCCTTCACGGCGTAATTCCTCTCCCGGATATAAACCCATTCTTATTACCCTGATGTTCTCTTTTTGGAAAATCAAGAACATATCCTTACAAATGGATACAGCTTCCTCAAGGCTCAAGGGAATAAAATCGCCCTGCCTCCACATGGTCTCCAACACTGTACCGGCAATCACCAGGGTTGGGTAGATCCGCACCGCCTGGGGTCGCATGGATATCACCTGGCGGGCGGTTTCCATATCTTGAGTATAGCTATCCTGAGGCAATCCGATCATTAACTGTATGCCCAGGTCAAATTGCCGGTCTTTGATTAAGTGAACACTTTTGAAAACATCCTCCGGTCGGTATCTCCGGGCAGATGCTTGCAAAACCCTATCACTTAATGACTGTACACCTAACTCTATCATCTTGACCCCATTATCAGCCAGTAAATCAAGTATTTTTTCATCAATGTAATCCGGGCGGGTAGAGATGCGGATACTTTGCACCCTTCCCTGTTGGAGAAATGGTTGTACTGCCCTCAGGTAACGTAGCTGCTCCTTCCTGTCCACGGCGGTAAAGTTTCCTCCGAAAAAGGCTACTTCCACGCTTGATTCCTCGGGAATGGTATGCAGATATTGCTCGATGGTAGCAACCACCTGGGCAGGATGTGGCACTTCTGGTTGGGCGGCAATCTTTTTCTGGTCACAGTAAATACAATCGTAAGGGCAGCCCAAATGGGGTATAAAAATGGGAATATTATAATGTTTCTTGCTTTGATTTCGCTCGTTCAACTCAATCGTTCCATTATGGTACCATTCTCCAAGGCCTTTCCAGCCGCATTCTGTTCAGCTTCTTTTTTACTTTTTCCCTTTCCGCAGGCCAAGAGTTCATCCTTAAGAAAAACCCCGGCTACAAAGCTTCTCGCATGAGGAGGGCCTGTTTCACTGACTATTTCGTAATGAACATTATCTTTGCTGCGCGACTGAACATATTCTTGTAAACGCGATTTGTAATCCTGATAATCACCCTGGGCGGTCTCATCTATAACAGGCTGCAGGTATTGGAGGATAAATTCTCGCGCATTATCCAGTCCTTGATCCAGGTAAATAGCACCTATTACCGCCTCTACGGTATCGGCCAGGATGGATTTACGACTCCTTCCCCCGGACATATCTTCTCCCCGGCCCAACATCAGGTATTTACCGATATTAATACAATTGGCTATTTCCACCAATGCCTTTTCGCATACAACTCGAGCTCTTATTTGCGTTAAATCACCTTCGGGCTTGTCCTCAAAGTTTCGGTACAGATATTCGGCCACGATGAAATCCAGAACTGCATCACCTAAGAACTCCAGGCGCTGATTATTGCTCACTATACTCTGCTCTTGAGCGTAGGAGGGGTGAATCAGGGCTGTAACCATAAGTTCTTCATCATGAAACTTTATCTGATGATCAACCAGAAAGGTATGGGCTGAGTGTCGATTGTTCATTTCTTCACCTGTTGCATGTATTCGTAGAGAAATGCAACCAGAGCTTCCAGACCAGGGTAATATTCCAGATCATCATCAGGAAACTCAATATCATAGACATCCTCGAGAGCCCTGATGACCTCCACTACATCATCAGAATCAGCTTCCAGATCCGAGAATACCGTATCATCATTAATCCTCTCTAACGGTATATTCAGTTGCTCTGCCATAAACTTCCTTGCTATATCAAGCATCTTATGCATTATGCCATCTCCTGGATTATTTCTTATTATTATATTATAGTGCCTTGCTTAATGCTAGTATTTGGCTCTTTACCATATCCTTGTGCACGCATTGCTCCGCGAGTCTAATCCCATTAAAAACGGCTTCCCGCTTCGAACTGCCGTGACAAACAATACTTATCCCATTAACTCCAAGCAGAGGCGCTCCTCCAACATGACTGTAATCAAATTGTCTAAAAACCGAAGGCAGTCTTCCCAATTCCTCCTGACAGGCCGCACCGATCAACCGAGCAATTCCTTCCATGCTTTTCAATAACAAATTACCGACAAAACCGTCGCACACGACTACATCACTCTTATCAAAAAAAAGATCCCGGCCTTCAACGTTACCTATGAAGTTTAGATCGGCTCGTTTTTGCAGTAGTTGGTAGGTTTCCAAGCTCAAAGTGTTACCTTTGCCCTCTTCCTCACCATTGTTTAGCAAGGCTACCCGGGGATTATCGACGCCAGTTAAAATAGACGCATAAACCCTTCCCAATAGCGCAAACTGCACCAATTGCTGCGGTCTGCAATCCACATTGGCGCCAACGTCCAGAAGCAATGATATTTTCCCTGCTATACCGGGCACTACTGAAACAATGGGTGGACGTTCAATATGTTCCAATCTGCCCAAAATAAGTGTAGCCGCTGCCATCTGGGCGCCAGTGCTGCCACATGACACTATGGCATCGGCTTTTCCCGTCTTGACTAGACGCGTAGCCACTACAATGGAAGAATCCTGCTTTTTGCGCAGAGCTGTCACAGGCTCATTCATCTCCATAATCTGCGTAGCATTAACAATGCTGATTCGATCATGATCATATGTATACTTATTAAGTTCCCTGCTGATGGGTTCTTCCTGTCCCACCAGCACCAGCTGAGTGGTTGAAGATTCAGCCCATTGGATAGCTCCGGCTACTATTTCCTGGGGAGCATGGTCCCCCCCCATTGCATCTACGGCAATTTTCATAAACAGCCTCCTTTGAAATACTCACTGTCGCCTATAGCTGCAGGCACCCCTATAAGGGATTAGAGAGTTCTAAGATGTGAATGCCTTCATGTATTATTAATCTTTCCCGGCATATCACCGTCTATTGGCTCATTTTTTCTTATAATAAAAAAAGTAAGTCCTAGCCAAAAAGCTATTGCTTACTTTTTCTTATCTATTAAAGATAGGTCATTAAATAACATTCTTACCCTTATAAAATCCACAACTCAAACATGCACGATGCGGCAACATCAGATCATGGCACTGCGGGCACGCCACCAATCCAGGGCTATCTATTTTCTTCCATTCAGAACGGCGCTTATTCGTACGGGCATGCGAATGTCTTCTCTTAGGAACACCCATCCATACAACCTCCTTTCTTACTCTAAACTCTTCAACTTCTCCCACCTGGGATCAATAGTATCTTTTTCACAGGAACAAGGGGAAGTGTTTTTATCCTGACCGCAAACCGGACATAACCCCCGACAGTCCTCGTTACATAACGGACATATCGGAATGGCCATAAAAATTACTTCTTCAACGACGGAGCCAATATCCGCCTCATCCCCATTTAGAAAAACAAATCCTTCGTCAGCATTAAACTGCTTACTCCCGGTGATTTCCACAATAGCTACATCGAATTCGGTCTCCAAAGGGCAAGCAACATCTTGTAGACAACGGGAACAGGGTAGTTGGACGACAGTTCGAAGACTACCTCGACCGGCATATATCGTGCCGGTATTCTCCACTACAATTTCAACTTCAACCGGAGACAGAAATTTACCACCTAATTCAGATAGAAAATCATCATTCCCCCCGGTTTGCAGACAAAAAGCTTCGCTTCCCATCGGATGTGTTTTTAGCCTTCTAAGATCGAGTTTCATCGTTTACACCTCATGAGAACAACAACATTCTAATTATAGTCCGCATCTAATATTATTGTCAATAAATGCGTGCGCTATTTATATGTTTTATGCCTTAAATGGTGGTTGTACCTACCTTGTCCACGAGCTGAGCAAGCTAATACTTTTACCATACTTCTGGGAAAGCTGTCTGAGTGTAAAGTCCTTCCATCCGCACTTTATGTCCTTCCTCCATCTGGGCCAAACTTGCAAATATTTTCTGCTTTTCAGGATCGTTGGTAGCAACAGCAAGGTTATTATAAGTTTTCATGGCCTCTTCTTCCTTCTTCATGGCAAGAGCAATTGCATCAGCGGGTTTCATGTCAAGGGATAACTTAGGTAGTTCCACCGCTTCTGAGATTTTGTAGTCTGCTCCTGCAGAAAACGAGAAATTTTGAATCTCCTTTTCCTTTATCGACTCTAAAGAAACCTGATGGCCTTTCTCTTCATTAGCAAATTCCTCAAATAGCTTTTTCAGGTTGGGATCAGATACCTTGGCTGCAACCTCCTGATAGAATTCATACGCCTCAACCTCGGCAGCGATAGCCATGTCCATAATGCTCTTAAATTTCTTCTTTTCCATGTTTATTACTCCTTTATTTTAATATTAGTATTGTCAATTAGGACAATAAATAAAGCTCAATGGTTTGCACAGATATTCTATCCCTTAATCCTGACTTTAAGATTAGTATCGATGGCTGAAACCCCTGCGAGCGAATTAATCCTTTTGCCCGTTGGTATCCCCCGACGGAAGAAAGGCTCTTTCCATTATAGGGAGTGATTATAGTTCAGCAACTATTCGGCCTATTTCACCTAAATCGTAGTCCCCCAGTCCCTGTAGCTCTGCTTTGAATTCCTGGGATCGTATGATTTCCAGAACCGCTTGAAACTGAGGTTTATCAATATTTTCTTTTTTCATGACCAGTTCATACCTTTCCTTTTGCAAGGGAATAAAATCAATCCCCTTCACCTGCAAAGATGCCTTTTCATTTCCCAGGCCTAGATCGGCTTCTCCGCGGGCCACCGCACTGGCTACAGCTAGATGTGAATACTCCTCCTTTTCATAGCCCTTGATTAATTTACTATCCAACTGCAAACGGCGCAGTTGTTCATCGAGCAGAACCCTGGTACCGCAACCCTTTTCCCGGTTTATCATTCTTATATCCGCTCTGGCCAAGTCCTGCCAATCTTTAATGCTTTTGGGGTTTCCATTTGGTACATAAAATCCCTGCGCACGGATAGCCAGATGAATAATTATAACCGGAATGCCTGGCAAAAGGTGCCGAACATAAGAAATATTATACTGTTGCGAATCCCCATCCCAGAGATGAATCCCCACCAAATCAGCCTTTCCATGGTAAAGCGCAGACAACCCGGAGAAACTGCCTACCTGAGAGCGGAAAGCTCGTATGGAATTGATACGAGCTTCCAGGTGACGAGCTAAAATATCCAGGATTAAGTCCTGGCCGCAAATCATCAGACTTGCCGCCTGCAACTCCACTTCCGCAACCGGAGAAGTTGACCCCGGGGTTTTAATATCTACCTGGGGAAGTGGGTCATTCTGATGAGGAAACTCAAAGTTCTTGCCCTGCTGGCGGTAAATTTCTATATCCCGGGGATCGATCCGTAGTTTTCTGCCAATCCGAAAGGCCGGAAGTTCGCCGCGTTTAATCATCTCGTAGACTGTATTTTTGGCAATCTTTAATATCGCGGCTACTTCTTCGGGGGTTAGTGATATATCATCATGCACAGTAATTACCTCCAAAACTTCTTGCTTATCATTTTACCATAGGCTAGAATATTAGCATAATCACGTTATGTACATTCCTGTCTATTTTTGTTTAGGCGGGACTAGTCTTGATTTATTGTCGGGACTGTTTCCCGACATTTAGTCTGCTTATATCCATTTATGTTCACAACTTAACCTCAGGGCTATTTTTCCATTCAACATCTCAGACAAGAAGCCGAATGGATTGCGTAAATATTCTGTTAAAGGAGGGGCGTTGTCAGTATTGGCTAATCTTTTCTAAATTTGTGAGGAGGGAAATAACATTGAAAAGAATTTTTATTTTGTTAGGAATTATGCTTTTAACAATCGCGACTGTAACCGGATGCAACAATGGCAAGCAAGCAGTTGATACACCTAAAGCAGAACCAGTTAGCCTGACCATAGCCGCAGCAGCCAGCCTGCAGGATGCCGCCCAGGAACTCAAAACCATCTATACTGATAAACATCCTGATATTCAAATCACCTATACCTTTGCTTCTTCCGGAACATTACAAAAACAGATTGAAGAAGGGGCCCCGGCAGATCTTTTTATTTCCGCTGGCAAATCCCAAATGGATGCCCTGGTTGATAAAAAGCTGATAAAGGATGACTCCCGGCAAAATCTTTTGGGAAATGAATTGGTTTTAATCGCCAAAAAAGACAGCAATATCAGTAGTTTTGAAGATCTGACCGATAAATCGGCAGCCAAAATCAGTATCGGCACCCCGGAAACAGTCCCGGCCGGAAAATATGCCAAGGAGACTTTGACAACCATGAATCTGTGGGATAAAGTTCAGCCCAAGCTGGTTATGGCCAAAGACGTGCGCCAGGTTCTGACCTATGTAGAAACCGGCAACGTAGATGCCGGCCTGGTTTATCGCTCAGATACGGTCCAAATGAAAGAGAGCAAAATTGTGGCTACCGCCCCGGCAGGTTCCAGCAAACCCATTGTATACCCCATGGCCGTTATTGCCAGCAGCAAGCATCCTCAGGAAGCAGCCGATTTCGAGGCTTTTCTGGCCAGCGATGAAGCCATGCAGGTATTTATTAAATACGGCTTTACCGCCTTGCCAAAATAGTCTGTTAGTACCTTATTATGATATTCCATGTACAAGATTGGTTTCCGGTACTCCTTTCGGTTCGAGTAGCCTTTATTGTAGTATTTATAGTTGCCTGTACCGGGCTGCCTCTGGCTCGTTTAATGGCTCGTCGGGATTTCTATGGCAAGGATGTGCTGGAATCATTCATCACCTTGCCTCTGGTTTTGCCACCATCAGTTATAGGTTATGGCCTGCTAATTATGATTGGTAAGAATGGTCTTATAGGGCAATACCTGGGCAGCCTGGGCATAAGCATAATCTTTACCTGGTGGGCGGTGGTTATGGCTTCCACCGTGGTTGCCTTCCCTTTGATGTATCAGGCTGCCAAAGCAGCCTTTGCCAGTGTGGATATTAACTATGAGAAAGCCGCCCGGACCCTGGGAGCCGATGAATTGAGAATCTTTTTCACCATTACTCTCCCCCTGGCCTGGCCTGGCATCACGGCAGGTCTGGTGTTGGCCTTTGCCAGAGCCCTGGGGGAATTCGGCGCTACCCTTATGGTGGCTGGAAATATACCTGGACAGACTCAGACTATACCCCTGGCCATTTATTTTGCGGTAGAATCAGGCGACGACCTGACCGCCCGGACCCTGGTGGCAATTATTACCGTTTTCAGTTTTTTAGTTATTTTTTGGGTTAACCGCTGGGCCAAAAAGCAGCGGCATTAATATGTTTGTGGTGATGTATGGTGTTAAAGGCTCGCTTTAGTAAAAAATTATGGTATTTTGACCTGGAAATTAGCCTGGAGTTGGGAAACCAGATTCTGGTCTTGTGGGGTGCGTCGGGCTCTGGCAAAACTACTGTCCTGCATTGTTTGGCCGGATTGCTAAATCCATCGAAAGGCTTCATCCAACTAAATGATCGCCTGCTTTATTCCTCATCCGAAAAGGTAAATATAGTGGCGCGTCATAGAAATATTGCTTATCTTTTTCAGGACTATGCCCTTTTCCCCCACAAGACAGTAAAAGAGAATGTATACTATGGCCTAAAATGCCACAAATCATCTGGCCGGAGTTCTACCCTGGATCCGCTCGAGTTGTTAGAGTGGTGTGGGGTAAAACATTTGCAAGAACGTTATCCACGGCAGTTATCTGGAGGTGAACAGCAAAGGGTAGCCCTGGCCCGTGCCCTGGTGTTAGAACCTCAAATGCTGTTGCTGGATGAGCCTTTCAGCGCTTTGGATAAGGATAACAAGATAATTCTGAGGCAAGAAATAAAAAGGTTGCATGAAAAATGGCAGATTCCTTTCGTACTGGTTACCCACGATGAAGAAGATGCCAGTTTTTTAGGGGATAAAATAATCGGAATAGAGAAAGGCCAGATACACGAAATTGTAGTATAATGAGCTGCTACTATCACATAGCATAATAACCTTGGCCTTTTCCATTTCCATATCCAACAGGCCTCCAGGGATGAATACATCACCTTCTGGGGATAATTCCATCTGGCTCAATCGCTGAGCCGAACCAGCAAAATTATAAATTAATTTAACACCAGCGGCTTATCAACAACTTGCCCAAAGCACCTTCCTGATAATTATCCATAAGCCGCCATCTGTCTGGTTTACTTCAAAGTCTGGGATTTCCGCCTGCCGTAATACTTCTCTATATTTGTCCGCGTTATTTCTTGACATCCTTTGCTTAACTTTTTCTGGCCATTTTGGATCTTGAGCCGTCATCTGGATATCAATCTGTTTTTTTAGCTCGGGAGTTCCAAAACCACCTCCGATGTAAGCTATACCCCCGGGAGCCAGTACCCGGTAGATTTCTTGCAGCGCTTGGGGCTGGTTTTCCCAGAAAAATATGGAACCTCGACTTATAACCAGATCTATCAGTTGATCATTTATAGGAATGGCATGGACGTCACCCTCCATCATTTGTACCCTTGATTCCAGGCCCTCATTAATAATGTTTTGTTTGGCAAGCCCCAGCATATCTCGAGATTCATCAAATAAACAAACAGATAATTCAGTAATTCTAGCCAGGGCCACGCCCAGGTAGCCTCCACCGCAGCCTATATCCATACAGGTTCCGCTGGTTATACCCGTCTTTGCTTTAATTTGTTGGGCAATTACCGGATAAATGGGGGCAAATATTCCCCGAGCAATCTCATCATACTCGGCTGCGTTGATCTGCATTTTCATACCTCCCAGAACTTTAATAACTTAACGATCTTATTGGCTTACTGATTAGATACTGATAAACAGTAAAAAGCGCCAATGGGCGGTGACTTATTCTTCGTCCTTCTATTCGCTCATCTATTTTAATGGAGGGAAGTCTTAAGCAAGCTTTTGGCATCCTGGTCGCTTAAGTCAACATGATAGAACAAATGATAGAAATCCTTTACCTCTTTTACCATGTCTGGTTTATAAATGTCCGGGTATAATGTAGCAGTAAGCCATTTCAAGCCTATAAACCGGTTTACCGAAGGCGGCCGGTCAAACCAGTTGAAAGGATAATTGGGAATTTCATATACTTTTTGGTTTTTAACTGCGCTGATGTTTTTCCAGTCCGGACTCGTAAGTATTTGATCATAGGCACCACCCCGGTCGGTACCCCAGGACAGAATTACATCGGGATTCCATTTCAAAACCTGCTCTAAAGACACGTTGCTCATACCGCCTCCACCCTTGGCTTCAACATCAGCAACATTTTGCGCATTTACAATATTTAGAAGCAATGCGTGAGCTGAGGTTTTAGGTTCAGTCGCCAGTCCTTTCGGACCTTCGGCATAATATACTCTCACTTTCTTTTCTTCCGGTATAGTTTTGGTTACTTCCACGATCTCCTGCATGGTCTTATTATAATAAGCTATTAGTTCCTTGGCTCGGTCTTCAACTCCCAGCATCTGTCCTAAAAAGGTAAGTGTTTTTTCAGTACTATTAATATCACCGTCAAGCACTATTACGGGTATATTAAGCTGCTGCTGCAGTTTATCCGCCGAGCTTTTTGAAGTATCACTGAGCGCATCAGGCCCTATAGAAAATATAACATCCGGTTTGGCTTTCACCAGTTCTTCAGTATTTATCTTGGCATTCATTTGTAAACCGCCCAGATAGGGGAGCTCTTTTACCTGTGGAAGCAGGTACTTTTTTTCATTATCTGAGAGTTGCATTGACGATCCTGCCATCTTCTCGGGTGCCATGGTATATACCATGATCATACCGATAGGGCTGGTGTAATAGACTTTTTCAATATTGGCAGGAATGGTTACCGACCTTCCGGCATGGTCGATTATGGTTTGTTCCGTTGGCTGAGCCGGTGGAGTCTGAGTGATTTTTTTACTGCTACAGCCAGTAAATAGCGTGCATATCAGTATAAACATCATTGTTGCTATAATTGCTGTTTTGACTTTCCCTCGTTTAAACATTTTTAAACATCCCCTTAAAATTTAAGATATTACCATTTATCGCTCTCAACCTAACTTTGAACCACCCCTGAATGAATTCAGAGGAATGCGGCACTTAACAAGCTTCGAAGGTTTAGGGACAGGAATGCAAACCCGGATGGTTCTATTGTCCGGCAGCTTCATGCCGTTGATTTTAACATCGATGTCGTACATATCCTTCATCGATTTCTCAATAATAGTTTCCTCGGGAGTACCTATGTCTAAGAGTCGGCCCTTTTTCATCAAAACGACTTTATGAGCACAGAAAAATGCCTGATCTGGGTCATGGGTTACCATAAGTATACTTATCCCTTTTTGGGAAAGATGCCGCATGTGTTCAAGAACTAAATGCTGCTTGCCAAAGTCCAGACTGCTGGTGGGCTCATCCATTATCAGAATTTTAGGCTGCTGGGCCAGAGCCCGAGCAATCAGCACCAGTTGCCTTTCGCCGCCGCTTATTTTGGTGTAAATCTTATCTTTTAAATGACTGATATTAAGCTCCTCTAGCGATTCCAGGGCTATTCTTTCATCCTCTTTACCGGGTACGGCCAAACTAGATATATAACAGGTTCTCCCCATAAGAACAACGTCAAAAACCTTGAACGGAAAAGGTGGGGTATGGGCCTGGGGAATATACCCCATAATTTGGGCTAGCCTGGTTAGGGACAAGTATCGGATGTCTTCTCCATCTATAAGAATAGACCCTGAAGACGGGGATAATAGCCCGAGGATATTTTTTAACAAGGTCGTTTTTCCACAGCCATTGGGACCCAGCACACAAAGAAATTCACCGCCTTCCAGATTAAAGGAAAGATCATGGATAACCTGGCTGGGGCCGTAACTGTAGTTGACGTTTCTAAGCTCCAGCACCCTTTCGCCCCCTGACATTATTTTTGAGTACTCTGATATATACTGATTTTTAGTGCTATTTCCACCCCCTAACATTATTTTCAAATATTATGATGAAAAACGGCACTCCCAGCAGTGCTGTGAGTATGCCCAGAGGAACTTCTACCGACCCCAGGCAACGGGCTATATCGTCGACCAATAATAAATAGGTGGCTCCTAATATACCGGTTACTGGCAGGAGCGTTCTATAGTTAGGACCTACTATAGAACGTGCTAGATGGGGAACCACTAATCCAATCCATCCGACCATGCCACAAATAGAAACCGATGCAGCAGTTATCACTGTGGAGCTAATAATTACGATGAATCTTAACCTCCGCGTATTAATCCCTAAAGTACGGGCTTCTTCTTCACCAAACGCTAAAACATTTATTCTCCACCTGACAATAAAAAGGGGTATAAAGCCTATTAACATAGGGATAATAATGCTTGCAATATCCCTCTTATCTACTGATGATAAGCTTCCCATCAACCAAAAGGTAATTTCCGGCAGCTTGTCATTGGCATCAGCAAAATATTTTATGGCACCAGTACCAGATGAAAAAAGAGTACTGATAAGTATACCGCCGAGAACCAGACCTAGAGTAGGATCGTAATCCAGATGCTTATTTATCAGGCAGGCTAAAAGTACGGCGATCAGCCCGAAAACAAAAGCAGAAATCTGTATTACATATACAGATTGAGATAAAAATATAGCCAAACAAGCACCAAACCCGGCACCAGCAGAGGCACCCAGGATATCCGGAGAAACCAGAGGGTTCTTAAACATCCCCTGATAGGCGGCTCCGGCAGTAGAAAGGGCGGCCCCGACCAGCATACCTGCTATGATACGCGGTAACCTGATATTGAATACTACCGTGTCCAAATTGCTTGCCTGGGCGGTACTGCTACCAAAATAATGCACGTAAAGTGTTGATAAAAGCTGGGATACTGGTATCCCATAGCGCCCTATTGCAAATGAAAAAAGGAAAGCTACTATCGGTACTAGAACAAGTAGGATTACTCGGATAAATCCTAAATCTAACCATTTAAAATATTTACTCATTAGCTTCTTCCCAGTCAACGGCGATATCAACGCCTTATACAAACCATTTGTCCGCCCTGCTTGAACACCTTGGTTTTGCCGCCTTCCCGACCAGCTTGCCAACATGATTTTTCATCTAAAATAACCATCCCCGCCATGGCTTCTACCCCGTAATTGAAAAGAATGGGGGTTATCGGGACGCTGGGCCCAACCAGAATGGTTTTGGCACTTCGGGACAGTTCGAGCAGCCGCGGCATGGTCTTATTGATAAAGGCGGTACCTGTTATAAAGACATAATCTTGCAGAGGAAGTATGTATTCACTGGCCGGGTCTGGATAATCTCCGGACTGTGGTACTCTTTCAATAACAGATAGATGGCATGTTCTGCTGAGGGACTCAATGTTGGGGAAATGGCCGATTACGGCAACCCTTTTACCGGCAATTTCCGGCAAGAATTGGCTAAACGCGTTGGCCTCATCCGCCTCCATCATTTTAGTAACATCCCAGCCGGTAGTCGCCATAATGTTGCCGGGGGTATTTAATACCGAGTTGATGGCGGCCATACCCAGGGAGGCCTGAAGCATATTCCACGATTTACCATAAGCCGCCAAATCTTTGAGCGGCATACCGATAATGTTGGTAAGCTCCTTCCCTATCTGACCTCCTTTTAAGGTCATGGCAGCTCCCAACCCCTTTTCCGAGCGAATCAGAGTCCAGTGGAGACCGACCATACAATCTAGTACGAATAAATCCTCCGGTATCAAATCAATTAGCTCATCATATATTTTCCACACTGTTGGTACCCCATTTCTTATAGCTTTTCATAATATGCGCCGTTAGCACAGGCACGGCACAAGGTCTGACTATTAACCACAAGCTCCCTGCCATCCATGATGTTTTCGCCACAGCTTTCGCATTTTACTCTACTTAGAGGCTTTCCAGGGAGGTCTTCCGGTTTCAGGTTTACGCTTACCGCTTCAAATTTGAATAAGTCCTCATCAGGTATGGAATTCCAGAACCCAACTATGTCACCACTTTCTGGAGCTCTTTGCGAGGCTGATACCACGATTCTGATTCCTTTTTTACTATTCATATCTATAAAGGTTGCTGCCATTTTGCCATAATCAATCCACTTCAAGCGCCTTTTCCCCAGGGAACAGCCGGTAACTGAATATACAGCATCCGCTATACAGCGATCCGCTTCCACATATACGAGAAAATCACGGTTTTGAGCAGGATCTGCAATGCCCAGATAATTAAGTCCAGCTCGGGCTATTCTCACCCCCAGGACAATACCGTGGCATATGTGACCGTGAAAATCATGGGCCCTTTCCAAATCCTCCTCAAAATAATTCATCATGTTTTTCAATCTCCTTATTAACTTGTTTTATGGCAACAAAGCCTCCAGGACGTCCGTATTTAACGGCTTGTATTTCCGCCACTGCCGCCAGGGCTATTTCTGCGGCTAGCTCTCCTCCTAAATCAAGGCCAATCGGTATATGAACCCTACTAATTAGCTCCTCTGAAATTCCCAGTGCTTGCAGCCTGCTTAAATAGGCGGTTACCTTCCGTTTATTGCCCAGCACCCCTATATACCTGGCCGGGGAATTAATAACCACCTGCAAGGCCGGCTCATCAAATTCATGGTTGTAAGTTACTAAAACTATACTGGTGGTTTCGGTAATTTCATAAGCCCTAAGCAGTTCAACAACATCCCCCCTAAGCAGTTCACTGGCTTCCGGGAATCTTTCCCGGGTAAGCGTATCGGCTCTATGATCAATAACGGTTATGTTGTAGCCCAAGATTGCGGCGATTTTATAAATATTTAAAGCAACATTACCCGAACCGGCAATTACTAATCTGTCATCATTAAGGTCTAACTCCAAGTCGACTACCTCCTTTTGTTTACCAGGGCTTTAGGTTCTTTCTTACCGACGTATAACAAATTAATTGACCCGTTAATCGAAAACTAAAGGGATGCCACCAGCCAGCATCGGTATTGCGGCTATGTGGACATCCCCCGGAGTGATGGCGGCAAAAACTGATATTGCTCCCCATTGCTTATGGACCAGAATGTTTAGGTAGTTATTGCAATTATTAGATAAACAAAAATGGACTAAACTAATCTCATAAGGTTGTAACATCATTATGCAAGCACATTAATTGGCACCGTCATTTATATGACTCAATATAACTAATCATAACATCACTATACTAAATTATAATGAATTATATATTTTATGTCAATATGTAAAGTTTTAGAAAAACTTCTGTTTTAAAGTAGGATAAAAGCATGTTAGAGAAAAACTTAATCTCTAAAGGGAGCCTAAAGGAAATTTCAAAAAGGCGTGATTAAACACTTCTGATCACCAGCGTATTAATTTTTTGGGGGTATAAGATAAACATCATTAACCGTAAACAGGGACAAGGAACAGACCCGTTGAGCTTGTTAAATCGAGCCTGTTCCTTGATTAATTAGTCTATATTATTCTTTTCTGTAGATACTACCCTAATTTGGCGTTATATTCCGGCCTGAAATTCTTTAAGGTAGTCAGTACCGGTCCGGGTGCTGCCTGGCCTAAACCACAAAGGCAAGCTCTGGTCATAACCTGACCTAGTCTTTCCGAAAGTGCGATATCTTGAGCAGTTCCCTTACCACTATTAATTTTCTTCAAAATCTCGTGCATTCTCTTGGTACCTTCTCTGCAAGGGGTACATTTACCGCAGGATTCGTGTTCAAAGAATTTGGTGATCCTCTCAATGACATCCACCAGATCTGTGTCCTCGTCCATTACGAAAACTGCTCCTGACCCCAGAGTGGCTCCGATTGCCAGCATGGAATCAAAATCCACCGGTGTATCCAGCAATGATTCCGGGATAAATCCACCTGACGTTCCACCGATTTGTACGGCCTTGAATTTCTTGCCGCCTGCCATGCCGCCCCCCATTCCGAAGACTACATCACGAATGGTAGCATTGGTAGGAAGTTCAAAAAAGGTCTTGTTTACAACATCTCCTGTCAAAGTAAATACTTTAGTTCCGGGATATTTGGCAGCTCCTATACCCTTAAACCAGTCTGCTCCTTTTTCCAGGATTACTGGAACATTGGCATAGGTCTCAACATTGTTCACTACGGTTGGTTTTCCCCATAAGCCTGCTACCCCCGGGAAGGGAGGTTTAAAACGGGGCTCGCCCCGGTGGCCCTCAATTGATTCTAAGAGTGCGGTTTCTTCGCCGCATACATAGGCACCAGCGCCCATTCTTACCTCAATATCGAAACCGCCCAAAACTCCCTTGGATTTAGCCTGCGCAATGGCTTGATTTAGAACATCGACCACATAAGGATATTCGCCCCGACAATAAATGTATCCTTTGTCAGCCCCAATCGCATAACCACATATAGCCATTCCTTCCAGGAGCGAATGGGGGTCGCTTTCCATTATGATACGATCTTTATAGGTACCTGGCTCGCCTTCATCGGCATTGCAGACCACATATTTCTGGTCGGCAGGGGTGTTGTAACTGAAGCTCCATTTCATGCCGGCATTAAAGCCAGCTCCACCGCGTCCCCGCAGGCCCGAATCTTTCACTTCATCTATGACTTGCAACTGACTGAGACCGCGTGCTTTAGCCAGTGATTGATATCCACCGGCATTGATATAATCGTCTATTTTGAACGGATTAATTTTTCCATAATTACGCAATACTATACGCATCTCTTCGGCCATCATATACCCTCCTTTCGTCTTTATTTATAGCCGGCTAAAATGCCAGGTATACTGTCTGCATCTACATCGCCATACGGCTTACTATTGATAGTTATCACCGGAGTTACCTGACATTGTCCCACACACTCGGTAAACTCCAGGGTAAACTTGCCATCGGGCGTTGTCTCACCCATCTTGATGCCCAATTCCTTTTCAAGAGCAGCCACTACTTTATCAGCGCCGGCCACATGGCAAGGAGCACTCTCACAAATGCGTATTACGTTTTTGCCACGTTTGCCCACTTTTAAATAAGAATAGAAAGTCGCCACCCCATAAGCTCTGGCTTTCGATATATCAAAGGCTTGCGCAGCGGCTACTACTGCATCTTCCGGTATATAACTATATTCTTTTTGAATAGCATGGTACGCTTCAATAATGCCCCCGGGTAGATTCTGGTATGCGCTGATAATCTCCTTGTAGTCTGCCATTATTCATTCACCTCCTATTATGCTAAATGATCACCAATCGATATACACCCATTGGTATTAGAGTTTTTATCCTTAGCTTCTTTTTATAAGTAACCTTAATATATGGAGTTTAGCAGTAACATCGATACATCCTGCCCTGCTTCTACAGGAGGACTTCCTGCGGGCATATCAATAAGGGCGTTGCAATCGACCAGCGAACGTATCATACTGGGTTTTTGTCCAGGCAGTACGGTAACCTTCCAGCCCTCTTCATCCCAACTTGCGTGACCCCGTATGAAGCGCCGAGAGCCAGTTTTCTTGGCAAAGCCGTTTATACACCTGGCTTTTAGGCCTCTCCTATACGGTATCAACCCCTGCATGGCACGCAACACCGGAGACGTAAAAAGTTGGTACCCTACCGCGCAGGCGGCCGGATTTCCCGATAAGGCAAAAAGCAGACGGGAATTCCAGATAGAAGCTCCCGTATGACTTCCTGGTTGAATAGGTACATCCCAATATAGTATCTCTGCTCCTAATTCCTCCATTAACAAGCGGGCTTCATTACTGTCTTCAGCATAGGTCCCCCCGGTCATAATCAGGATGTCCGCCTGTTCAATCAATTCTGTAACAACTGTTTTTACTGAAGTCTCATTTTTACCTATTATTTTTATTGAGACTGGCCAACCGCCATCTTGCAGCACCAACGCTGACAGTAATGGGCCGTTGCTGTCTCGTATTTGTCCTGGCTCTGGTGTCAACTGCCAGGGAATAACATGTCTGCTCAGGCAGAGAACTGCCACCCGGGGTTTCCGGAAAACAGCGATCCTGGTCTTACCATAGGCGGCCAGTAAACTTATATCTCCCGGCGTTAATACTGACCCACAACCCAGGAGTTGATTACCCTTAACATAATCTTCACCAGCTTGTTTTATATTGTTGCCTGGCTTAATTACTTCCATCGAGAGCAGATAAGTGTCCTGAATCTCCACTTTTTCATGGGGTACAACTGCCCTGCTTCCAGCGGGCAGATCTCCCCCGGTCACAACTCCCATAGCCTGACCCGGCTCCAGAGAAACTGAGGGGATCTCTCCCAGACACAGATGCCCGGTAATAAAGTATTTAGCTGCCCCCATCGGGTTTTCATCAGCAACCGCATATCCATCCACCGCTGACTGACGATTGGACGGAAGATCACTATCTGCATTCAAGTCCTCTGCGCAGACCCGTCCCACTGCCTCCAAAATGGATACATATTCATCTTCTAAACGCTGGCTATGCTTGAGAAGCTCTATTTGTACTTCTTCTAAACTGGCATCAACTAACACCCGCATATCCTCCATTCTGAAAACTAGGTAGCTTTACCAAAGGGACACTGGGGAAAATGACAAATCTGGCACTCTTCACACAGGCCTCCATGCCCCATAGCCACAATATCCAAGCGGTTTATTATATCTCCGCCAAATATGCGCGGCAACAATAGATCCAGAGTAGTTTTGCGACTAAATAAGGCTCCTCCAGGCACACCGCATATGGGCACATGTCCCTGGTAAGCCAGCATAAACTGCGAACCGGGTAGAATTGGAGCTCCATAAAAAACCACCTCAGCTCCCGTGTCCCGTATTCCCTGAGGGGTGGCATCATCGGCATCAACCGACATACCCCCGGTAACTACGACTAACTGAGCACCTTCAGCGATAAAGTTTTGAATTTCTCTGGTAATCAGGTCAGGGTCATCTGGAACGATAACCTGTCCCATCCAGCGTCCTCCAAAGGGGGCAATCTTCTGACGTATAATTCTGGCAAAACCATCTTTGATTCGGCCGCTGTTTACCTCTGTACCGGTTGTAACCACCGCTACCCATAATGGTACAAATGGCTTTATCATGAGCATCGGCATTGACCCCGCACAGATTTCTTCGGCCTCTTCAATTATGCTGCGCTCCACCGCAACTGGAACCACCCTGGTTCCTGCTACTGTCTGCCCCCCAATTACCACCCGATCATTATGCAGAGTGGCAAAAACTATCTCGTCCAGGTTATTGATTTGATTCAGCCTCTCGACCTGTACTTTGAGAAGCCCATCGTGATCGGCCCAGATGTTAACTCGGCCCTGATTGGGTTCAGTCCAGGTAAGACCGGGCCCAACCGCCAACTTAGCCAACCTCAATGCGGCTTCATCCTCATGGATTAATTTTTCATCTGGCTCCCAGATATAGATGTGCTCTTTTCCCATATCCTTTAATTTAGGTATATCTTCATTGCTTATGATCTGTCCTTTACGAAAGGCCCGGTATTTTTCACGT